>ENA-OSET01005594-OSET01005594.1-sediment-metagenome-genome-assembly--contig:-NODE-5594-length-10545-cov-3.713412_pt1 | contig 10545 bp, 11 predicted proteins | sample MGYA00237882_ERZ534229 | MGnify/ENA primary metagenome ERZ534229 (study PRJEB26408, sample SAMN06266212) | sediment metagenome | isolation source: Hudson Canyon methane seep mesocosm | place...
TCCAGATTGTTAGGTTGGACCATAATAGCCCTCGTTATATACCTGCTAGCTGCATCATCAATTCAATGGCAATTATTCCAATAGAAGTAGCAAAAAGTATTGGAGGCTGGGACGAAGTCATAGGTTTAGATCATATTGATACTGATTTTTGTCTTAAAGCGCTCGCACACGAAAATTTCTTAATATACGATACGAAATTTTCATTCTTACACAGCATTGGAGAGCGTAAAATGGCAAAAGTTTTCGGCATAGCTATCCAGAGTACATTTCATAGTGATTTTCGAGTGGGTCTTATTTTCGAGAACTCTGGGGTGTTATTTAAACGCTATTTCTTGAGCAGATACGTGCTGAATTTCATACCTCTTCTAATTGTGCGTATGTTTTATGATTTACTTGGAATTATCGTTGTTGAAAAAAATAGCTCAAAATTCCTCCTTTCATGCAAAATGCTCTGGAAAGGAATCTTTAGATGATCACAGTGGCTGTTGTTTCTCACAAGCATAACGAGCTTGTTAACCCGTTAGTTAAACAACTAGCCGATAGCAATCTTATATCGCTGATTGTGGTTGTCGAGAACGTTCGAGATATGATTCAAATAGACGAATTACCCAAGGTGACGCTAATACCCAACACCACTCCGCTTGGTTTTGGGGAGAACAATAATATTGCTGCCAGGTTTTTGGACGAAGAGAATCACTTCTTGGTAATAAATCCGGATGTCATGTTTCCCTATGATGTCGGGGCTACACTTGCAAGTTTACTTGAGAAAATTGGCGATCGCAGAGGTGTTTTTTCGCCGAACCATGTGGATGAACGATTTTCTATTGTTTCCTCCCGACGTGAGTATCTGACAATTTTTGGCCTTATAAAACGAAAAATTGGGATAAATAGAATCGCAGATAATTATTGGATTCCAGGGGCGTTTATGTTGTTTACTCCGAACATTTTTCAGGAAACTTTATTTGACCAGAGATTCTTTATGTACTGTGAAGATATGGATATTTGTAATCGAATCAGGCGTGAAGGTTATCATGTGGGTTTTATTGATAATGATTTCCCCATCACTCATGAGGGCCAGCGACAGTCAAAGAAAAACCTTAGACATTTTATTCTTCATATAACGTCGCTTGGCCGCTATTTTAATAAATGGATGTTTTCAAAGTAGTTTTGGACAATCAATTTGAGTTTTGAGCTTATATTTCTTTTACCCCTAGAGAGAGTCATATGCTACAGAATATTAAGGAAAAAATATCTCGCGGCCTTGCTTACCGGAAGGATTTGCCATATCCATTCCGAGCCTTAGTCTATGCAATATTTTTTTCAAAGAAGACATTCAGATTAGGTGCTAATAACACGGCATTGAAAAAACTCTATGACGACGGCATGGTGCTCTTTCCCGGCCAAATTCTGCCATCGGCCACCGTTGCCAATTTGAAAAATGAATTGGAGGGTATGCATTGCTATACCAAATTAGACGCAAACAATAAGCCTCTCAAAAAAGTATATGAACCCAAAGATTTAATAGTTAGTCCAGCATTTATGTCTCTTGCCTTAAGAGATGATGTATTACAGTTGGCGGAGGATTACTTCCATTGTCAGCCTAAAATTGCCTTCGTTGCAGCATGGACGGTCTATGCGGATTCTGAGCAAGATGTGGGCGAAATGATTTTCCATATGGACCATCATGGGCATAAATTTTTGAAATTGTTTTACTACTTGTCAGATGTCGAAATAGGCGGAGGGCATCATGAATTTGTGCAAGGCTCCCATGAGGGGCCACGTCATCGAAAAGATCTTGTGGAAATGAAGTCGTTAGATCCTGTACTATACAAGGATCTAATGATCAAGAAGCGTCTCAAGGGACAATTCAAGCTGGATAACAGCATGATAGGGCGGTTTTTTAAAAACAGGGTTCTAAAAGTTTCTGGTGCAAAAGGTATGAGTTTTATTGAAGATACCTATGGTTTACATCGAGGGACGCCGATAAAAAATGGCATTCCGAGAACCATTTTTCAGGTACTTTATGTTCCTGAAGTGTTAGAAAAAGATCAGATAGAAAAAGTAGATGTCGCCCTGCTAGATGTCCAGACTTTATCTAGGTCCGGAAAGTTCGCCTCTAAATATTATACGAGTGTGATTGACAACATTATAAGTGAAAATAAAACCGTTCGATGACCCGAATTCTCTTAATATTACTGTTTTTTTTAAACTCTTTGCTCTCGATAAGGTGTGTTAGCGTTTTAAAATCTCCCAACTTTCGAAATTGTCTTGCGCATAGCTAGTTCAATACAGCCGGTCATTATTCAAACAATAAACTAAACGTTGGTTCCAAAAATGTTTTATATCTGGATCTTTTTATGAGGATTTTAGTTACTGGTGGTGCTGGATTTATAGGATCTGCGTTGATTCGGCACATTATAAATGACGCGCTATGTGAGGTTATGTGCGTTGATAAGCTAACTTATGCGGGGAATTTAGATTCGCTCGTGATGGTGGATGAAAGCCCGCTCTATTCTTTTAAATGTATTGATATTTGTGATGCTGATGCTGTTGCGCGCGTACTCAGTTACTACCGGCCAGATGCAGTTATGCACTTGGCGGCAGAGTCTCATGTTGATCGGTCTATCGAAGGCCCGCTCGAATTTGTTCAGACTAATGTGGTAGGCACCTGTGTTCTTTTAGAGGCAGTTAGAGAGTATTGGAATAGGCTTGAAAGCCATAAAAAGCAAAAATTTCGCTTCCATCATATCTCGACTGACGAGGTCTATGGTGATCTTAAGGATACCTCAGATTTTTTTACTGAAAAAACTAGCTATTCGCCTTCCTCTCCCTATTCTGCTAGCAAGGCCGCCTCTGATCATCTTGTAAGGGCTTGGGGCAGAACATACGGGTTGCCAGTTATCATTACTAATTGTTCGAATAATTATGGTCCCTATCATTTTCCAGAGAAACTTATTCCTCATATCATCCTGAGTGCGCTTCGTGGGGATGCTCTGCCAATTTATGGTGATGGATTACAAATTCGTGATTGGTTGTTTGTTGACGATCACGCAAAAGCATTATTTAAGGTAGTAACTGAAGGCCAAGTGGGTCAGACATACAACATCGGGGGTCATAACGAAAAAACTAATCTTGAAGTGGTGTATGGTATTTGCGATTTACTAGAAGAGCTGGCTCCAGATAAACCTACTAATATTTCGCAATACCGAGATTTGATCACGTTTGTTTCTGATCGACCAGGTCATGATGCGCGTTATGCCATCGATGCTTCTAAAATAGAAAATGAACTTGGGTGGCTGCCAGAAGAGTCTTTCGAGTCTGGATTACGTAAAACTTTAATATGGTACTTGGAAAATAGAGATTGGTGGGAGCGAGTGATGTCTGGCGCTTACAAGTTAGAAAGAATTGGAGAATAAATTATGGATGTAAGCTATAAAGGAATTGTTCTGGCTGGCGGTTCCGGAACTCGGTTGCATCCTATTACCTTGGGTGTATCAAAACAGTTATTACCGATCTATGACAAGCCGATGATTTATTATCCTATCTCAGTTTTAATGTTAGCTGGTATTAAGGATATTTTGTTAATTTCCACTCCTGATGATATTTCCGGTTACCAGCGACTATTGGGCGATGGCTCGAAATTTGGTATTTCGATAGAGTATGCGGTCCAGCCAAGTCCGGACGGTTTAGCACAGGCATTTATCATAGGGGAGGAGTTTATCGGGAACAGCAACGTTGCTTTGGTCTTGGGTGATAACATTTTTTATGGCCAGCACTTCTCTGACAATTTAATAAAAGCAGTCTCTAAGCGAGAAGGGGCGACTGTGTTCGGGTACCACGTAAAAGACCCTGCAAGATTTGGTGTTGTCGAGTTTGATGATGCGGGCAATGTTTTGTCTATTGCTGAAAAACCAGCGATACCTAAGTCTAATTACGCTGTGACTGGCCTCTACTTTTATGACAATGACGTGGTGGAAATTGCTAAAGGTATACATCCTTCTGAACGTGGTGAATTAGAGATTACTGATCTCAATAATGTGTATCAGAGTAAAGGACTACTTAGCGTGGAGTTACTCGGGCGGGGCTTTGCTTGGTTAGATACAGGTACTCATGACTCCTTGCTCGAGGCCGGTCAGTTTGTTCAAACGGTTGAGCATCGTCAGGGTTTAAAGGTCGCCTGTCTAGAGGAAATTGCTTTCCATCAAGGTTGGATATCTAAGACTCAATTAATCACTCAAGCTGAAAATCTTAAAAAGACAAGTTATGGCGAGTATCTGACAAAAGTTGCTGGCGGCTATAAATGAAAGTTATTAAAACAAATTTAGAAGGCTGTGTAGTTATTGAGCCTAAAGTCTTTGGTGATGATCGTGGCTTTTTCTTAGAAACATTTCAAAGTGAAAGATACGCTAATTTGGCCGGGATCACGCTCCCGTTTGTGCAGGACAATCACTCGCGATCTACATATGGCGTACTTCGTGGACTTCACTTTCAGAAAACTAAGCCACAAGGAAAGCTTGTTAGAGTTGTGAAAGGCAAAGTCTATGATGTTGCTGTTGATTTACGCCGAGGCTCTGATACTTTTGGTCAATGGGAGGCTGTGGTGCTTTCGGAAGAAAATAAAAGGCAATTCTGGGTTCCGCCTGGTTTTGCTCATGGATTTTTGGTTCTTTCCGATATTGCTGACTTTGAATATAAGTGCTCAGATTACTATGATCCATTAGATGAAGGTAGCATTCTCTGGAATGATCCTAAGTTGGATATTTCTTGGCCGATAGAAAAACCGCTGTTATCTGATAAAGATAATCGTGCACCTCTTTTAAATGACTTAAATGTATGAAAATTTTAGTTTTAGGTAGTAAAGGACAGCTTGGACTTTGTCTACATGATCAGTTGTCTAAGACGCTTCATGATGTCACCTATGCTTCTCGCGATGAGGTTGATATAGCCGATTTTGTGGCGGTACAACAAAGTATGGTTGAAAATAATCCTGATGTGATCATCAATGCTAGTGCTTATACAGCGGTCGACAACGCGGAGGAGGACAAAGAATCTGCGAACTTAATCAATCATCTTGCCGTTGCTAATATTGCTGATATATGCGTTACCATGGATTGTTTGTTAGTGCATATTTCTACTGATTATGTCTTTGATGGCAAGGCTTCAAAGTTTTATTCGGAGAGTGACACAACTAATCCCCAGGGAGTTTATGGGTCATCCAAGTTAAATGGCGAGCTAGCTATTCAATCGTCGGGCTGCAAACATATAATTGTTCGAACTGCTTGGGTTTTTAGTGAGCATGGGGATAACTTTATGAAGACTATGCTGCGTATAGGGGTAACTAATGATAAGTTGAGTATTGTCGACGATCAACTAGGCTGTCCTACCTATGCTCAAGATATTGCGTTGGCCATCGTTACTATAGTTAATAAATACGATACGGATATAACTACTTCTGATATCTATCATTATTGTGGTGACGAATCATGTTCTTGGTTTGATTTTGCGGAAGTAATTTTTGCGGAGGCTGCCAAGGCAGGATGTAGCATACCCATAGAATTGACACCAATAACAACTATTGACTATCCGACGCTTGCAGCTCGGCCTGCTAACTCAGCTTTAGACTGCTCGAAAATTTTCAATACCTTCGGTATTTCTCCTTCTGACTGGCGCCAAGGAGTAAAGTCTGTATTAGGATTGTGTACTTAAGAAAATAAAGTTTACGAGTCGATAGGATTTCTAGAGCAAAATAACTGTTTTAGCTGCTTGCACTTTACCTTAACAATGGAAAGTACTTTTATTATGAATAATAACTTCAAAAAAATATATTCGACATCATTAAGAATTAACTTGCTACGGAGCTCTATCGCATTTCTTAAAGCTTTTTTTTACTTAAAGGTTTTAAGAAAAGAGCCGAAAGTGTTTCATGGGGACGATAAGAATATTAGTGAAAATACATTAACATCGAACATGAGAATCATAAGTGAGAAGAGTGATTTGCCTGCGCATCCTACTTCAAGATTCATTTTTAATATCGGGTTAAATCAAGGAAATCCTAAGTCGGATATGATTATTGAGCCTGTAAATGCTGTTCTTTCGTCTAAAATACGGAAAAAAATGGATGTCAAAGTTCTAACTGTCGGCCCGCGGTCTCTCGGAGAGGTTCTTAATATCCAAGCTCACGGATATCAATATAAAAATATAAGTGCTATCGATTTATTTTCAATATCGTCTAAAATAGATGTTGGGGATATTCATAGTCTTCCCTATGCCGATAACTCATTTGATGTTGTATTATGTGGTTGGGTCATCGCTTATAGCGAAAATAAAAAATTGGCAGCTTCTGAGATTGCACGGGTGCTAAAGCCTGGTGGAATATTTTCTATAGGTGTCTCATACTCACCCCAAACGAATGCAGAACAAATACAGGCACGCGGTTATCTCATCGGATCTGAGGATAGGCTTGGGAAAGCAGTGGATGTTTTTGATCTGTTTGAAGATAACCTCGACAAAATCTATTTTCAAACAAACCCAGAAGATGCAGAGAAGCACTCTCAAATCATTTGTACAGGCTCTATTAAATGATCGACCGGATATAGCGCTTTATTTATCAAGTAGATTTTATTATGCACTGTTTTTAAGTTTCATTAGGATAGATGCGTTTTAAGAATAGGATATTTCTGGCACTGCAGAATTGGACTTAGTTTCAATTTATTTATAGGCCTTAATAATATTCAGTAATGGCAAGAGAGTGTTCAGTATATTTTTTTGCGTGATTAAGTTTTACAGTATTCGTCACAGTATGGCCTAGCGGCTCTGTAGAATTAAAATTAATAACATCCATCGAATCGGAATCTGACTTCAGTTAGTATCTAATTATCTGGATACTGGCGTGATGCCGGCTGTTATAGACTAATTAATTTGGCGAATAGTTTTTCGCGAATCCCCCTGGCTACTTCATAAAGCTATAACTTATATACGGAGTACGGTATGAAATTTAGTGGACTTAATTGTTCTAATGACGAACCATTCACACTCTTTGGCGGCTTGAATGTGTTGGAAAATTTGGATTCAACTCTATTTGCAGCAGAGAATTTTGTTGAAATCACTACCTTACTGGGTATTCCTTTTGTTTTTAAAGCATCATTTGATAAGGCTAATCGATCTTCAATTAGTTCCTTTAGGGGGGTTGGTCTTGAAAAGGGTTTGGAGATCTTCTCCGCTGTAAAAAAAGAATTTGGAGTGCCTGTAATAACAGATGTACATGAAATTTATCAGGTTGCCCCTGTTGCAGACGTTGTTGATGTACTCCAAATTCCAGCTTTTTTAGCGCGGCAGACTGATTTGGTCGTTGAGATTGCTAAGCCAGGTAAGCCAGTAAATATCAAGAAGCCTCAGTTTATGAGTCCCGGGCAAATGAAAAATATTGTAGATAAATGTAATGAAGTAGGTAATTTCAATGTGATGCTTTGTGAACGTGGGAGCAATTTTGGTTATGACAACCTGGTGGTTGATATGCTTGGTTTTCAGGTGATGAAAGATGCAACCAATAACGCCCCGATTATTTTTGATGTGACGCATAGCTTACAATGCCGTGATCCAATGGGGAAAGCTTCAGGAGGGCGACGAAACCAACTCGTCGAACTTGCTAGGGCTGGCATGGCGTGTGGCTTAGCTGGTCTATTCATAGAGGCGCATCCTGATCCTGATAGGGCTAAATGTGATGGACCAAGTGCGCTGCCACTCCATCAGTTGCAAGCCTTTCTTGAGCACGTCAAATCTATCGATGACACAGTAAAGTCTCTACCCAAATTAGCCATCTTATAACTAATGAATTGTAGATCAATTCAAATGGTTCTTTTTGATGTTGACGGTGTCCTAACAGATGGTAGTCTTTATATAGGAGCCGATGGTGAGCTCTTTAAGAAATTCAATGCTAAAGATGGTGTTGCAATAGCTCTCCTTAAAGCTAATGGTGTCCAGGTTGGGGTTATTTCTGGGAAAGCGAGCAAAGCACTTGATTTTCGCATTAAACAATTGGGTTTTGACCACTCTATTACCGGTTGTAGTAATAAGTTGTCTGCGCTTACATTGTTGTTAGAGCGTATAGAGCTCGGATTTGATCAGGTAGCATTTGTGGGGGACGACATCATTGATGTCGCAGTTATGCAAAAAGTTGGTTTTAGTATTGCCCCAGCTGATGCACATGAGCTCGCCATAAACGCGGCTCACTATGTCACATTATCAAAGGGAGGAGAGGGTGTAGCTAGGGAGTGTGCCGAGCTTATCTTGAGAAATTCCGGTTTATCTTTAAGTGATATGTACTTGGATATGTTAGGTCGTCGTGACATCACTCAATAGTAAAATAAAAGTAGTTATTCCTGCAAGATTTGGTTCTAGTCGCTTGCTCGGCAAACCTTTAATTGACCTTTGCGGCATGCCGATGATAATTAGAGTTGCGAATCGGGTGTCCGAAGCGTTGCCATTAGCAGATCTATGGATTGCTACGGACGATAAGCGTATTGAGGATGTTGCCATAGGGCACGGCTATCAAGTTATGCTCACGAATGTAGCTCATGAGAGCGGGACGGATCGTATTGCTGAGGTGACTAAAAATTTAGGCTGGTCAAGTGATGCAACAATTATCAATGTTCAGGGAGATGAGCCGTTAATTGATGTTGGTTTACTGCAAAAATTTGCTCAATTTTGTGTTATCAATGAGTCTTTGGCTATGGCTAGTGTAATGGTTTCAGTGGATTGTTGGCAGGATATCGATGATCCTAATGTTGTCAAAGTGACGGTAAATAAAGCTGGTCAGGCTACTGCCTTTTCTCGCTCTCCAATACCTTATTGTCGTGATGTACCTTTGGCTGATTGGCCGATTCATTTATATAATAGGCATATTGGAATTTATGCTTATAAAGCGAGCGTGCTAACAGAATTAGCTGCTAGTCCAACAAGTTTATTGGAAAGGCTGGAGAAACTAGAGCAGCTTCGCGCCTTATGGCTTGGGCACCCTATATCAATGTTCAATTGGTCAAAGCCTATTCACGCAGGAGTCGATTGCTTACAAGATGTGAGTCGGGTTCGTGAAATCCTTAATAATAGTGTTAGTGAGAAAATTAGATGTCTTACATAAAATTTGCAAAAGAGGTCTTCAATATTGAATCCAAGGCGATTTCGGGGCTGTCTAATTTGTTAGATGATAATTTCACGGACTCCGTTGAATGTATCTTAGGATGTAAGGGCCGTGTAATTGTTTGCGGAATGGGTAAGTCGGGCATTATTGGTAAGAAAATAGTGGCTACTTTTGCTAGTACTGGCACCCCAAGTTTTTTTATGCATCCCGGAGAAGCCTATCATGGCGATTTGGGAATGGTCACTCGCGATGATGTGTTTTTGGCCTTGTCTAATTCCGGCGAGACAGAAGAGGTTGTTAAGCTACTCCCTTTTTTGAAAGACAATCAAAATACTGTCATTTCCATGACGGGAAACGTTAATTCCACTTTGGCCAGAGCGTCTCGCTTTCACCTTAACATTAAAGTGGATACTGAGGCATGCCCTTTGCAATTAGCACCCACCGCTTCAACAACTGCAACATTAGTTATGGGTGATGCTTTAGCTGTTACTTTAATGAGGGTTCGTAAATTTCAACCTGAAAATTTCGCAAAATTCCACCCAGGAGGTTCGCTTGGCCGAAGGCTACTGCACCGCGTTGAGGATGAGATGCAATGTGATAGTCTTCCGTTTGTATCTAAAGATGCTGGAGTCTTAGATCTAATTCGTGCAATGACGGTGTCTGGCCTAGGATTATGTTTGATTGATGATAAAGAGCGGGGTGTTATAACGGATGGCGACATTCGCAGAGCTATCGAAACCTATGGTGAGGCTTTATTCTCGATGAGAGCAGAGGAAATAATGTCAAGGCAGCCAATGACGGTGGAAGTTGGGACCCGAATGGAAGACGCGTTATCGCTTATGGAGTCCCGTAAAATTACATCACTACTAGTAACGGATGGTATCTCAATAGTAGGCGTTGTGAAGAAATGATTTGACTTAGGAAGATGGCAGTTTGATTACAAAGGTTCTCGTTCGATTAGAATGAATGTGTTGGAAAAATTGCCTTACGAACTCCAATCTCTCAAATATCTCATGGCAGTTGAGTCTGACTGCCATCCCCCTCTAAGCATGATCTTTTCCAATGTCTCGCCTTGCTCTAGCAGATCAAGTGCTGCACCTACTCTAAATGAATGACCGCTGAGCGGCTGTTCATCGGCGTCCATTTTAAGATCCTTTTGTAGTCCTTTTAATATGGTGCTTACACTTGCTGGGTTTAGTTTGATCTCAAAATGCCCATGCCTATTAATTGATCTCAGAATATAGCCTTCATCGCTGATCATACTCCTCCATTTTTCTAATAAGTCGAACAGTTCTTGGCTGATGGGTAGTATCTTTCCAGTCCCGAATTGATCCGTTTTTGAGAATTTGAGTTTAATTGCCGGTTTTCCATTAGGTGCTTGGCTTATGTCCTCAAACTTAAACTCGCAG
>ENA-OSET01005595-OSET01005595.1-sediment-metagenome-genome-assembly--contig:-NODE-5595-length-10544-cov-12.946307_pt1 | contig 10544 bp, 10 predicted proteins | sample MGYA00237882_ERZ534229 | MGnify/ENA primary metagenome ERZ534229 (study PRJEB26408, sample SAMN06266212) | sediment metagenome | isolation source: Hudson Canyon methane seep mesocosm | place...
CAAACACTCCGTTTTGCATATACGACAAATGAACAACGTTTATTAGAAGCCGTAGAACGAATTAAAATATTAGGAACTTGAATGACAACGTCAAAAATTATTTACACTAAAACAGATGAAGCACCAGCACTAGCAACACAGTCTTTATTACCTATTATTAAGATGTTTACACAAGCTGCTGACATTGAAGTAGAAGTCAGTGATATTTCATTAGCTGGTCGTGTTATTGCTAACTTTCCTAGTTATTTGAAACCTGAGCAACAAATATCAGATGCACTCGCTGAATTAGGCGAATTAGCTTTAAAACCAGAAGCTAACATCATTAAATTGCCGAATATTAGTGCTTCAGTTCCACAATTAAAAGCTGCAATTATAGAGTTGCAACAAAAGGGCTATGCATTACCTGACTACCCTGAAGACCCGGCGAATGATGAAGAAAAACAAGTTAAGGCGACTTACGACAAGATCAAAGGTAGTGCGGTTAACCCTGTATTAAGAGAAGGTAACTCTGATCGTCGTGCTCCGGCTGCTGTGAAGAACTATGTGCGTAAACATCCACATAGAATGGGCGTGTGGTCTAGTGATTCAAAATCACATGTTGCAAGCATGTCGGAGAATGACTTTTTTGGCAGTGAACAGTCAGTGACTTTAGCTAATGCTGGTAATGTAAAAATTGAGTTAGAAGATGCAACTGGTAACAAAACAGTTTTAAAACAAACAACACCTGTACTTGTTGGTGAAATTATTGATTCTTCAGTGATCAATAAAAATGCATTACGATCTTTTATTGAAGCAGAAATTGAAAGTGCAAAAAATGAAGGTGTTCTGTTTTCATTGCATTTAAAAGCAACAATGATGAAAGTATCTGATCCGATTATCTTCGGCCATGTTGTTTCTGTCTTTTATAAAGATGTATTTGAAAAACATGCTGCCGTATTTGAACAAATCGGTGTTGATGTTAAAAATGGTCTGGGTGATGTGTACGCTAAGATCAAAAACCTTCCTGCTGAACAACAAGCTGAAATTGAAGCTGATATTCAAGTTGTCTATGCAACACGTCCTGATTTAGCCATGGTTAATTCTGATAATGGTATTACTAATCTACATGTCCCATCAGATGTGATTGTTGATGCATCGATGCCTGCAATGATTCGTGGTTCAGGCCAGATGTGGAATAAAGAAGGCAAACAACAAGATACTAAAGCCGTTATTCCTGATCGTTGTTATGCCGGTATTTACCAAAAAACAATCGATTTTTGTAAACAGCATGGTGCATTTGATCCAACAACAATGGGTAGTGTGCCTAATGTCGGTTTAATGGCTCAAAAAGCCGAAGAATATGGCTCACATGACAAAACGTTCGAAATTCCTGCTACTGGAACAGTGCGTGTTATTGACGATAATGGAACTACATTACTTGAACATGCCGTAGAAGAGGGTGATATCTGGCGTATGTGTCAGGCTAAAGATGCCCCCATTCAAGACTGGGTTAAATTAGCTGTTAACCGTGCACGTTTAAGTAATACACCAGCTGTATTTTGGTTAGACAAAAACCGAGCACATGATGCCCAGCTTATTGCTAAGGTTGAACAATACTTACCAAGTCATGATACCAATGGTTTGGATATTCGTATTTTGTCACCAGAAGATGCGATTGAATTTTCACTAGAAAGAATCCAAAAAGGTGAAGATACAATATCGGTAACCGGTAATGTTTTACGTGATTATTTAACCGATCTTTTCCCTATTCTAGAGTTGGGAACAAGTGCCAAAATGTTATCTGTTGTGCCACTCATGAATGGCGGTGGTCTATTTGAAACGGGTGCTGGTGGTACTGCACCTAAACTTGTAGAGCAATTTGTGCATGATAATCACCTACGTTGGGATTCATTAGGTGAATTCTTAGCACTTGCAGCTTCATTAGAGCATTTGAGTAATGTAACCGGTAACTCAAAGGCTAAAGTACTTGCCGATACATTGGATAGTGCGACAGGACAATTCTTAGATAATAATAAGTCACCAGCAGCAAATGTCGGTGAAATAGACAATCGTGGTAGTCATTTCTACCTAGCACTTTATTGGGCACAAGCCTTAGCTGAGCAATCAGATGATCAAGTGCTGCAATCTCAGTTTGCAGATCTAGCTACGGTATTAGCTGAAAATGAAACGAAGATTGTCGATGAACTGATTTCTGCTCAAGGCGTAGCGGTTGAATTAGGTGCAAACTACTTTATCGATGAAGCAATCATGGCAGAATCGATGAGACCAAGTATTACTTTAAACACGTTGATTCCTAGCTAATCAGCTTTAAACTTATCCAAATACAGCGCTGTTGCACCTGCAACAGCAGCTGGGATAACTAAAAAGTTAACAAATGGAATCATGGTTGCGCCAAGTGTAGCCATGCCAAATCCCAAAGCTAATGAACGTTTCTGCCTTAATAATGCACGTTGTTGAGGAAATTTCAGTTGATGGTTTCCCATTGGGTAATCATGATAATCAATGGCTAACATCCAGCTTGAAAGCGCAATCCACAAAACGGGTGCGATGATATTGATAACGGGAACCCATGACAGAATAAAGAGTGGGATCATCCAAGCAACAAAATAAAGAATCTTACGAAGCTCATTCCAGATCATGGAGGGGGCATCTTTCAGTATTTCTTTCCAGTTGAGTCCTATTGGTGGCTTACCTTGAAGTTTGGTTTCTACTGCCTCAGCTAAAACACCATTGAAAGGAGCGGCGAGTAAATTAGCAATAATGGAAAAGCTGAAAAAGACAATTAACAGTAATAAACCTGCAAATAATGGCCAGATAATCCACATGATCCAGCCAAGTAACCATTCTGGGATCCATGTCGGCATCATGGCGTTAATCCATTGTTCAAATTTAGATACGCCCAACCAAATAGCAAAGCTGAATAACAAGGTATTAATCGCCATAGGAATGTAGGCAAATTTACGGATGCCTTTTTGGTGAATTAAGCTAAACCCTTGCAATAAATAACGTGCACCTTTGAATAATTCTTGAATCACTTAAACCTGTCCTTTTGCGATGAGAGCAGCACCATAGGCCGCTTCAGTATGTTCTGGTTTGATGAATAATACGGGGTTAATTTGCTGACGGATAGCTTGCCATGTTTGATTAACAGCACCACCACCCACTGTACGAATTGATTTAACAGCCGGTGAACCTGCATCTACTAAGGCTTGATAAGCTTGTTGTTCAATATTTGCCATGCCTTTGAACATACCATGTAAAAACTCAGCATCATTAGTTGGGCGGGGTGAGAGTCTTGGCTCTAGTTCAGGATCATTGATTGGAAAACGCTCCCCTTTAGAGTTTAAGGGATAGTAATCAGGCACAGAATGGTTAAGTGAAATTAACCCACTCAACCTTTGTAACTCATCACTATCAAAGTAGTGTTTAAGTACTGCACCGCCTGTATTGGATGCACCGCCTACTAACCATTGTTCTCCGAGTCTATGGCTATAAACTCCTTGCTGAGGTAAAAAAATAGGTTTATCACTGATTAACTTAACAACAAGTGTTGAACCTAAGGAGGTAACGGCATCACCGATTGTATTAGCACCTGTAGCAATGAGGGCTGCAATACTATCTGTTGTGCCTGCAACAAGGTGTGGTGCTGAATTTAGCTTAAACTTTTCACAAAGCGCTTTTGAGAGTTTTCCAATGACAGTACTAGGTTGAACAATATGAGGTAGTAATGAAATAGCGGTAACTTTTTCAATCCATTCAGGCCAGCAGCGATTAATGGGATCATAACCTGACTTTAAGGCATTATTTTCGTCACTTATTCCTAATGGTGCACCAAGATTAAAGTTAATCCAGTCTGCTTGGTGTAAAAGGTGGCTATTGCTAGTCAATTTATAGTGTTTTTGTAAGTAGACTAGTTTAGCTAAACCGCTAGTTGCACCATGAGCACCAGATTCAATTGGCGCTATATCAGCAATTTTTTGGCTTTGCTCAATGGCTCTTGAATCGTTGTACATTAGGATTGGAGTGAGTGGTTGGCCTTGATTATCCGTCACTAAAACTGAGCCAGATGTTGCATCGACGGCAATGGCGCTTATTGTATATTGATGGCAGTGTGGAATGAGCTTTGATAAAACGTGCTCGACAACTTGCCAGTGCGTGTTGGGATCTTGTTCGGTATTAGAGGAGGAGTCTAGCGCTTCTTGATGACTGGCAATAATATTTTGTTGCTGATCAATAGCGATAGCTCGACACCCAGAGGTGCCGAGATCTATACCGATATAGGCGTTAGTCATTATTGCTAATAGAGGTCTAGTCAGATTGAAATCCGACCTACAATAATATTATGGAAGCTGTACAGGTGTTGGCGCAACCCAACCTTCTTTTGTATGTTCTGCTACAACGGTCGTATAAACACCACCACGAACATTAAAAATACCGGTAATTCGCATAAAACGAGGATCAGTTGCTGCAACTAAATCATCTAAGATTTGATTCGTTACTTTCTCGTGAAATGCGCCTTCTTCGCGGTAAGTCCACATATAAAGTTTGAATGATTTTAATTCGACACATTTAAGATCGGGTACATAATCAATCTTGATAGTGGCAAAATCAGGTTGACCTGTCATTGGACACAAGCAAGTAAATTCAGATGTCTCAATGTGAATGGTATAATCACGCTCTGGAATTGCGTTGTCAAAAGTGTCTAGATCTTTACTTGGTAATGTAGCCATTGGAAAGTCTCAATATGATGAAAACAGACTATTATCCCTTACTTGGAAGATAAATTTAAGTGCTAGATATTGCCATTATTATAATTTTAATTATCATCGCCTTTATTGGCATTGCTTGGTATGCCAATAATAGTCGCAAGCAACGTACACGATTGCTGGAAGATATTAATAATCCCGAACCTACACTAGGTGATAGTGAACAGTTTGGCAGCTTGTTTGAACAAGAGCTAAATCAGCAGACAATTGATAATGAACGCTTTGAAATTGATGCGGAACCCACCATTACATTATCTGTTGATGCCGTTGTAGAGAGGGTTGAAAATGCCCAGATTGATATTGAGCCTCCAGTTGAAAGTGCGGTGGCAACATCACCTGAACCAGATCCTGTAGCACCTATCGAGACAATGTCTAAACCTGAGGTTGATATAGCTAGCCCGCAGGAAAATGCTGTTGAAAATGTTAATGAATGGGATATGGTGATTGCATTTACAGTGATGGCGCGAGATGGCTCTACTTTTTCAGGTAAATCGGTTAAGGCAACACTCGAAAGCTTAGATCTTCATTTTGGTGATTTGCAGATATATCATAGACAGGTACCTGGATTACGAACTCAATCATTATTCAGTGTTGCTAATATTCTCGACCCAGGTACGTTGAATCCAGACAGTTTTGCAACAATGCAAACCCCAGGGCTATTAATTTTCACGCGATTGCCAGGGCCGGTTAATGGTTTAACGCTATTTGATGATTTATTAGATACAGCACAAAAAATGGCTGATAAATTAGATGGTGTATTATCAGATGAATCACGACAAGCCGTTAGCCAATCAACGATTGAGACCATGCGTAGCCGTATTCTTTCTTTAAATTTACAATTACAAGCAGAACAAAATCATTATAACGATGACTATTCCAACTGATATTTTAGACCGAGCAAGCGAACTTAGAGACCTAATAAATAGGTACAACAGCCTGTATTATGTATTTGATAATCCAGAAGTGACTGATTCTGAGTACGATCGGTTATTCAATGAACTTAAACAAATAGAAACTGATTTTCCAGAGCTGTTAGCAACGGATTCTCCTACGCAACGAGTCGGTGGCAAAGCGCTGGATAAGTTTAATCAAATTACCCATGCGATACCGATGTTGTCATTAGATAACGTATTTAACACGGAAGAATTAGATGCCTTTGATCAACGAGTACGTGACTGGTTAAATACAAATGAACCACAAATTTATGCTGCAGAACCTAAACTGGATGGCTTAGCTATTAGCTTGCGTTATGAACAGGGAATGTTGGTGCAAGCTGCAACACGTGGTGATGGTGCCATTGGCGAGGATGTGACAGCTAATGTCAGAACGATTCCTACCGTTCCATTAAAGCTTGTTGGTACTAATATTCCTGATGTTATTGAGATTCGTGGTGAAATCATCATGCCGAAGGCAGGGTTTGATGCATTAAACATTAAACAAGTTGAAGAAGGTAAAAAACCTTTTGTTAACCCTCGTAATGCCGCTGCCGGTTCACTTCGACAATTAGATTCTAAAATTACAGCCAGTCGTCCTCTAGCTATTTATTGCTACGGATTAGGTGATGTTGTAGGGATGGATAGGCCGGAAACACACAGTGCAGCAATGACCTTGATTGCAGCTTGGGGCTGTCAGGTATCTCCAGAACTTGAGTTGTTGAATGGTGTTGATGCTTGTTTAGCGTACATTAAGCAGCTGGGTGAACGTCGTGATAGCCTATCTTATGATATTGATGGTGTCGTCTTGAAGGTTGATAGTATTCAATTACAACAGCGTTTAGGTTTTGTTTCTCGTGCACCACGTTGGGCGATTGCTCATAAATTTCCTGCACAAGAAGAAATGACCCTTGTTGAAGGTATAGAAATACAAGTGGGGCGAACAGGTGCTCTCACACCCGTTGCACGATTAAAACCCGTGTTTGTTGGCGGGGTTACGGTGAGCAATGCCACATTACATAATCAAGATGAAATAGACCGAAAAGATGTGCGCGTAGGGGATACCGTTATTGTGCGTCGCGCAGGCGATGTTATTCCTGAAGTTGTTCAGATTGTAAAATCTAAACGACCTGAACAGACCGTTAAATTCACAATTCCTACCCAATGTCCTATTTGTGACTCAGAAGTAGAACGTATTGAAGGGGAAGCCGTCGCGCGTTGCAGTGGAGGCTTATATTGTCCTGCACAGCGTAAAGAAGCGATCAAGCATTTTGCATCACGTAAAGCGATGGATGTGGATGGCTTAGGCGATAAACTCGTTGAACAGCTTGTTGATGAAGGTTTGATCCATGATCCAGCCGATTTATTTGAACTTACTGTTGAACAATTATCTTCATTAGAAAGAATGGGCGAAAAATCAGCCGTTAATTTAGTCAATGCATTAGAATCTGCAAAGCAGACAACATTTTCTCGGTTCTTATTTTCATTAGGCATACGTGAAGCAGGGGAAGCGACAACACGATCATTAGCAAGTCATTTTCTTACGCTTGAAGCCCTGAAAATGGCTGATGAAGAAGCATTAATTGAAATTGAAGATGTCGGTCCTATCGTTGCTCATCATATCGTGACCTTTTTCCACCAAGCCCATAATCAGCAAGTTATTGAACGTTTATTAGCTGCGGGTATAGATTGGCCACAAGAGCAGAGAATTGCTGAAGATTCATTGCTGAGCGATAAAACGGTCGTTTTAACAGGCACGCTTGAACATATGTCTCGTAGTGAAGCAAAAGAGAAATTATTGGCTTTAGGAGCCAAAGTTGCCGGTAGCGTGTCAGCTAAAACAGATTATGTTGTGGCAGGGCGTGATGCTGGTTCAAAATTAACTAAAGCTGAGAAGTTAGGTATTACTGTAATGAATGAATCTGAAATGATAGCGTGGTTTGAGTAAATGAGTGCATTAGTAGAAGCAATAAAGAAGGTAGCAACGGGCCCTCATTTATCTAAAGATTTAACCCAAGAAGAAGCACGGTTAGCGATGACAGAGATATTGTCTGGTCAGGCAGATCCTGTTCAAGCAGCAATCTTCTTCATCTCCTTACGAATTAAAACAGAAACAAATGAAGAAAATTTCGGTATTTATCAGGCATTACAAGCTTCTACACAGCAAGCCACGGCTAATGTTGAACAGTTGTTAATACTCTCAGATCCGTTTAATGGCTTTAATCGACATTGCCCAATATCTGCTTTTCTACCGGCTGTTTTAGCAGCATCCGGCTTGCCAGCACTGTCACAAGGCGTGAAAGAAATGGGGCCGAAATTTGGGGTGACACATTCTCAAGTTTTAGCACATGCGGGTGTTAATGTTGATTTAACGGTCGAGCAGGCAACTCAAAAATTAAATAATTCAGATCTTGCATGGACATTTATTGATCAACGCCATGCAACTCCTGCTCTTTTTGCTTTAGAAGATTTACGTACACGAATGATTAAACGGCCTAGTTTGGCGACATTAGAAAAACTGATCATGCCGATCAAGGCGCAGGAAAAAACACATTTACAAATTGGTTTTGTACATAAAGCTTATCCTCCCGTATTGGCATATTTAGCAAAACAAGCTGGATTTGATTCAGCACTTATTGTTAGGGGCATCGAGGGCGGTATTTTGCCAACGTTGCGAGAGTCATCAAATTGTTTTCAAGCCTTTGTAGGTGATGCTGACGAATGTCTGATTGATCCTAGTTTATTTGGTTTAGAACAAACAACACGTGGTGTATTACCTGCAGAAGGAACCGAAGTAACAGCACAACAAACTGTTGAATTAGGCCTAGCAGCATTATCTGGTCAGTCAGGTCCTGCATTTGATAGTTTAGTCTTAGGTGGCGCTATGGCACTTTGGCATTGTGGTCTGCAAGGTTCTCAGCAGAAAGCGGCTGACCATATTCGTCAAGTGCTTACCAATGGGCGCGCAAAAGCATTTTTTGAACAAGGAATGGGGTAATGGTTTTTCAGCAAGAGTTAAGTTTCTCAACATCAGGTCGCAGTACGATTAATATTACAGCCCAAGTGCAAAATATTGTTGCTCAGTCAGGTATTACTATTGGTACATGTCATGTTTTCGTCCAACATACGAGTGCATCATTAATTTTGTGCGAGAATGCTGACCCTGATGTTCAGCGTGATATGGAAACCTATATGCAACATATCGTACCTGATGGCGATCCTATGTTTTTGCATCAAGATGAAGGCCCCGATGATATGAGTGCCCATATAAGAACAGTGCTCACCAATCCTGACCTAACGATGCCGGTTACTAATGGAAGCTGTAGCTTAGGGATTTGGCAGGGGATCTACCTTTGGGAGCATAGAACGCATCCGCACCAGCGGCGAGTGATTGTTACAGTCCAAGGTGAGTAAATTTAGCTGTGACATCACAAGCAATGAACTAGCATTGCTTGGGGGATTGCAAAGACTATAAGGGTTAGATAATCCTTATCTTGAGCTACAAAGCACATCAACGGGGCATCTACATCGGCGGTATCTTCAGTTTGGAGAATTGAAGAAAGAGCCTGTTGAGGGAGCATTTGATACTTTTGCTTTAAGAAAAACAGCAACAATTCCCTGGTTTTAGCTTGAACTTTAACGTGTTGTAGCAATCTGCTACAATGTGTTTTATCGTCTTTATTAAATAAGGATTAAATCATGGCAAAAGCAGCATCTCCAATCCGCTTGCAGGAGGACCTAATGCAGGCGGCAGAATCAACAGCAAAACGTTTTCATCGTAGCACGGCTGAACAGATTGAATATTGGGCTGATCTGGGTAAAACAGTGACCTCGATATTAGATCCCGACATATTGCTATCTGTTTCAGCAGGATTAACAACGCTAAAAACCGAGCCTGTTTTTAGTGCGCCTATTGATCCTGATGCCGTTTTTCAATCACTCGAAAATGAACGGAAAGAAGGCATCTTGCAGAACACAATCAGCGCGAACTCAGTGAAATATCAGGCATCAATGCAGCACCTTGGCTATCTAGAACAAATTGATCCTAACGGCACTGTAACAGTAGGATGGTTTGAAAATGGTCAATTTACGTCTTTAAATGGCACTGATTCTTGAAAAAAGATAAACAACTTTGGCTACTCGCTGGGGGCAATGGGGCGGGAAAGAGTACATTTTATAAAACACGGCTTGAGCCACTTGGTTTACCATTTATTAATGCTGATATTTTGGCAAAACAACTCTATCCAGAACACCCCGAGGAACATAGTTACGAAGCAGCAAAAATAGCTGAAACCATGAGGATGCAGTTATTACAGCAAGGACGTAGTTTTTGCTTCGAAACGGTATTTTCACATCCATCTAAAATTGATTTTGTTGCCCAAGCAAAAGCAATGGGGTATGAAATTGTATTGGTTTTCATTCACCTAAGTCATGTTTCACTAAACCAAGCACGTGTTGCACAACGCGTGGGGGAGGGAGGCCATGCTGTACCTGAAGATAAAGTGTCAAACCGAATCCCTAGAACCCTACAGAATATTAAGAAAACATTGCCGCTGTGTGACCGGTGTTACCTACTAGATAACTCACGTTTTGATGACCCTTTTCAACAGATCGCAGCGATACAAAATGGGCACGTTATAATCAAAGTGGCTTCATTGCCAGAATGGTCGAAGAATATGCTGGTAGATTATTTAGAATAAAATAATGTAATTTAACCAAAGTTTTTTAAGTTCTTTAACAATACAATAAAATCAATAAGTTACCTCAAGGTGAAATTTTATTGGTGTTTTTCTGAAAAAACACCTAAACCCTTGTTGTAACTATTTTTTTGTGCGATATAATATTG
>ENA-OSET01005596-OSET01005596.1-sediment-metagenome-genome-assembly--contig:-NODE-5596-length-10544-cov-3.173975_pt1 | contig 10544 bp, 7 predicted proteins | sample MGYA00237882_ERZ534229 | MGnify/ENA primary metagenome ERZ534229 (study PRJEB26408, sample SAMN06266212) | sediment metagenome | isolation source: Hudson Canyon methane seep mesocosm | place: USA:Hudson...
CTCTATAAGCTTATAAAAGCCCTTCCGAAACACTCACTACATTTTCAATAGTAAAGCCAAACTCTTCGAATAATAAATTGGCAGGCGCTGACTCACCAAAGGTGTTCATTCCAACAATACGCCCATCAATACCGACGTACTTATACCAAAAGTCAGCAATTGAGGCCTCTATAGCAACACGCGCTGACACCTCAAGTGGTAATACTGACTGGCGGTATTCAGGACTCTGTCGATCAAACACATTAGTCGAAGGCATCGAAACAACACGTACTTTGTGCCCATTTAGAATTAATTGCGCAGCGGCTTGTTGCGCTAAACCAATTTCAGAACCTGTTGCAATCAAAATTAAATCAGGGGTACCTTCGCAATCTTTAAGTACGTAGCCACCTTTTTGAATATTTTCAACTTGTTCTGTCACTCTAACTTGATGAGGCAAGTTCTGGCGCGAGAAAATGAGTGATGAAGGCCCATCACTTCTTTCTAACGCGAATTTCCAAGCAACAGCCGACTCGACAGTATCGCAAGGACGCCACAAATCCATATTAGGTGTCATCCGTAGACTGGCCATTTGCTCAATAGGCTGATGTGTCGGGCCATCTTCACCTAAGCCAATCGAATCATGCGTAAAAACATAAATTGCACGCTGCTTCATTATCGCAGACATACGGACAGCATTACGCGCATATTCCATAAATATTAGAAAGGTTGCGCCATAAGGAATAAAGCCGCCATGCAATGCGACACCATTCATGATCGCAGCCATACCGAACTCACGAACACCATAATAGATGTAGTTTCCACTCGCATCATCAGCAGAAACGCCCTTACAACCACTCCATATCGTCAAGTTAGAACCTGCTAGATCAGCAGAACCGCCTAATAATTCGGGCAATAGTGGACCAAATTGGTTTAAAGTATTTTGAGAAGCTTTTCGACTCGCTACTGTTACTTCTCCACGCTGGCAATCAGCGATATATTGAGTCGCTTTTTCAGAGAAATCTACAGGCAAGTCTCCGGCAAGGCGACGCTTTAATTCCATTGCTAGCTGAGGGTAAGCATCTTTATAAGCAGCAAAGTCTGTATTCCATTGTTGCTCTTGCTGAGCTCCCTTATCTCTTGCATTCCAACCATTGTAAATATCTTCAGGAATTTCAAAAGGTCCGTGATCCCAACCTAGCTTCTCACGCGTTGCAATAATTTCTTCATCACCTAAAGGTGCGCCATGACAATCTTCTTTCCCTTCCTTATTTGGCGAACCAAAACCAATGACAGTTTTACAACAAATCAGTGTAGGTTGAGTGGTGTTTGCTTTTGCAGCTTCAACGGCATCAATAAGTGCTGCTGAGTCATGACCATCAACATTTGGAATGACTTGCCAACCATAAGCCTCAAATCTTTTTGGCGTGTCGTCTGTAAACCAACCTTCAACCTCGCCATCAATCGAGATACCGTTGTCATCATAAAAAACAACAAGTTTACCTAAACCTAGTGTTCCGGCTAATGAGCAGACTTCATGCGAAATCCCTTCCATTAGACAACCATCGCCACAAAATGCATATGTTCGGTGATTAACGATATCATGTCCATCACGGTTAAATTGTGCTGCTAGTGTTTTTTCTGCCAAAGCCATACCGATTGCATTAGCGATACCTTGACCTAAAGGACCTGTGGTCGTTTCAATACCTGGCGCGTAACCAAGTTCAGGGTGCCCTGGCGTTTTGGAGTGTAGTTGACGGAAGTTTTTTAGATCTTCAATCGTCAAGTCATAACCCGTTAAGTGTAGTAATGAATAAATTAGCATAGAACCATGACCATTTGATAAAACAAAGCGATCACGATTTTCCCAATTAGGGTTTTCAGGGTTGTGCTGTAAATAACCGTTCCATAATACTTCGGCTATATCTGCCATTCCCATTGGGGCACCAGGGTGGCCAGATTTAGCTTTTTGCACAGCATCCATACTGAGTGCACGAATAGCATTAGCAAGTTCACGACGAGACGGCATTCATTTTCTCCAAAGAAGGTCTAAAAAGTGCTGCATTTTCCCCTATATCGAGGTATTGAGCAAATATAAATATATCTAATAAAAATAAAATAGAACAAAAACACGTAAAGACTAATGTTTGCTAGAAATTCCAGGCGATAAATCGACTCATTTTATTACCTTGGGCCATATTAACCACTAATACTTCCTTAGCCCCATTTTGTTTCAGTATTTCTTGTACTTTTTGTACATTTTCTTGCTTTGATATAAGCGAACTGAACCATGCAACTTGGTCTTTAAAAAGAACACTTTCTTCTGCCATTAACGTCACAAATTTTAATTCGCCACCGGGACACCAAAGTTCAGCATTTTGGCCTCCAAAATTTCGCTCTTTCTCTTTACGGGATGATTTATGATAGGAGTGCCCGCTTCGTTTTAATTGATTCTTCATTAAATTATTTTGTTTGCGCTGATTATTTTCTTGAGCTTGCTGCATCGATTCATAAAAAGGAGGGTTACATATTGTAAGATCAAAATAGTCATTAGGCTTAATAACACCTGAAAAAATATTATCTGAACTCTTCTGATGGACCAGCTTTATATGATTTTTTAAAGCGGCATTACTTTGCACTATACTTTTAGCGCAATTGACTGAAACTAAATCGACATCCGTGGCCACAAACTTCCAACCATAGACTTGTGAACCTATGATCGGATATATACAGCTTGCCCCACAACCAATATCCAGTACTTGAACTTGCTTACCGCGTGGCACCTCTCCTTTATTAGTTCCTGCCAACAAGTCTGCAAGATAATGAACATAGTCCGCTCTCCCGGGTATTGGAGGGCATAAATAACCTTCGGGAATTTGCCACAAATCAATATTGTAATAATAGGCTAATAAAGCCTGATTAAGCGAAACAACTGCTTTAGGGTCATTAAAATTGATTGTTTCTTCACCCTTTATATTATTCCTGATAAAAGGCAAAAGTGATGGGGTGCGCTGGCAAAGCACTGACATATCATATCGACCTTGATGCAGGTTACGAATATGAAGTTTTGAAACAAGCGCCTTAGCCGTCCTGTTAGTATTAGTTCGAGTTTCGCGTGTTACGCCATTTTTATTACTGACCATAATTCTACTCTTAGTAAAAATAGACCAGATAAACTGGTAGACTACATTCTGTCATAGGCAGCATACCAAAAAAGGAATTTATTTTAATATTTACAGTATAATTTCTTGATTTTCTTTTCGTAAATTTTCTCGGCTAAGGGAATGATCAGTTTAAAATGACGAGAAACGATTTCTCGAAAAACAATATAGTCACACCAGGTTGACTTATCTTCCGGCATCCATTCACTTGCAGAACGACCATTTCGAGCTTTCTTTTGTGCCGATGATACCGGTAATAAATTCATTGGATGGTAAGCAAAGGCCATTCTACGTGCTCTAGTCCAAAATGCACCACCATAATGGTGCGCCTCTTTTAAACTAATACGTTGATCGACCGCTATATTTTGCATGCCTTCTATCGCCCCCCCCGTGTAAGCATCAAGCCATTTTCCATCTCTGATCAACTTACAACCGCTTTTATTCTTAAAAAAACTAACATCAGAAAGACTAGTTTTCTCAAGCATATCAGTATAAGCATTTTGACACGCCCACTGATCACCACGCCTTGGCAACCATTCTCTAATTTCAAATGGTCGAATATTAGCCGAAGCTGCACCTTTTCCTCTATGAAGACTAAAACAAGGCTCAGCATAACAACGGTATTCTCCATCCACATACCCACCACCTATAAAATCAAGTTCTTCAGGGGGAGTAACTGCAAAAGCCAAATGACTCACCAATAAACAAAAAATAACGCTTAAAAAGTATTTGATCACTGCAACTATTTTAAATTCCTTCATTTAAATGGACATCCATGAATACAAAAGCCATGTTTTACACAGGCAACAACTAAAATTTACATTTAACTAATTCGCGCAAACATATACTTTTCTTTAAACATTGTTAAGTTATTTTAATGAGAGGTGTGACATACGTTTTGCTTCGATGATACAACTTGTAAAAATATCGCTTACTAACAAATCTGACTACTTTTCACATGCATTGTATTGGATAATTAAAAAACGGTAGCTCAATTATTATGAGCACAAATAATAGAGCAATGGAATATATGCGTTTTAAATTAACACTACTTCTTTTTTTACTTTCTTTTAGCTGCTCGTCAACAAGCATTGAACTGGAAAAAAAATTCGCATGTACCTGGGACCCTGTTGGTAATAACGGGCCTGTAATCGCATTTTTTTCTGACCTTATCCCTAAGGCTTTATCGTGGGGAGTCGATCTAAAATTTATTCCCTATGAAAATGAAAACTCCGCAGCTGCGGACTTAGCATCAGGAAAATGCGACATTGCCATTGTTACCGCAATTCTATCGCGCGATTTTGTCCCCTTTGCCGGCACTCTAGATGCAATTGGAGGCATTACATCAGAAAAAAAATTAAAGAAAGCTATCGCCGCAATTTCATCCCCCAAAGCCAATAAAGTAATGACTTCTGGTGATTATGAAATGATTGCCTCACTCCCTGTTGGGTCAATGTTTGCTTTCGTAAATGATCGTAAAATTAACGGCATCGATAAATTTATTGGAAAGAAAGTCGCTATATTAAATGGCGACATACAAACTAAAACCTTTGCTGAGCTTTCAAAAGCAATTCCTGTTGCCACCACTCTTTCTAATTTTCATCATTATTTCGAACAAGGTAAAGTTGATATCGTTTTAATGCCCGCATTAGCTTATAACGCATTTGAACTATATCAAGGCTTAGGTAAAGATGGCGGAATTTTAGATATTAGGCTTTTTTACGGGATGATCCAAGCAATCTCGAGAAAGTCCGAATTCCCAGATGATTTTGGCCAAAAAGTAAGGAAGTATATGGTTACTCGCCTTGGAAATATAATTAATTTAATCAAGACTGCTGAAAAAAAGATCCCACACAAATACTGGATAAAAACCAGCCAAAAAACCAAAGACGAACTAGAACATCTCTATAAAGATATCCGCCTGACACTCAAAGCTCAAAACCAATTTAATCCTAAAGCTCTATCCTTGCTTTGGAAAATTCGTTGTCACTCATCCCCTCAACGCGAAGAGTGCATTCTTCCAAAAGGTCAAACCAAATAGATAAAAAGAAATTATTTAAATTTCTATTTCATCACATTGCAAAGCCTTAATACTGCCAATAAAACAACACAAGGAAAGAATACCTACAATTAATAGTAAGCACAGTGGGGTAGCTTTGTGCTGCGGTCACTGCTTCACTAAAATGATGTAAAGGTTCGATACCATGTACAATTCCCCCAACAAGGAACATCGCCGCCGTACCAATTATCGACAAACCATTCATTAAAACTGGACAAAAAGCGAGAATCTATCGGCCCAACATTCTTTTTAACTTCGCCACACTCCCTGCCATTGTTACCCCTATATTGGAAACTACTCCCACGTTAGATTTAGCGCACGTGAATTTGGTCATTAAAACGCACTTTAATTTAATTCGACAACTCTATGAAAGGTAGTGCGTCCATTGATACCCTAAAGTCATTTTCACCGTCTTGCTCAAAATTTAGATAGGCCGGTTCATCAGACTTAATCCATGCTTCATGAAACGAACTCCCATCAATCAAGTTATCATCGACATCAATTAATTTATTTAAGGTTGAATATATAAAATTCCCAGCTGTACTAAACAAGCGTTTATCGTCTAATTTATATTTGGGAATCGATACAATTATATTTTTCATATTTGCCCCCAAGACTTTCAACCTTTCTAACTGCTGATGTTGGTAATTTGCACCAAACAAAAGTGTTTTGCTTTTTGATAAAACAGGCAAACTTTTAGTAATGGGCTCGTACAATGCCACAAACACAGCATTTGCTTCAGCAAATTGATCTTGATTATCAAGCACTCTCTCGCTTGCCATTTCTTCAGATAATAGAGGATCTACGTAAATACCTTCATGAATGGTTCCACCGAAATCTTCCCAGCTTTTTTTAAACTCCCTAACAGCGTCTTTTCCAAAACGGTCATTTGTAGCAATAAACGAAGCGCTGGTAATTGATTTATCAAAAGCATACTTCGATAGCGCTTTTGCATCCTCCCGGTTACGAACAAAAAAACGATAAAATTTATTTTTAGCGAGGGGTATATCCATCGATGAAGACAGTGTTGTAATGATAATAGGTAGTTGATCAACCTCAGCAGTAACACGTAATGATTCCAGATTATTTGAGAGCGAAGTACAAACATCACTATAAGCACAGACAAAATAATCTGCTCCCTTTCTAAGCTGAGCTACAACAGCTTGTTCAAAATCTATGTCATAGCTATTTTTATGATCAACAATATTAAAATGATACTTATTTGATATATTTGGTCGATTGAGTAAAAGGTTTCCAATAGCTAATTTAATTTGAGGAATATCCTCTAATTTTTTACCTAGTTTGTTTTCAATCGGAAGCATTAGAGTAATATTAGTTAAAGCGGTTTGATCATAAATTTCCACAGTTTTGACATATTTATCGTAAACATAATAAGAACATAGCCCCATAGAAGAGAATGCAACCGGTAGGTACATCAGAATAAATTGATGGCGAATTAAATAAGGTATTTTTGCCGTGCGTTCTTGTTGAATAATTTCACGATGCTTAAAAAACAAAAACCACATAACTACGGCAAGAATAACGGATAACCCAGAGGCTAAAAATGCCGTCATATAAACATAATTAATGTATTTATCTGAGAAGACATTCAAAGCAATAGAAACAAGCGCCAACGGGGCGTATATTACAAATAAAAGATGGTAAGATTTATGAAGAAAACCCTCCCCATGCTCTTCTTTAGACTTCATTCCAGACATATAAATACCTTTTTATATTAAGCTGACAGCTTATTATTCTACCTCTATAAATTCAACTGGATTTTAATCGTCTATACTTCCAAACACCACTTACAAGTAAACAAAATATATACACCTCAAATTTTGCACAATATTTAAGCTAATAAGTCGGATTAAATAATCATGTGAAGTACGAATATTTAAAGTCGATTAGAACCAATTTTCTTGAAGAAAAATGAATGGTAAATTTTCGTGAATTATAATAATTTTCTTTTATAGAAGATCGACTTTCAAAAACAGATCTGACACCATACGCCCTTTTAAATATGGCGAATTAACTTGCAGCACAGGAAGCACTGAAAATGGCAAATAAACGACCTCTCACAGTAGTCGACAATGGATTTTTGATTACTGAAACTGATGAAAGTCCAAAACATATTGCAGGCTTACAAATTTTTATAAAGCCTAAACGCGCTGCAAAAAGTTTTGCTAAAAAGCTATTCGATCAATGGATCAAAACTGATACAGCTTGTGCGCCATATAACCTGAAGCTAAATGCTAAAAACCCTTTAGCTCCCTATTGGGAAGAGTCGCCAAACTTCAAAGCTAAAGAGCATGTTTTCTTTTTAAGCTTAAAAGATGGAACACGAGAAGAACTAAACACCTTAGTATCCGAATTACATGAGCCAAGACTAGATATGTCAAAGCCTTTATGGCGATGTTATTTCATAGACGGTCTATCTAACAATCGTTTTGCTATTTATTTTAGCTTCCATCACAGTTTATTGGATGGAATATCCGCTGGCAAAATAATGGAACGAACGCTAACCTATGATGCATCAGAAAAAGGTTTGCCTCCGTTTTTCGCAATGACTGACAACCCATATAATAAAAAGTCAGGACGCAAGAAACCGACATTACTTGATAAAGTAATGTCTACCGCAACAAGCAATGCTAAAGCTGTTTATGGACTTTCACGGATATCAACACAATTATGCTTAGAAGCAGCCGGTCTGACTAAAAACGCAATTTCACTGCCTTTTACTGCAGCACCAACACCTTTAACTGGCAACGTTACCGCTAAACGTACTTTCACGACTTCATACCTACCTATGGAGCGTGTTAACCATCTCCGTAAAATCACACGAAACACCTTAAACCATATTGCTTTAACATGCTTAGATGGCGCGTTACATCGCTACCTTGATCATATAGGCCATCCGCTAGATTCCACACTAACGATTACCATGCCGGTTAGCTTACGAAAAGAGGATGCTAAAGTTGGTGGTAATCAAATAGGTTTGGTTGCTACGACTTTAGCACCAAAAACTGATGACCCGATCATTCGACTTCGAGAAATAGGAACCTCACTGCAAGCAGTGCGGAATCAAATAGATGATTCACCTGCGCAAAGTATTCAAGCCTATTCATTGGTAACGAATGGTATTGCGCAATTAATTGATACCGTTAACGCATCAACTGCTGTGCCAGCGTTATCCCACACCATCGTTTCTAATGTACCAGGACCAAGAAAACCACTCTATCTTGAAGGTGCGAAATTAGATGGCTGGTATCCCGTTAGTACGTTAGGACCAGGACACAGGCTTAATGTCACCATGTTTTCTTATAATGGAAAACTTGATTTCGGAATCATTGGAGCATCAGACTTTCTTCCAGATTTACATATATTAGGTGCACTTATTATTGAAGAGTTTGAAGAACTGGAAAAGGCGGTTATGTCTCCCGATATGGGGACTACTTTACTAGAAGAAAAGCGGCTAGCCAAAACTCAGGTAAGCAGTTAAGTTAGCAATCAAAGTATCCAATACTGGTTTTGAAAAATAGTTTTGACGTTAAATTCCAGCTAATTTTTTTGTCTGGAATTTAATGCCCTACTACTCCCACTCTTAAACTTCCTTTAAGTTCTTTCTAACGCTTGAAATATTGTAGCCTAAAAACAATACTGTAGTGACCTGCACCACCTAAAGGAAAAAATACGATGCATTTTCTTTATCCCGATATTCAAACTTATCAGGAACACTCCCTCCCTGTAAGTGACTTACACACTCTTTATATTGAAGAGTCGGGTAATCCGAATGGTATTCCTGTGTTATTCGTACATGGAGGCCCTGGTGGAGGTTGTGATCATCAATCACGATGCTTTTTCGACCCGGAGTTATATAGAATCATTATTTTTGACCAGCGTGGCGCAGGTAAAAGCACACCGTATGCCGAGTTAAAAGATAATACAACAGCACATTTGATCCTTGATATTGAGAAAATTAGAATTTTTTTAAATATTGATTCTTGGGTCTTATTTGGCGGATCATGGGGCTCCACTCTTAGCTTGCTTTATGCACAAGCTTACCCAGAAAGAGTATTAGAGTTGATTTTACGTGGTATTTTTTTATGCCGTAAGCGAGACTTGCATTGGTTTTACCAAGAAGGCGCCAGTCGCTTATTTCCTGATGAATGGCACTATTATCAAAAACAAATACCCGCCGCTAATCAGAGTGATTTTATTAGCGCATACTATGAATTACTAACTTCGGACAATGAATTAAAACGAATGGGTGCAGCAAAAGCCTGGTCCGGCTGGGAAGGTGCTTGCTCAACACTCAAACCGAACAAAAACATCAGAGATCACTTTACACAGCCACAAGTTGCTCTAGCCATGGCTCGTATTGAGTGCCATTACTTCGTTAACAATAGCTTTATTGAAGAAAATCAAATCATTAATAACATGCACAAGATCTCGCATATACCCGGCGCTATTATTCACGGACGTTATGATGTTGTTTGCCCATTGGATAATGCTTTTGAATTAAAGAATAACTGGCTAGAAGCACGGCTTCATGTAATTCGAGATGCAGGACATAGTGCTTTTGAAGCCGGAAATACAGATATGCTGATTCGTTCTACAATGGAAACAGCACAGAGATTAAATTTAAGTAGGTAATATTAACCGTCGAAACAGTCGAATTTTTCAAAAGCCTCAAAATGGTCACTTGGCAAACTATATAAGAGTACCCCTAGCTCATCACATCGAGTTACCCACTCATCGCCTAAACCCTTCGCTTTATCACGCATAGACCATTGCAAACACTTAAGCTTTTGAAGAATTGACTCAAACATAAGCGCTACTAACTCAACTTCAGTGCACTCCTCAGGCTTCATACTGTTTGCAATTTCAGACAACCAAGTTCTGATACCCTTTTCCCAAACGCCTGAGTTCTTATAAAGCTGCTCTAAACTTGAGATTAGCAATAATGAACGATCTTCATCTTTTGTGTTTTGCACTTCATTCATGTCTTGTGAACAGCTTTTAGCTAGTTCAAACCAATGAATTAAAATACGCTGAAGCACCACCAGGTAAAGAGCCAATGAAGGCATAAACTCATTAGGTATCACTTGAGAGGTTTTATGAGCACCATGCCTTAACATTTCTACTGCTGCATGATACACGTCAATATTATAGCTTTCACTTTGAATCTCGATGATAGGAATTAAATGAGAACTATTAAACCCTCTTGGTTTCAGGTTTCGTGACAAAGCCTCATGAAGTAATACGGCCAAACCTACTACCTGGCTTTCAAGCATGTTTTGATCGCCAATTATACCTTCAGGCCATCCCGAACCATCATTGCGTTC
>ENA-OSET01005599-OSET01005599.1-sediment-metagenome-genome-assembly--contig:-NODE-5599-length-10539-cov-15.558019_pt1 | contig 10539 bp, 10 predicted proteins | sample MGYA00237882_ERZ534229 | MGnify/ENA primary metagenome ERZ534229 (study PRJEB26408, sample SAMN06266212) | sediment metagenome | isolation source: Hudson Canyon methane seep mesocosm | place...
TTTAATCATGAAGATTTAACAAAAAAATCTTTTTAATACAACGTTGTTTTTTGTAGGCAACGAGTGCCAGCGGTCTTCTTTTGTAATTAAATAATAATTATGTCCTACTTTTACGTACCTAAATGTTTAAAAAAGAATGATTTATAATCCTTTTTATTTTTACAATTTCATTTTGTGCAAAAATATTGAATAAATAATGAGCATAGTCATAATCCTCAACATCTTCCAGTACGTCATTTTTTCCTGCTAATATCATTAGCGTAATATCATCACCTGCGTCAGCATCAAAAATATACCTTTTTGCAAAAGTAAGCAGCATAATGTTTTGTTCGTACTGCTCATTTGAGACTTCATTTAAAAAATATAATAAATTTTTATAAAAATAATAGTAGTATCCTGATTCATTTTTCACCCAGCTTGGATGAAGATATGAGGCATTTTGATCTACAACCGAACTTTGTTGATCAATTTCATGCATATTTGCAAGATATTGAACGGCTGGTCTGATTACTTTTATTGTCCGGTGATTTAAGATTGCATCACCTAGCATGTTAGTGATTTTTATAGTTTGCATGTTTGTTCCTTTTTTTAGTCAAATTGACGAATAGTTTTATAAGATTTTTTACGGGTTACTTTCTAAATTGAGCATTTAGACACCCTATATTTTGTTCTACTGCCTGATTTTCCAGCGATCTCTAATTTAGAGTTGTACTCAATACGTTCAATGTTTTTACGAATCCATGCGCCTAAAATTTGTGGGTTCAGAGTGCCATTTTTTTCACAAACGTTAAATAAGGCGTTGTATAGGTTTTCAATTTTTACTTTAGGGTGTGAGCATTTAACATGTTGACTCCTGTATTCATCAGATAAATACTGTTTAGCGAGTTTGATTAATTCTGAAATCGTAATCGCACTAGACTGACTAATTTCATACCAGCTATCTAGCACAGCAGATAATTCTTCTTTGACAGGATCAACCTGATCCCACAATTCTAGGCCTAAGCAAGGATCTTGCATTCCGTTCCAAACCAATGCATTTCTAATACTTTTAGACCATTCTTCAAATGACCCAAAGGAGTTAAGTTGTTTTTGAGGCGGGCAGCCTGCATTTTGATAGGCCAAAATTATTGTTAATGCGGCATTAACGAGTTCTCCTCTATGTTTTTCGATAAAGGAGAGCGGATTAATAGTAAATTCACGTTCGTAAGGCCTTTCAACCTGTGCATCAATCGTGCAGGGTAGTACGCGACGCGTTAAATCACCAGATACCGTGACGTTATTGCCTGTAGCTAGAAATGTGGCCTGCGTAGATGCAGAGACCATTTGAGATTTCCCTAAAAGGCGGTCTTTGAAGGTCGGCATAGTCAGAATGCTGCATAGAGCATCACTGGAAAAGTTTTTTTCTATATTATCGATACAAATGATACTGTCCCCCTCTAGTAGCAAGGACATCAGCCTTTTACGGTCTTCATTAGCATCACTTGCTTGTGACATGACTGAAGCAGCGTGGCCTGTGACTAATTGTGCAATGGCATTAATAATTAACCCTTTACCAGTCCCCATTTTCGGTGAGGTGATCAAAAATAGAGGAGCATTATCAAATGAGTGACGAGTTAAGCCTGTTAATATTGCTGCTATGACAGTCGATAAATCGCTTTCAGCTTTAAAAGGGAATGACTTAAAAGGCTCCTTTATCAGTTCTAACGCTTTTTTTGCATCAGAAAGGTTAGGTTTTTCTTTTAAATCAGGGAATTTTGATGGGTTATAGTCTAAATAAAGTCCGCTTTTTTCATCGAATCCATTTTTTGTGATTAGCGTTCCATCTTTGCGTAAAGATGGCGTGTGAATCACACCGCTTAATTCCCTGATAGCCCATGAATTACGTGCTAAAAGCGTATTGCTGTAATCGATTGTGAGATTTGTATCTACCCACTTTCCTTTATTATTTTTACGCTTAAATTTAATAAGTGACATTAGAATTTCAGTTAAACTCAATGCTTCTATCGCTATAATTTTCAGTGTTTTTTTATCATTAGCACCATTGGGAGATTGATCACAAATTATTTGCACTAACTGACCGCTATATACATATAGCTGTTGGGCATCAGCTAGGACTTGAATACATTGATCAATAATAGATTTCTTTTCACCGACCTCTAAGCGAATTGTCTTTTTTGTATGCTCTTGAGTTAGCTCTGCTTGATCCGGTAAAAAGAACGTAGCTCCACCGTGAGCAAACGAGTGAATAACCGGCGTGCCGTCATTAATCCATAATCTAGCCGTTGTTTCGCCGTAACTAATTCCTTCATAAGGGTCGGCAAGCGAGTGATTGTTGAATTTTTCAGGGGTATTAAGAACCTCTGCAACGCTAATTGCACCAAATTCCTGAAAGTGCAAAATAAAATTTAACGGGAGTGTTGTATTCTTTCTATCAGCAGTACCCAGTTGTTTAATTGTCTCTTGTACTTCAGGAGTAGAAAGTCCGCTTTCTATAAGCTGTTTTTCCTTATTTTCTAGCCAAATTTGTTTTATTTCTTTAGCCTTATTTTTTGCTTGTTGTTTAGCTGTACTAACTAAGTTTTCATACGCATCAAGTTCAATATCTGTTAAGTCTTTAAGAAGTGTTGTATCTAAATAATCACCATTATTAATGACAATTTTTGGTTCTACATACTCGAGAGTAGAGTCATTTAAAATGGGCTTACCCACAAAATCTAATCGCTCTGGGCTATACACAGCCGCATCGGTTATGGTTCGTATTAACGAAGAGCCTGATGCTGAATGTGCAATATAGCCGTGGCCTTTCAGCCATAGAGATTTGAATAAACTATCTCCAAATCTCGGTATATCAGAAGCATTTTTTACGGGGATATATAAATGAACCCCAGATAATTCATCTGTAGGAGAGTCCTTTATTTGTACGCATGAAGAGATAGAGCCTCTTGCAATATAAGCAATGTCAGTAAATCCAGGAATAATTGTTGCTAAAATAGCTAAAAATTTCTCTATTGATAAGCTTTTAATATTGGGATCTGGGTCATAATCAATCATCAGAATCCCAGCAGCTCCTGAATAAGAGAAAAAATCTTTTGATCTCGAAATAGCTTCAGGATTATTTGATAAGTGCTTTTTAGTAACGATTTGTTTGATGTTAGATGAACGGTCATTACAAATGCCATACCCAAATGCGGTTGAACTCCCTGCACTTTGTAGCTCATCGGCAAACTCTGAAAATGGGATGCTTATCGTTGTTGCAGTTCCTGATGTCATTTGTGCAGCTGCTTTTTTAGCTATTTTTCCATTGCTGACTGTATAGGATTTTGACAGCGGACTTTTATTGCTCGTATATTTAGTAAACTGAATATTAGTATTGTTTGCGTTCATCAGTAACATCCCTTATACAATATTGTCAGTAATGGATTTTTCTAGATCGCTGAGTCGATACTTTACGAGCCTGCCAATTTTTACAATAGGGAGTGAGTAGCGTTTTAACAATTGTGTTGTTATTGTAGGTTCAGAATTTGTATTTTTATTCATCTTCATTTCTCAGTATTGGTTAATGTTTATTTAGTACTGTTTTCATTCTATTAAAATGTGTAGAAATGGATCAGTAGCTGATTTCGGAAGATAGCTTGACTTTTTGTGGTTTAGTAACCATGTTATTGTTTATATTGAATTAAATTTAAATTTAAGACAGTTTTGAAAGGATGTTTTTTTACAAAAGTATGCTCTATGTGTACTGTTGTGAAAAATGCAGTTCATGCAGTTCATGCAGTTCATGCAGTTATTTTTTAGTGTTTTATATTTTTTATTTTTTATTTTTTATAAATTTTCTGAGTAGTAAAACATAACTGCATTAACTGCAGATTGAGAGAAAAATAATGCAAAAAAAAGTGATGAATGTACTTAATATCCCAGTAAACTCAACGAATTATCATAATCTGATTGAAAGTGCAGTTAGTAATTCAGAGAGGGTGGAGAAAGAGATTTCAGAACTTAAAAGGCAAATTTATAATGAGTTAGGCTATGTTGATAGATCAGTTGTTGACTCAGTTATTATTAATTCAATCGAATTTTTTTTAGAGGATTTGGAAAATAAGGTTGTCGCTATTAACCGCGGGGAAATTTTTAATAAAAAAAACCATGTTGCTTTTGGGCGAGCATTAGTGATGGATATGCTTATTTCAAGACTTGAATTAGCACTTGAGAAAAAATACGGGCAGAAAAGTTTTGGTCGATTAATTTATATAGAAGCGGGACTGTGGCCCTTAAGATCAGGATATATAGCAGCCGAAGGGCAATTAGACGTTATAAATAAAATCTTGAAAAATACGATAGATTCATTTCCCGAAAATCGTGATGCTTTTGAATTTAGGTCAGATAATGATGATTCCCAAACAAATGCATTAGAAACGGCGAATTTTGTATGGAATGTATTATCTATCATTACAAATACAACGAAAAGTAAGGGTTTGGCTTGGTGTGAGTATTGTTTTCGTCGTGCCGAACCTAATTTTGTAACGTGTCGATTGCACTTATCAATCAATGATACAGAGTATAAAAAAGCGCTTAGAATTTATGAACAGTACAGTGATAGAGAGAAAGGAATTTCAGCTAGATATCATGCATTACGTTATTTGTTTAAAGAGGGTGTAAAGCTTGCGGGAAAGGAGTTTAACGGTGAGGGTAATGAAAATTATCTGAGCGTTGATATTGATGATGCAGAATTCATTAAGCAGGTTTTAGAAAGCAGTTGGGAGCACGCAAGAGACATTTTACTGTTAAAAATAAAAGAAGAGTTCCCTCGTACAGCATATAAAATCAGCACGATTCAAGTTGAAGAGGTATCGACATGGTCTCAATTTGTTCAATGTTTATATAAAGCGCTAAATGAACCTATAGAAATGAACGAACATCCATTTTTTGTACTGAAATTACTAGAAATTTCTGAAATTTACTTTATATATGATGAAGAGTATGGGGATACCCGTACCAATAACACTGAAAAAAATGTTCTTAAACTTTTTGCAGAAGGTTTCAAACAAGTGAAAATCGCAAAAGAACTGTCTATCTCTGAGCAGCGAGTGAGTCAAATTGTGAAAAAAAGCAAATAGGTTTGGGCTACTAAGGGTTAACGCTATGGATTATTGACAGTCTCATGAATTAATTAATCTCTATTCTCAATATATTAAATAATAGAGATTAAAATTCATACAGCCTCGTTAACCTTGATTCAACTGCTGATAAATATCAAACTTAGCACGTTGATAGGCCATATCTTTTAAATAAAAATAGCTAAGTGTATTCACTGCAATAAAAAATGAAATGCCTATGGCGGCAGCAGTTACAATCCACCCAGTAGTCACTTGCAGTTCTCTTTTATGATAAAGTTTCTGTGCTGTTTTCGCTAATTCATCACTAATTCTTAAAATATTTTCATCCGCTGCGCGTGTTATTACAGCATTAGCGATTCTTTCAGCTGTCTGTTGGAATGCTTGTGTTTCAGCTCTGCGTTGCTTATTTAAAGCATCAGTCGCTTTTTCAATTGATCGTAAACCTGTTGCATTAAGAGCAAGAATTATCCAGGCTGGGTCATCAGTCGTTAGTCCATATTCCATAGCAGTTTTAAGCAATTGCTCGCGTTCAGTGCTACTTAGTGAGCGCATGAGCTTTTTAAATGCTTGTTGGCTCATGATTGCACCTCAGCGGGCCAAATATTCAATTTGAGTAGCTCAAAATCAACTGCATGTAACCAACGTTTCATCCGACATTGATATGCAATTTTCATTTTTTGATCAGTGACAACATAATTAAAAGTTAGATTATTTGCGTCGATGATAGCGAGTAGTCCAGTTGATAATGCGGGTAGTTCAAGTTCTATTCCTTTATGTTCTTTAAGTGTTTTTTTTCCTTGTGATGATTCATATAAGTGAAAATCGTCATCATTTCCGAAAAATCGGTTTTTTATCACGACATATTTTGCTTTATCTCCGGCAAGCTCTATCATCGCTTTAACGGAGCGTATGGATGCTTTAAATGGTGAGATAACATTTAAAAAGGTGAGTTGATAGTTATGCTCATTCAATAAATCAAAAAAACCAATCTCTTTTTCAAGTTCTTGTAAGTGCGTGATCGAAGCAGCGGGTAGATCAACAATAATAAAAGTTTTATCTGATTTTAAAATATCAACAAAATCGTCTCGCTTTTCTGCATCAATAATTTGCGCACTGAGAACGCCATGCTCTCTATAAAATTGAAGTAGTTGACCTACTTCGCCATCGCCGTCGACGAGCTGGGTAATATCTTCGAGTTGTTTGCGAATAATAAAATCAGCAATTGCCCGCGAAAGCATTGATTTTCCTGTGCCGCCCTTATCTGAGCAGATGAATAGTATGTGTTTTTTAGTCATGTTTAGTAATCCTCTAATTTAGTTATTAGTGTTGTTGTTTGTTGAGTTAGTTGCGTTGATATAGTGTCAATATTGTTGCTATGTTCTTGAGCGCTAGCTTGAGTAGATAGAGGGGAAGCAGGTGTAGTAGCCCCTTTCTTAGCTCTACCCATCTTCCGTATATTCAATAAAGGTTCACCTGAATTTTCATCTTCGTCAGTCGCCACTGCGCCGCGCTTCCTAAAATTTAATTCTTGCTGACAGTGCTCACGTAAAGTCTGCTCACTCACGTTCAGCTGTAATTCTTCTTTTAAAATTGCACGAATGATCTTGTACGAAATTCCACTTTCTTTAAAACGTAAAAGTTGATCGTTAATGAGTCTCAGCTTGTCTCTGACAGTGATCTTTGCAGTTTTTCTGCTATTCGTCAGTGCATGTGATATTCGATTGTCTAGCGCTGTTATTTGTACTAATAAATCATCGTCACTGGGTAATTTAATTTTCATTTTTAATTTCCGTATTTAATGGTATTTTGAATAATAAAGTAATATATTATATTGGTGGTTACTTATTTGTGTTATCAATAATACTTTTTCTTATTATAATAATAAATATAACTAAAGTTAATAGTTTTATTGTATTGATAAGTTTGTTTTCTAGTTAAATTGTTAATTACTGTTAATAGCAGGTATCTCTTCTTTTTTGTTAGTTAAATAATTCTTGTGATAGGCGCTATTCTAGCTGTGATAGTGTGGTAGATGAATTGTTAAGTGTTTCATGAGTTAATATAATGGATGCTATTTCAATTTGTCTGAGTTAATTATTTATGTTTTTTTTATAAAATATAGTCATTAATATTTTTTAGGTACGTAAGCATAGAGGCGTCAGTAAAATTTAAATATTATATTTAGATATTTAAAATTAATTATAGGTAGTAAGATGAATAATAAAATTAATAGAAAGAGGGTAGGAGTAGAGATAAGAAAATCGCAAACGGCCCTAATAAGTAATGCAATAGAAAGTGCGCAACAAGCGCAGCAAGGTAAGCAGGAATTAAAAGCAGAAGAGGAAGCTAATAAATCGGTAAAAAAAGAGCCGAAAGCTAAAAAAATATCAATTCGGTTAACAGAAAATCAATACCTTGCGATAGCAAGGCAGTGTAAAAATTCAAGAGGTGAGCAACTCATAACGATTACTGATTTTGTACGTCAATCTGCTTTATCTACAAAAAATACCATTAATGCGCAAGAGCATCCATTGGATCGATTTAAATTAGCTGTAGCGAGTGAGATAGCGATAGGAATTACGGAAATTGTGCATTTTATAGATTCTAAATTAGATCAGCGATCAGAAAATTATGATGTGGGTAATTGTTTAGAAATTATTGAAAGACTTGAGTCGCTTGAAGAAATTACATCCTATCTACTACTACCTACCAATGTAGATGGTAATAAAAAATAAAGCAATGAGCGTGCACTAATGACAATTATTAGAATCAGACAGTTAAAAAGTGGTGTTGAAGATTATTTAGAAAGTGGTTCAAAACAAGGGCGCAAACAGCATAGGGATGAATTGGATAAAAGAGTTGCAATTTATGGAGATTTGACAGTATTCAAGAAGGCTAATCAGTATGTGCAACGCAATAAAGATTGGGAAAATAGTTACTGGCATATCACTATGTCTCTGCCTTTCAAGTATCACCTAGTACCGCAAGATGTCCTTAGGGGGATGGTAATGGAAATCTTAAGGTTTTACTTTACTGGTTATGACAAAAAACAATTAGCGGCATATGCTGAGATTCACTATCCGAAAATTCAGACAAACGAAAAAGGTGATCAGAGATTACCTCACGTACATTTAGTAGTGAGCAAGTTAGATTTGTGGAGTACTAATCAAGTAAAGGGGTTGTTATATAAAGAAGAAGCGGCAAAGGCATTCCAGTTTTGGATAGATAGTAATCATCGGTTTGACTCGCATCAAAATAGTTCACTTACAAAAAGTTCAGCGCTACAAATTATGCATAAGCAGCAGCAATTTCATTTAAAGTATAACCAGCATGAAAAAAATGCATTTGAGCCGAATAAAGCTGTTATCAGTGACGGATTGAAAATTGATGAAAATGACAAAAAAACTAAGCGGTACCTTAACGAATTACATGATGAGTTTTTGTTGTATCAAAAAAAACAGCAAAAAATGAGAAGTGAAAATAAACATTATTTAGCAACACAATCTTTAAAAATGGGACTAAATAATTCGCTTGAATATTTGGAATACCTAGAAGAAATTTTGCGATGTATTAATAATGTTGATATCGAGGATGTTATTTCTGCAGCGGCTGAGGAGTTTTCTCTTAATCCTTTGTGGTTTAGTATTGTTGAGGTTGGTGATGAAGGAGATAGGTTGGCGATTGATGTAAGAAGCGGAAAAACGTTTAATGCTTTCGCAATTGCGTATGAGCATTTGAATATGAGCGTCAATGAGTCAGTTGGTTGGTTGAATGGAGTGTTTTTAATGTGCAAGGATAGATATTACCTGACCAATAAATAAAAAGAGTTATTTCCAGGATTTTTTAATTTTTTCAGCATCGATGGAAAAAGGGGTATGTTCTAAATTATAATCAACCAGATCAATGATTGGTTTTAGTACTGATGGTTCGTATGCTTCAGCATATCCTTCAAATGTAATTGAATTTAATGAGTGTCCAACAATTCCAGAGACAAAATCTCGCCTTACTTGCTTTTGTTTTAAGTGGTTAATAAACGTGTGTCTAAAGCTATGAAAAACTTTGACGTTAGGGACGTGAATATTTGTTTCTTGAAGATAGTCAGAAAAGAACCTACTTGTGGCTCTACTATAGCCAGAATCAGAATCATATTTTAATTCAGGAAATAAGCGTTTTTGATTGTTGAAGTTTAGAAATTCTATGTACTCTAAAAAGCCGAGATTTATAATTTGGGGATGAATAGGGAATGTTCTTTTACTGGCTTTATTTTTTAAGGATTGTGTAGGTTCATCATCTCTAATAATAAAAACGTATGTACTATCAACTATTTGAATATCTTGTAAAAATAGCTGGCAAATTTCATTGAGTCTAGCACCTGAATACAATCCGATTATTGGTACCCAAAAATTTGATGCATGAGGAAACTTTCCAAAAGTATCCTCATGAAAAAGTACACTGATGTCATCTAATGAAAAAGGGAGCCTTTTAACATCTGTATCTGGACCATCACTTAATTTTTTTGCGATACTCCGATCCATATACCCTTCATTTTCTGCCCAATTAAACAATCCTGAAATTCGAGTAATATATTTATCAAGGGTTGTTTTAGAAATGGGGCTAATATCCTTCATTGCTAAAATTTGATCTATTGTTTTTTCTTTGTAACGCGCATGTTTATTCATATTCGCTGGAAGTTTACGAATTTTGGATTTCATCTCAGTTAAATGTATGCGTGTGATTGATGATATTGCGGTATCTTTATCAATGATTCTAAAAAGTACTTTGTAAATTGCGGTATTAGCCCTGTATGTTCGCTCTGACCAGTCCCCGTTTTCTAGCTGAATGTCACAATATTTATCGGCTACTTCTGAAAGAGTGTATGAGGGGGGTGATAAATCGGGGATATTTTCACTAGCGGTGTTGTTTGAGCCGACTAGAGCCATCAGAGCATCGTACTCAGACGTAGAGTTGCCGTGGTCAATTGATATTTCACCTATAGTTACTCCGTTATTGAGCCTTAGGTCTTTAGCAGTAATTAGTTTGCTAATGCGAACCTTACCTGACTGGACGTCAGCAAGAAGTTTATCAAAATTTACCATAGATTTTCGCGCAAGTTTTAATGCGACATGTTTATTTTCAGTTCTAAGAGAATATTTTATTTCTCTTTTATTTGTAAAATAGCACAGAAATTTTTTAGGAATTACGACACGAAAATAAAAAACTCCGTGCCGATTTTTATAAATATAGCTAGGTGATTTTATGCTCATTGAAATTTCTCGGTGGCTCATTGAAGTGGCTCACCATCGAATACAATAACAAAAAAACCTTTAATATCAGTTGCTTACAATAATTTGGTGGAGACGGGGGGAATCGAACCCCCGTCCGTAAGCACTCCGCCTTTGGATCTACATGTTTATTCCGCGCTTTT
>ENA-OSET01005600-OSET01005600.1-sediment-metagenome-genome-assembly--contig:-NODE-5600-length-10538-cov-3.469267_pt1 | contig 10538 bp, 4 predicted proteins | sample MGYA00237882_ERZ534229 | MGnify/ENA primary metagenome ERZ534229 (study PRJEB26408, sample SAMN06266212) | sediment metagenome | isolation source: Hudson Canyon methane seep mesocosm | place: USA:Hudson...
AGATTTAAATGTGCCAATAAAAAATGGTCAAGTAACTAGTGATGCGCGGATTAGAGCCTCTTTACCGACAATTCAGCATGCAATTAATGCTGGTGCAAAAGTTATGATTATGTCTCATCTAGGCCGCCCTACAGAAGGTGAATTTGCGGAAGAATATTCGTTAAAGCCTGTTGCATCTCATCTATCAGGTTTATTGGACAAACCTGTTGAGGTATTGGCTGAGTGGCGTAACAGTTGCGATTTGAATGATGGCGAAGTCGTGATGTTTGAAAATGTAAGGTTTAATGTGGGCGAGAAAAAAGATGAAGAGTCTTTATCCAAAGCCTATGCTGAACTTTGTGATGTTTATGTTATGGATGCTTTTGGCACAGCGCACCGGGCTCAAGCATCAACTCATGGAGTTGGCCTGTTTGCACCGATTTCTTGTGCTGGCCCTTTATTGGCGGCTGAACTTGAAGCACTAGCTAGTGCATTAGACAAACCGAAGCGTCCATTGGTTGCGATTGTTGGAGGCTCTAAAGTATCAACTAAGTTAACGGTACTCGAATCCTTGTCGAAAATTGTTGACCAGTTAATTGTTGGCGGTGGTATTGCGAATACGTTTTTAGCTGCTTCAGGAAAAAATGTTGGTAAGTCTTTATATGAAGCTGACCTGCTTGATAGTGCCTCAAAACTATCTCGAGCAACAGATATACCTATACCTACTGATGTGGTGACAGGTAAAGAGTTTTCAGAAAGCGCTGAAGCAAGTCTTAAGTCTGCTAGTTCTGTTCTAGATGATGACATGATTTTTGATATAGGGCCTGACACAGCGAAACAGTTAGCCGCTATTTTGAAAGAGGCTGGCACAATTATTTGGAACGGTCCTGTCGGAGTATTTGAGTTCGACCAATTTGGAGAAGGAACAAAGTCGCTAGCTGAAGCGATAGCTGATAGTGATGCATTCTCAATTGCAGGTGGTGGTGATACTTTGGCTGCTGTCGATAAGTATGAAATAGCGGATAAAATATCCTATATTTCAACCGGCGGAGGAGCATTTCTTGAATTTGTAGAAGGCAAAACTCTGCCAGCAGTAGCAATGTTAACTGAGCGAGCCAAGAACGCTTAGAAAATTAATTTCAGGTTTTCAGATAATATATTCAAAATTTAGATTACTGATGTTTTTCGTAGGAGAAAAATAATGGCACTTATTTCAATGAGACAAATATTGGACCATGCTGCAGAGTTTGGTTATGGCGTTCCCGCATTTAATGTGAATAATCTGGAGCAGATGCGTGCCATTATGGAAGCTGCTGACCAAACAAATAGTCCGGTGATTGTTCAAGCTTCTGCTGGTGCACGAAAATATGCCGGAGCGCCTTTCTTACGGCACTTGATTTTAGCTGCTATTGAAGAGTTTCCACATATACCTGTCTGTATGCACCAGGATCATGGTACTTCTCCAACGGTTTGTCAGCGTTCGATTCAACTAGGCTTTTCATCAGTTATGATGGATGGTTCGTTGCTTGCAGATGGAAAAACTCCTTCTGATTATGAATATAATGTCGATGTTACACGACGAACCGTCGATATGGCGCATGCTTGTGGTGTGTCTGTTGAAGGTGAGTTAGGTTGTTTAGGTTCGCTAGAGACAGGTCAGGCTGGTGAAGAAGATGGAGTAGGCGCTGAAGGTATCTTAACTGCAGACCAAATGCTAACTAATCCTGAAGAAGCTGCAGATTTTGTTAAAAAGACAGGTGTTGATGCATTAGCAATTGCTTGTGGAACAAGTCATGGTGCTTATAAATTTACGCGACCACCCACTGGTGATATTTTAGCGATTGATCGTATTAAAGCGATACACGAGCGTATACCAGATACTCACCTTGTTATGCATGGCTCGTCATCAGTACCCCAGGACTGGTTAGCGATTATCAATGAGTTTGGTGGTGAAATTCCAGAAACTTATGGCGTACCTGTTGAGCAGATCTGTGAAGGGATTAAGTTTGGTGTAAGAAAGGTTAATATTGATACAGACTTAAGGTTAGCTTCAACGGGGGCAGTTAGACGTTTTATGGCTCAAAATCCTGCAGAATTTGATCCGCGAAAATATTTAAATGAAACGGTAAAGGCAATGAAAGAAATTGTTGTTTCTCGATATGAAGCTTTTGGTACAGCGGGTAATGCGGATAAAATCAAAGTTATTAGCTTAGATAAAATGTTTGATCTTTATCAGTCGGGCAGTCTGGAGCCTAAAATTTCTTAGGAAATTGGTTGTCCTTTAAAGCCTTTGTATAATCGAGGTTTTATTGTTTTTACAAAATAAAAAAGGCTATTTAATAGCCTTTTTTTATGCCTAAAATTTATTATTCTTATACTTGAACTGTTATGCAAGTATCGAATCAAAACTGCAAGCTGTTACCTATCGCACACTATTGTAATTCGGTCGTGGTTAGTAAGGCTTGTATTATGATAATCTCAGTGCATATTACTCTTTAAGTATATTCGTTTTTCACCTAACTGACACGGAGTTCAGATGCTGCTTCTGAAAGTGCGAGCACTTTTTTTTCTTTTATTTATTGGTCTTGGATTAACGGCCTGTGACAGCTTTTCTACGGACTCCGAAGTGGAACTGTTGGAAGATGCTGATAAAGATATCGTTCCACCGAAAATTGTAAGTAGCTCTCCTGAAAATGACTCTACTGATGTTGAGGTCGACTCTGCTGTGCGTTTCACTTTTAGTGAATTAATGAACACTGATATATTAGAATACCCTTTCAGTACAGATCGCGTAGAAAATATTAATACAGAAACAGAAACAGAAACAGAAACAGAAAGTGATACAGAGAGCTTCTCTGCTGGTGTAATACTTTATTCAGGGGAAGCTTCTGGTAATGATGAATTTCAACTTGCCGATGAACGACCAAGGAATATTGAGTATTCTGTAGAGTTAGGTGTTGGAATTGATCCAATTACTAATAATAAAATTGACATCGATGTAACAGCTTTGGCTTTAAAACATAAGACTGGTCGTTTTGCTCTTAATACAATATATACGGTAGCTATATCTAAGCATGTGATTGATTTAGCTGATGACCTAACAACTAAAACAGTCATTGAGGGTAATAGTTTAGGAAAAAATATTGAGCTTTCTTTTAAGACTGAAGAGGGTGAATGGAAAGATAATGTGGGTCTTGCATTTACTAAAGAAGGTGAGTCTAAAGGTGATTCTGAGTTGATTGAGGGAGATCAATTTGAACCAAAACTCGCGTCGAACGCCGATGGTGATGTTCTTGCTGTATGGAGGCAGAACAACAGTAATGGAACAAATGATACGATTGGAATTTGGGCAAGTCGTTACTCGCCTTTCGATAATACATGGAAATTAAGTGGTGAAAATGCTAACGATGGCGTGAAAGGTGTCAGTGCAGAAAGGATTGATGATTCTAGTCAGGAAACAAATGCTTTTAGCCCAAAAATAGCAATCAATAAAAATGGTAAAGCTGTAGCTACTTGGTATCAATCCTCTGATGGTAGTGCGCAAAAGTCGGTTTGGGTAAATGTATTTGACCAGACCACTCCCTCAACTGTTGATGGGGAAAATGAAAGTGTAAGTTTTCAATGGAAGGGTGCGCGAAATATTAGTAATAATGAATCTGGTTCTGAAGTGTCAACACCTGAAATTGGTATTGATGGTGAGGGCAATATCCTTTCTGTTTGGCTAGAAATTGAGGATGGCGTAAAGCTGGTTAAGGCTCGTTACTATAACGAAGAAGATCAAGAATTACTTTATGATGATTCAGATGAAATTTTGCTAGATAAATCGATCACATTAAATGATTCGCTTGATGGGGATGTTAGGCATCCAACTTCGATTTTTTCCTCAGATGGCGTTGCGATGGTTGCCTGGGCTCAAAAAGAGTCTGGTGTATTTCACTTATATACAAGTCGCTTTATGGAAGGTTCATGGAGTAAGCCTGAAAAGCTTAGTTTAACAAACGCTATCAATGACCAACCTGGTGGCGCTAGTAATCCAAAAATTGCTATTGATAATAATAATGATGCTTTTGTTATCTGGCAACAGCATGACGGTTTACGAGATAATATTTGGTTGAGCCGCTTTTCTGGAGGTGTTTGGGGTGATGCACTTCAAATGGAGGATGATAATCTAGGCGATGCAACCGACCCATTTATTGCTTTTGGTTCAGACAATCAAGCATTTGCAGTATGGGCTCAAGTTAAGAAGACTGGCGGCGCCATACGAAACAATGTTGTAGTTAAGCATTACTCGCTAGATACAGGTTGGGGGCCTGTCGTTAAGCTATCGGAAGGTAATGAAATATCAACACCTAGTATATTGCTAGATTTTGAAGGGAATGCAATTGCTGCGTGGATAAATGATGGAAATATATTTAAAAGTCGTTATTCAGAACCAACCTCTTCTTGGTCAAGTGCCCCATTTAACTCAAATGTAATTAGTTCGCAATCGATTGATTTAGCGCCTTTATTAAAAGATGGTAGATTTATCAATATTTGGAGTGAGTTTGAAGATGGAAGCTTTAAGCTCGCAAGTTCTTTATTTTCTGATTAACGAAGATGTCCATTTATAGCTAAATTGATTAAAAACTCTCTTGTATTTAGCTATTTATTGAATTTGTAAATTCATAACTTCTACTGCGGGTAGGGTTTATTAGTTAATAGAGGTATTAATAGAATACAATTACAGGTCTAGCCAACTTTATTTACTTGTAAATAATATATGAAAGTACTTTATTACTAATAAGTTATTGTTTCTAGATAAGACTCTTTACAGGGATAGCGTAAGTAAAAAAAGTGTTAATGTAATAACTTTCTCTCTTTTCAGGAAAATAGGATAAAATTTAGCCTAATTGCAAGGTAACGATTTTTGCAATTAAGACACTATAAAGCCAGTAGAATCTAAATAATGTTGATATATAAATAGGGCATTAAATTCGATGAGCAATGGGTCTCACGTGCGAGTCAATGATATCTAATTCGCTTGATACAACAATGTTTCTTCCTTGTCCTTTGGCTTTATATAATGCTTGGTCAGCCCTATCTTTAAAACTTTCTAATGTTTCATTTTTTTCATAAGTTGCAGTGCCAAGACTTATCGTAACAGGGATTATTTTGCCTTTGTAATTGTATGTGTACTGCTCTACGCTCAATCTGACTCGTTCCGCAATATTAATGGATTGAACAGCATCTGTGTCATCTAAAATAACCATAAATTCTTCACCTCCATACCGAAAGCATAGGTCGCTTTGTCGAGCACTTTTTTTAATGGTTGCTGCTAGGTCTTTTAATATTTTATCGCCTGCTATGTGTCCCATGGTGTCATTGATTCTTTTGAAGTGGTCCACATCTAACATTAAGATTGATAATGGGGTTTTGTGTCTAACAGATAGCTCAGCTTCACGATGGAGACCTGCATCTAACGCTCGTTTATTTCCAAAGCCAGTTAAATCATCTCTTAGGGCTGATTGAAGAGCTGAGTGGTATAGCTTTGCATTTCTCAATGGAAATACTAAAGTGCTTGCAAGGCGCTCTATTATTGCTAGCTCTTCTTCCATAAATCGCTTTTTTCTAGAAAATGAAATAGAGCCCAGATCTGTATCATCTATTGTTAAGTTATATTGACATGAATGAGGGCCAGATTGATCGCCGATTGTGATGATACTTTTATTATCAACGCTAAATTTTAGTTGTTTATAATCAACTAGAGCTTTAAGCTCTTTGGCAAACATATGAACTATATCTGACGTGTTTAATGTTGTTTGAAGTTTTCGTGTTAAACGAGAAATAACATCGTTATTGTCAGATATCAAACGATTCAGATTTTTATAGGTCGAAACAACTTTTGCTTTATTAAAATCAATAGTTTGAAATTCTGTGTCGTTGGTGTCCATATTTATCTCCTCGATAAAAATGTAATGTTGCTGCTTGCATCTTTATTTCAATTTATCTTAATCTAGCTATAAGTGTGCCATTGTTAATATCTATATATAAAACAATTAGTTATGCTGGTATAAGATTTGTGTGGCAGTTTGTTGCCGTCTTATTTGTTGTCTGTGGTTGTTTTTGGTCAAATAAATGACGCACTGGATTTAACGTTGACCAATCTGGATAATAGCGGGTCGATTCTTTTATTATTATTTGTTCCAAAGTTGAGAAGTTTTCATGCGTTTAAGATCCATCAAATTGGCCGGGTTTAAATCTTTTGTTGATGCTACGACCGTTTCATTCGTAGGTAATATGACGGCTGTGGTTGGTCCTAATGGGTGTGGGAAATCAAATATCATTGATGCTGTACGATGGGTGATGGGGGAGAGCTCTGCGAAAAATCTTCGTGGTGAATCGATGACGGATGTTATCTTTAACGGTTCAGGTAGTAGGCAACCGGTAGGGCAGGCGACGATTGAATTATTATTCGATAACAATGAAGGGAAATTAAAAGGCGAATTTTCAAACTTCTCTGACATTTCAATAAAAAGAAAAGTAACGCGTGATGGCACATCGCAGTATTATCTCAATGGGTCTAAGTGTCGGCGAAGAGATGTTACGGATATATTTCTTGGTACAGGTATGGGGCCTAGAAGTTATGCCATTATTGAACAGGGCATGATTTCAAAATTAATTGAATCCAAGCCTGAAGAGCTTCGTGTTTATCTTGAAGAAGCTGCTGGTATTTCTAAATATAAAGAGCGCCGCAGAGAAACTGAAAACAGAATGAAACGCACGCAGGAGAATTTAGATCGATTGTCTGATATCCGCGAAGAGCTAGGAAAACAGTTGCAGCACTTAAAGCGTCAGGCTGCAGCGGCTGAGCGTTATACTATTTATAAAAAAGAACAGCGTTTAGTTTTTGCGAAGCTTAATGCTTTTAATTGGCGGTTGACTGAAAATGATTTGACGAATAAACAGCTGGTTATTACTGCGCTTGAAGAAAAAATTGAACGATCACTTTTTTCTAAAACGTCAAGTGAAAACGCCATTGAGTTATCCCGAATTGCACTTGATGAACAGCAGGAGCATCTCAATGCTGCGCAGGTAAAATATTATCAGTCGGGTGCAGATGTGGCATCACTTGAGCAGCAGATAAAGTATCAAAAGGAGCGATTGCTGGAAAAGGAAAAAACACTTATCGCTCTATCTGCTGAAGGAGATTCAATTAATGAAACTCTTCAGCAAGATAAAGAAAAGCTTGATGAGATTTTATTACAACTCGAAGACTCCTTTCCTTTGCTTGAGGAGGCAGAACAGAGCACGAGTGATTTTGAGCTAGAACTGAATGCCAAAGAAGGTGAGTTGCGTGCCAGGCAGAATGAATGGGATCAATTGACAGCAAAGGTATCTGAGTCTAAAAGAACAACAGAGCTTACACAGCATCAAATCAGGCAATATGAGGCTCAGATTCAACAACTTGTTGAGCGTAAAGATAAGCTGTTATCTGCTGCAAATGAACTAACTGAGCAGCTTGAAATAACTAAGGATAGTCAGTCAGGTGAAGAAAAAGAAGCGTTAGATTTACAAGTTTCACACGCTCAACAAGAAAGTGAAGATTCCTACCTTAATATAAGCAGGCTTCGTGACGAACTTGAATCTTGCTTGGCAAAAAAATCCAAATTATTTAATAAGGTAAGTGAGAAAAAAGCTGTACTAACCTCACTACTTACATTACAAGAGGCTAGTTTTGGTGAGGAGGGGCGTGCTCAAGGTGAGTGGCTATCTTTAAATGGATTAGATAAGACTAAGCATTTAATGGATGTATTATCCGTTGCTGAAGGTTGGGAACTAGCAATAGAACAAGTCTTAGGCGCTTATTTAACTGCGATGACAGTAGACTCAATTGAGACGTTGGTTGGTAAACTAAAATCTGAAGGTGTGGAAGCTTTAGAGAGTGGCTTAACCTTGATTGCAACATCAAGTAGCCAAGTCTTTACTCCAAAAGAAAATACTTTAGCGTTTTATGTGAAAGGCGCGGAAGCATTATTTAGTACACTTTGTGAAATTAAGACTGCTAATACCTTTGATGAAGCGATTAAGATGATTCCGAAATTAATTGAAGGGGAGTCGGTCATCACACCTGGTGGCATCTGGATGAGTAAGAACTGGTTTCGATATTTTAAGCCAGTAGAGGGGCAGGATGGACTTGTACAAAGGGCAAATGAGATTTCTGTTCTTGAGCGTGAAATACCTATAATCGAAAGTCAGCTTTTAGAGGATGAAAGTACGATCATGAGGCTTAAATCGCAGCTACATGATCTAGAGGCGAGGTCTCGAGAAATAAGTAATCAATTGAACGGGTGGGTTCAACAGCAAGCTCAGCTTGAAACTGTCATCAATACTCAGCTTGTGGTGCGCGAACAATACCAGCAGAGGATGCTCGCAAACCAAGAAGACGTTAAAGATGTGATAAGCGAAATTGATGTTCAGCATGAAAATCTGGAGATCGGACAAGAACAATTAGCAATCGAGCTAACGATACTTGATGACCTTTTCCAAGAAAAAGATGTGTTTCTAGAGCAGCGAGAAGGGCTTCAATTAAGTGTTGATGAGCGACGACAAAAATTACGATCGCTTCAGGCTCAGTTTCATCAACTACAATTAGTGCAGCAAAAAAAACAAAATCAGAAAAATATGCTGATTCAGTCTATCTCACGCACAAATGAAAATTTAGTACTTAATCAAAAAAGAATGCTTGAACATAATTCATCAGAAAATACTGATGATGTGTTGCTAGATGATATGTCGCTTCAGCTTGAAGGCTTGTTAGAGACTCAATTGGCTAATGATGGGCGAGTGTCGACAGTAAGGGGAGAGCTAGAAACTGTTGCTATGAAGCTGAGAGAAGCTGAAAATTCAAGGGAACGTGTAGAGTCACTAATCTCAGAGTCGCGTAATGAATTAGGTTTGGTTAGAATGGATGCTCAGGCATTACAAATAAAGCGTGATAGTTTGGTCGAGCTGGTTGAGCGTGATGATTTTTCCATCGACGATGTTCTTTCACTGTTGAAAACCGAAGATTCAGATAGTTCACTTAATTCTGTTTTGACGAATTTAGAGTCAAAAGTGCAGCGATTGGGGGCAATCAATTTAGCTGCTATAGAAGAGTTTAAAGCCCAAAGTGAACGAAAGGATTATCTAGATGCTCAAGATGCAGAGCTTGTAGAAGCGCTTGAGACATTACTAAGTGCTATACGAAAAATTGATAAAGAAACACGTAGCCGTTTTAAAGAAACTTACGATCAAGTAAATGAAGGTCTGCAACGTTTATTTCCAAAAATTTTCGGTGGTGGTAATGCTTATCTAGAGCTCACTGGTGATGATCTATTGGAGACAGGTATTTCTATCATTGCTCGTCCACCGGGTAAAAAAAATGCGACAATACATCTTCTCTCCGGTGGGGAAAAATCATTGACTGCTATTGCATTAATATTTGCGATTTTTGAGCTAAATCCTGCACCTTTTTGTATGCTTGATGAGGTTGATGCGCCTTTAGATGATGCCAACGTTGCTCGTTTTGCAAATATGGTAAAAGAAATGTCAGAACAGGTGCAGTTTATCTATATTACTCACAATAAAGTCTCTATGGAAAAAGCAGATCAGTTAATGGGGGTAACAATGCATGAGTTAGGTGTTTCAAGGTTGGTTTCTGTTGATGTTGATGAGGCCGTTGCTATGGTAGATGTTTAATTTTGATGGCTTTTAAAAGTAATGCTTTCTATATGGTAATGATAGCCTGTTTAAATAGGCGTCTTGTTGCATTAAAATAATCTATATATTTAAGTGAAATTTAGTATTTTAGATTGATTGTTAATCATGATATTAAATGTGTATTTTAAATACCTTATTCTCCAGAAAAGTATTAATAAAGAGTTGAAATGAATTTACGAGATTGGTTAATTGTTGTTGGTGTTGTCATTATTGTCGGAATTTTACTTGATGGCTATCGCCGCATGCGTCTTGCAAAAAAGGACTCGATAAAAATGTCCCTTGAAATGGTGGGGGATATCGATACAAGTCCCTTAGATGATGGGTTCAATTCAGAGCTTCCAGGCGGTGGTGCAAGAGTTGTTAAGGCCGGAGTTGATGAACAAACTTCAGCTGATGAATTGGTGTGTGAAGAAAAGTTAGAGCCTCATATTTCTTCCGATGACTCACTTAGTGGCTCTATAAATCAGTTAACGGATGGTGCGGATGATAACACTCGTATTACAAGCGAACAGCATGAATTTAACTTAATTCCATCAGAAGAACAGCTAGTTGCTGATGTTAGTAGCCGAATAGAGGTTAAATCTATTGAAGCTACCTTCAAAGCGAATCCAATAGTGAAACCTACAAAGAGTACAGTCAATAAAACGGATGCTAAAGTAGATAAAGTTAAAGCAAGTGCTGAACCTGATCAGCTTGTTATTGTACTGAATGTACATTCCCAAGAGGGTAGTTTTCCAGGTATTGAAATTAAAAAATTACTCGAAGCATGTGGTTTAGATCACGGTGAAATGTCAATATTTCACCGACATGAAGAAGATGAT
>ENA-OSET01005604-OSET01005604.1-sediment-metagenome-genome-assembly--contig:-NODE-5604-length-10530-cov-2.943748_pt1 | contig 10530 bp, 9 predicted proteins | sample MGYA00237882_ERZ534229 | MGnify/ENA primary metagenome ERZ534229 (study PRJEB26408, sample SAMN06266212) | sediment metagenome | isolation source: Hudson Canyon methane seep mesocosm | place: USA:Hudson...
AACGATAATTATGATGCATAGAAACGGAGGCAGGGTGCGTCATCAGTTTATCCTTGTTAACTGTATATATTTGATGACATAATTTTTTTAGAAATGGATTTTTTATTTTCCCGATAAGAGTGGTGATTTCTTTCCACATTTTGTTGGGGTCCGCATTCGCAGTGGGAACGACCAATGCGGGATCAAACCCATATCGTGCATAGTTCTGAACTGTCGCCTTATTGATGCGCTTTACTGTTAATTGAGGTCGATCCATAAAGATATCAACTTCACCTTTAATGGCTACAGCATCGCCACTGGAAAATTTTTCATTAAAGTCCGAAACTTTTTCCCAGACTTTTCCTTGCACTTGCCCTGTACGATCCCGCAAAATTAAATCCAGATATAAATCACCGGAACGGGTATGGCGTAGGTGTTTTTCCACACAAAGGTAAAACCCCTGAATTGAATCACCTTCTTTAAATTTTGAAATGGGGACTATGGGCTTCATTCGTTCTAAATTTAAGGTCTAAACTTACGATAATATCGGAAAAGAAAACCCATGTCCATCACAATTAAAAAAGTTAGCTATACCCATACAAAGGATGCCAGGATATTAGAAGCCGTACTGGACAAATGGTTTCAAAATCCAAAAGATTTAAATTTGACCAGTCCGAATATGTCCTATCCATTCAAATTTAAAAAATGGGTTTCCACTTATTACACCCAAAATCCCATTGATAGTTTTGTCATAAAATCTGGCAGTTGGATTGTGGGAATTGGGAGCATAAATATTTTATCCGAAACCAAGCGAGGGCATATATTTCATATTTTCATTGATAAGGAATATCGAAATCAAGGGTTTGGAAGAAAAACCATGGACTATCTCGAATCATTTGCTAAAAAAGAAAAAATGGAATTCTTAACCCTCCGGGTGATGCCAAAAAATAAACCGGCGATAAAATTATATGAAAAATTAGGATTTATAAATGTAGGTTCGACAAAACAGGGAGATTTATTAATGAAAAAATCATTAGTCTGATTTTTCTTTTTTATCCATCAATTCCGGCACAGGACAATCATCACATTTTGGATCTACTTCTGGCTTTTTAACCTGTTTCATGAAATGTCGAATCACATAGATTAACGCAGTAAGACCGAGAACTACCGCAAACAAATTTTGCCAATCCATTAACTATAACCCAACAATAAGCCGCCGCGGTACACAATAAAGGCACCTGCATAAGCCAATATCGTAAGATAGGCAATCATAAATAGTGGCCATTTCCAGGAATTAGTCTCCTGACGAACGATGGCAAAGGTTGCCATGCACTGTGCCGCAAAAACATAAAATACCATTAATGCCAATGCTATTAATGGCGTATATACAGGGACCCCAGTCTTTTCATCCACATCATTCCGCATGGCTTCACGCAAATTGACTGTTTCGTCTCCTCTATCTTCTACATTATATATTGTGGCCATGGTTGAGACCATCACTTCCCTGGCCGCGAATGAAGTCAATAGCCCAATACCAATTTTCCAGTCAAAACCCAGAGGTCGAATTACCGGTTCAATGGCATGTCCAATTTTACCCGCATAACTATGATGAATAGGGTTGATATCGGTTAAGGAAGAATCTACTTTTGGGAAAGAGGCCAAAAACCATAATAAAATGGAAATAGCCATAATAATTTTCCCCGCATTGACTAAAAATAATTTTCCCCGAATAAAAACCTGGCGAATCACCGATCGAGTAATTGGTACGCGATATGGAGGAAGTTCCATCACAAATGATGATGATGATTTTTCTTTGATAAATCGACTGAATATCTTTGCCATGATTAAAGCAGTAACCGTTCCCAGGAAATACATCACAACCAGTGTCAACCCCTGCAGATTAAAATAACCTCCCACCGTTATGGGCGGAATGAATGCACTGATTAATAACGTATATACTGGTAGCCTTGCACTACAACTCATGAGGGGTAAAATCAGGATGGTCACCAGACGTTCTTTCCAACTATCAATTGTTCTAGTGGACATAATACCCGGAATCGCACAGGCATAGGCACTCATGAGGGGTAAAATAGATTTTCCATGAAGTCCCATTTTTGTCATACTTTTATCCAACATGAATGCAACACGGGCCATGTAACCTGTATCTTCCAGCACCGTCAGAAAAAAACTCAGTATTAAAATTTGGGGTAGAAAAATGACAATCGCTCCTACACCACCGATAATTCCTTCAACTAAAATATCTCGTAACATTCCCGATGACATATTTGATAAAACAAACACAGATATATTATTTATTCCTGCTTGTATCCAATCCATGGGTATTGATGCCCATGTAAAAATAGATTGAAAAATAAAACTTAAAATTAAAAAAGAACTTTTTTGGAATGGCTTTGATAAATATGTCCATGAACTAGCACCAAAAAATAAAAAATTACTAGAAATAAGAGAAAAATTACAAAAAAAAATAGATGATTGGCATAAAGATAAAAAAGGTGAAAAAATTAACATAAAAAAATATAAAGAGTTTTTAAAAAAAATTGGTTATTTAAAAAAAATTGGTCCAAATTTTAAAATCAAAACTAAAAATGTGGATGCCGAAATATCAAGTATTTGTGGCCCGCAATTAGTAGTTCCTATTTCAAATCCGCGATATGCATTAAATGCTGCAAATGCACGTTGGGTAAGTTTATATGATTCTTTGTATGGCACTGATGTAATACCTGAAGCTAGAGGAGCTTTGCGAGGCAAAACTTATAATCCAATAAGAGGAAAAAAAGTAATAGAGCATGCTCGTAATTTATTAGATAAATATGTGCCTTTGAAAAATGAAAGCTGGAAAGGTTTAACAGAAATTCCAGAAGTTAAAGAAAATAAATTAAATTTAAAATTAAAAAATCCTAAACAGTTTGTAGGTTATAATCAAAAGTCAAATTACCTATCATCACTTTTATTATTGTTTATCGAACAGAGGTTTCATCAGCAAATTTTCTTGCTAGTTCATTAGCATTAAATGAACTCATACAAGAGTTAAAGCAGCCTGATGCACTGTTTAGTTATAAAGAATTAACCGAAACTCTTCCTTTACTACTACCATATATATCTGTTTTATGGCTAACGACTATTTCTTTATTAGCTGGCAAACTATTAATAGAAATATCTACTGTTAATAAACTTCCTCAGCAAGGCACTGTTGCACCAAGCGATAAATTGCAAGCTCGGTTTGAAGAGCTAGTTGCGCAAATCCATTTAAAGATAACACCACGGTTATTAATTTCATTAAAAGTGGATGTGCCAATGGCAATTGGCTGGCTTAAACCTGTAGTATTATTGCCTGCTAGTATGATCAGCGGCTTAAATAACGCGCAACTTGAAATGTTAATTTTACATGAGCTTGCCCATGCCAATGATTTTATGCCACCAAATAGCTTTACCGGGCTAAATACCCAAAATACTCCCTTCGAAGAAATATCAAGTAAACAAGCCTCATGGATATCAACGGACTTAAATAATATTTCACCATTAAACTCCGAAACCATGCTTTCTTTAGCCCAAGTAATGTACACAGGCACTGAAGCAACTAGTACCGAAAAAGACTTGAGCGCAAGAGAGGTAGGCGATGCCTTTGAGCCTGATGGATCAGCATTTGCGTATGCTTATACATCACAATTTGAAGACCTAGCCATGCTGTTTGAGATGAGCATGATGCGTTACTTTTATAATGTTGATGCTGAAATTGCATTCACTAACGCTGCAAATAAATGCGAAGAGCTTTTCATCGGTTGGGGTGTAATAAACCGCATTGGCGAAAATCATGTTAACAGTAGAGCTGAGTTTATTAGCAGTAAGATACTCACCGAAATCAACTTCGATACATTCTTCGAAAATTACTCGACACCTGAAACCACAAGTGGTGGTTGGTGTATCCCCGAAACAAGCACCTCTTCCGCTAATGTCAAAAGTAACACTAAGCGCATTCCAAAGTTAATCCCTAAAAATGATTACCTAAGACCTTATTTATAAATAGGACTAGCGCTACTCATAACTAGTAGCAGATAACCTCAATCCATTGAGACCAGCTTTTCATGCTTAGCGCATTCAGATTTATGAGGCTCAGGTATAAAAACATTCTCTATTGTTTCACTATCTTTACCACGTAAGCGTTGAATAAGCGCATTCATATTTGCTCCCAACACCAATAAACAGGGCGTGAGCAATAAGGTTAAAACGGTTGCAAAGGTCAGCCCACCAGCAATAGACGTTGCTAATTGAGTCCACCACTGAGTAGACGGCGCACCAAACGTCACAACACGACTCAACAAATCGATATTCATCGACAACACCATCGGTATGAGCCCTAAAATCGTCGTTCCAGCCGTTAACAAAACAGGCCGCATGCGTAATTCACCGGTAATCGCAGCCGCATCAAATGGCGCATAACCTTCTTTAATATAAAAGTTATAGGTATCGATCAAGACAATATTATTATTCACTACTATGCCTGCCAAGGCGATAATACCCAGCCCAACCATCACAATGCCAAAAGGTTGTGCGGTGACCATTAGTCCAATCAACACACCCGCCGTTGAAAATACAATAGCACTTAAAACCAAGAAACTTTGATAAAAACTATCAAACTGCGTCACTAGAATTAAAAGCATCAAAAATATCGCTAACATAAAGGCATTTGCCAGAAACTCCGCCGTTTCTTTTTGGTCCTCATCTTCGCCTTTCACATTAATTCGAACATCAGGTTGTAAGTCAGATTGAGCCATGATTGCCTGCAGAGACTGTAGGCGTTCATTCACAAGCTGACCTTCTTCAACATCGGCCTGAATGGTAATGACGCGCTTGCTATCAACACGCTTGATAGTGCCTGTTTTTTGGGCTGGTGCTAAGGTGACGAAATTACTTAACGGCACCATCCCTTTTGATGTTTGAATGCTAAAATTTTCAAATTGATCCAATACCCTGTCTTTATGGGGAAACCGTATATTGATGTCAATTTCTTCATCAGCATCATCTGGGCGAAAGTCAGCCACACGAAAGCCAGTGGTGATCATTTGCACTGCACTGCCGATTAGAGCGACGTCAGCACCATAGCGAGCAGAGGCTTCTCGGTCCAAGTTTAAGCGCCATTCTATACCTGGCAAGGGTCGATTATCTTCAATATCCTTAAACCCTCCTAACTCTTCCATTTCTGTTCGAATTAGTTCAACTGTTTCGTCAATGTGTTCAGAAAAAAGCGCACTGACCTCAAGCTCTATCGGCTTGCCTCCAGAAGGACCACTTTCGGCCTTTCGAAACTCAAGTTCAATACCGGATATATCTTGCGTCTTTTCTTTCATTTCCTGAAGAATTTCAGCGGCAGGCCTTCTTAGTTGCCAATTTATAAACTGAAACTGAATCGAACCAATCACATCTTCTGCAACATTACTGTCAGCTTGATTAAACGAGCGCGCATAGATTGATTTCAATTCATTCATGCCATAGAAATGCTGTTCAACTGATTTTAATAATTTATCTTTCTCATAAATAGATAAATCACCTCGAGCATGAATCAATACTTGAGCCGATTCAGGCTCAGAATCAGGAAAGAATTCAACACCTTTTCCGAATTGAAAATAAGCGACATAGGTCAGTATGATAAAGGTCATGGCAACGCCTAGCGTTTTAGCGGGATGCCTAAGCAAAAACTTTAACAACTTCAAATAAGATGCGACAAAACCAGAGGAACTTACCGTTTTGCTTACTTTTTGAGACTTACGCCTCCCCCCTAACCAAGAGCCGAGAACAGGCAAAAAAATTAAGGCAACACTTAATGAAGCCAGCAGGCAGATAATGACCGTGATCGGTAAAAACTTCATAAATTCACCCATCACACCCGGCCATGCGATGAGTGGAAAAAATACTGCCAATGTTGTCGCGGTAGAAGCAATAATTGGCCAAGTCATTCTTTTGGCAGCTTGAGAGTACGCTCGCTCAGAGTCCATTCCTCGTTCTTGATTACGAGAAGCAAGTTCTGTCACCACAATGGCGCCGTCTACTAACATTCCTACGACTAAAATGAGACTAAATAACACGACCATATTCAGTGTAAGACCGAGAAAATTAATGATCAGGATACCGGTTAAAAATGATGCAGGAATGGCCAAACCGACCAAAAGAGCGGACCTTAAGCCTAAGGCACCTATGATCACAATAAGCACCATAACAATCGCGCTAGAAACATTGTTCTGAAGATCTTGCAACATATCAATGATTTGACCTGATTTATCCAGGATATATGTGTGCTTGAGCGCATCTGGCCAAAACGCTCTTTTTTGATCAACAATCGCTTTAACTTGCTCAATCACTTCAATGATATTTGCGCCGACCCGTTTCTTTACTTCAAGTGATAATGCTGGTTCACCGTTAACGCGAGCAAAGCCAATAGGGTCTTTAAAAGTGCGCCTAATCGTTGCTACATCTCGAAAACTGACCACCGTATCACCGACGACTTTAACGGGAAGGGCTAAAATGTCATCCAGGCTTTCTATAACGCCCGGTACTTTTAAGACTTGCCGACCGTGACCGTTATCAATTGCACCTGCAGCAATTAATTGATTATTACGATTTACAATCGATAGAACACTTTCAAAGTCTATGTTGTAGGTTTCCAATATTAAGGGGTCAACAATAACCTCAAGCACTTCATCACGATCACCCCCTATTTCGACCTCTAAGACACCTGGTAAGGCTTCAATATCATCCCTTAAGTCTCGTGCGATTCTGATCAGGTGCCTTTCAGGAACCGGCCCAGCCAAACTCATACTTAATACCGGAAATAAGGCGACATTCACTTCATGTACTTCGGGCTCATCACTTTCGGCAGGTAATTTTACCTTGGCACGATCCACTTTCTCTCGCACATCCTGCAGCGCTTGATTACTATCAAAGCCCGCATCGAACTCCAATGTAACCGAGCCGCGCCCCTGAGAAGCAACAGAGCTCATTTCTTTAATACCTTCAATGGACTTGAGTTCTTTCTCTAAAGGACACACCAAAAGACGCTCGGCATCGTCAGGCGATATTCCCTCATGGGACACAGAAACATACACAATCGGAATAGCGACATCAGGCTCTGACTCTTTTGGGATCGTCAAATAGGCTAGAACACCCGAAATAAGTAGGAAAAATAACACTAACAAAGTAGCACGGCGCTTACTAATCGCCCAGTCAATCACATTGGCTTGATTATCTTTCATTTCAAATCACCCCTCAGAACTAGAGGGTGCAACATCTTTATCTGATATTACTGTTTCAAATACAGGGTTCACTATGTCGCCACCCGACACAAAACCCTGGCCTGTTGTGATGACAGTAAAGTCATCCGGTAATCCGGTCAGCCATAGACCGTCTCTTTCACTTCGAACAATATCAACATTACGACTGATCACTCGGTTTTCTACGGAGACACCTTTTACCTGAAGTTCCCCTAAATTATTTAAGTCCAAAAGGGCTGGCGATAGTTTATGCGCTGAAATTTGACCTAGCTTTACGGTTACCCGCGCACTTAAGCCAAAGTATTTAAGATTTTCAAGGTTAGCAGCGATCGCTTCAATTCTAAACGTTCTCGTGCCAGACTTTGCTACACTAGAAATATAAGTGATTTTTCCGCTAATTTTACGACCATCTATTAATTCAGCTTCAACTTCCTGACCTAAACGCAACTTTGAAATATGTTGTTGAGGTACGTCTGCACTAATTTTTACGTGCGTATCATCAATTAAAGTGGCTAGTGGATCTCCATGTGAAACATAATCTCCTAGCTCAACATGAAAACCATTCATAACACTTTCAAAAGGGGCTGTTATATTCGTTTTACTGATTTCCACTTCAATTTGTTTTACGTCTGCTTTGGCCGAAAGTACTTTCGTTTCGTATTCTTTCAGTTGATGACTCGACAATAAATTCTTCTGTTTCAACTTCCTACCAGATTCTCGATTGAGCTCACTGAGCACCAACTCTGCTTTCGCTTTTTCGAGCCTTGCATTTAAATCACTCAAGTCTAAAGCCATGATATGGTCACCTGCTAAAACACGTGCGCCTTTTTCAACTTCAAGCAGCGTTACCTTACCGCTTAACTCTGCTTTGATTTCAACTTCCCGATTGGCTTCAACTTGTCCCTTCAAAAAAATACTGTCATCGACTAATTCGGCTACGCTGACTTGCACCTTTACTTTCAAAGAAACCAGTTTAGGTTCTGCGCTTTTGTCTAGCACCTTTGTGTGTTCTGAAGAAGCGGTTGCTTGCAAACCTGAACCAGATAAAACCCAGATGACAACAAATACTGTTAAAACAATGGAGAGCGTGAGAGATCGGTTCATTCGTTACCCAATAGCGGAAGGAAGTAAATAAAGGGCTAAGGGTACCTGAAATTAGCTGCATATTCTGTGACTGCCGGTCATTTTTTTAAATTGTTTACAAAAATAATCCACAAATTCGTTTAATACCAGAGTCTTACCTCATTATACTCACTAGTGGGAAAGTAAATTCTAGCCAAAAAAAACCTCGCTGATTAAAAGCGAGGTTTTTTATACTACTTAAGTAGGTAAGCTTATTTCTTCTTTTCTACTTCGAGCAACTCTACGTCAAATAATAAGGTTTCATTCGGACCAATCGAACGATTACCATTTGCACCGTACGCTAAGTCTGAAGGAATAAATAACTGCCACTTTGATCCAGTAGGCATTAACTGAAGTGCTTCAGTCCAACCCGCAATTACACCGTTAACAGGAAAGCTAACCGGCTCACCTCGTTCAATAGAGCTATCAAACACCTCACCGCTAATCAAAGAACCGGTATAATGCACTTTAACAACGTCAGTAGCGATAGGCTGAGCGCCCTTTCCTTCGTTGATGATTTTATACTGAAGACCACTCTCAAGTGTAACGACACCTTCTTTTTCTTTGTTCTTCGCCAGGAATTCAGAACCTATTTTTTTGTTCTCACCACTGGTCGCTTTAACTTTTTCCATTTGTTGTTGCTGAAGGTTTCTCTGATATTCCGATAGAATATTTCCAGATTCTTCATCTGTCAGTAGTTGCTTTTTACCATAAAAAGCATCCGTCAATCCTTGAATAAAAATATCAACATTTAAATCAGGAAGATCCTGAGCCATACGTTTCCCAAAAACCATCCCAAAGCTATAACTTACTTTCTGGTCTTCTGTTTCAAGTGATTTAACTGGCTCAGCAGCCAGAGTAAGCGAAGTAGCACCGGCCATAAATAGTGCTAGAATTGTTTTTTTCATTATCTTATTCCCGAAGACTATTTTCAAAAAACAATCACGTTACTCGTTTTTTATATAAAGCGCTATATATAGAACATTAGCGCTTGTTAATACTCTTAATGGTGATGCCCACCAACGCCATGAGCATGACCATGCTTAATTTCATCATCAGTGGCGTCACGTACGCTTTGAATCTCGATATCAAAGGTTAGCTCTTTACCCGCCAAAGGATGATTGGTATCGACATCGACATTAAATTTACCTGTTTTTATCACCATAACTTGCCTAGGGCCTTCTTCAGTATTCATAGAAGCAACCATACCTGGTTTTAATTTTGCATTTACTTTCTTATCACCCACCAAGTGCTTTAAGGGTACTCGTTGTATTGCATCTTCATGTCTAAGCCCATATCCATCTTTGGGTTCAACTGTCACAGAAAAGACGTCTTCAGCGTCTTTGCCTTCCATCCCTACTTCTAGACCTTTAATAATATTACCATGACCTTGAAGATGTGCGACGGGCTCTCCGGCATGAGAGTCCTCAATTTCTACTCCTTTCTCATCCCTTAAACGGTAGTGGAATGTAACAACTTTATTTCGTGAAATTTGCATGTGGGTTTTCAGCCTTAAATAGCGTTAACGTATCGATAAATGACGATTGTCGTCCAAAAGTTTCTCCCGCTATTATCTTGTCTATTGCTCATGCTGTCTATTCAAATTATGCTAATACGTAGCTATGCTCTACTTCACTAACTAAAACAGAATTAATACATGCCCCCATTTCTACATTTTTTTATCTTATCCTTTGGTATTTTTTTAATCACTAGCTGCCAAGCTTCAGATCTTCAACAAGCACAAACCACTAATACGCCCTTGCCAGCGCATCATACAAAAAATGGCTTTAAGAACCTCTATACACCGTCTATAGAAAAAAGCGTGTTTACGTTCTTAAAAATGAAATACTTTGGTGATGAGCCCTTTTCAGATCAAGCGTCAGAAGCACACACCATTCCCATTGCCAAACCACAATTCAAACAGCTCCTTCAACCTGGCGACCAGGCTCAAATCACCTGGTTAGGGCACTCTTCATTTCTGATTCAGTATAAAGGCATGGCTATTTTGACCGACCCTATTCTTAGCATGAGAGCCTCGCCTGTAAGCTTTGCCGGCCCCAAGCGTCTTGTCAATATGCCCATCTCATTCAAACACTTGCCCGAGATAGATTTTGTTATTATCTCTCACAATCACTATGACCACCTC
>ENA-OSET01005605-OSET01005605.1-sediment-metagenome-genome-assembly--contig:-NODE-5605-length-10528-cov-116.194144_pt1 | contig 10528 bp, 12 predicted proteins | sample MGYA00237882_ERZ534229 | MGnify/ENA primary metagenome ERZ534229 (study PRJEB26408, sample SAMN06266212) | sediment metagenome | isolation source: Hudson Canyon methane seep mesocosm | place...
AAGTATGTGACCAAGAAAGAGATTGAGAAACATGCTAGGCCAGGGGAGAGTTATGATCAGGCTGCTAAGCGGATTAAGGGGTTGAAAGAAGCGTTGAGGAATGAGTAGAAGTAGCTTTATTTCAATAAAAAATAAAGGTATTAATAATAAATAAGTTTAATGGTAGTAAACTAAATTAATCGTGAGGTTTTTATGGAAAAAGGGATCATTATTTGTGATGCAAACGCTGTCCTTCTAGGGAAAGATAGAGGGTATATGGTTCGGGATGGGATTTCAGATGAACAACTACGCTACTATCTTTTATATTGGGATAAAATAACTATATTGGATAGTGATATTTATAAGTATCCTATTGTTGAATCAGAGTTACCAGTAAAATTAAGATATCCGATAACTCCAGAATATGAACAATTAAAAAAAGCATTTATTTTAAATAAATATACAGCTACTCTATCTATGGATAAGCGTTTTGATGGACTGACTCTTGATGATATAGATGATTTTTCTGGCCGTAATATTGTAGAGATACACCTTGAATTATTGGCTAGATTAGCTAGTAAAATTATTAGTAAAAATCCAGGTAAATGGGCAATTCATCAGGGTGAGGAAATAGCTGTTGTTCCTGATAAAATGTCCAAAGATTTTCTTACAGTTGATCTTACTTTGCATAACTGTTTACCAGTACCTGATTCTAAAATTCCATTAGATAAGCTGTTAGATTTTAAAATGCGGCGCAATGATGAATTGATAGCATTACGTGTATGTTTAGATGAGTTGTACTTAGAAATAACTAAATCTTCTGATATTCCACGGTCTAAAATCATGCACGTAGAAAAATTAGAAAAAGCGATTAAAGATTTAAATTCAGTTTCAAGAGAAAGTTGGGGTCAGAGAATTATGGCTAGTCGTAAAATTTCATTAGATATTACCCCTGCTTCTTTTTTACTTACAGCTGGAGTAGTTGGTGAAAGTTTTAATAATCCATTACTGGGCCTTGCTGCCGCAACTACCTACACATTGGCATCAAGTTTAAAGTTTAAAGTAAATTTATCTCGACAGCTTGATGACGTAAAAGGGTTACAAGCAGATCTTCTGTATCTAAATTATATAAACCAAGAAGGAATTGCTTCTTATAGAAACTAAATAAACGTAGGTATCGTCACCACATGTAAACCACAAAAATAGGGTTATCTGGTTCGCTATAAAGGAAAAAATAATGTTTTGTAAAATAGATCGTTATTCAGATAAATACCGAGATATTTATCGCTCATCTCCTATGTATTGTGGTGACTGTAATAGCAATTTGTTAGGGGTTAAGAATTATAATAATGGAGAATTTTTATTTTTTTTGGAATGCATAAATTGTCATAAAAGAACTGAGATTAAAACTAAATAAAATGGAATTTATAGGGTCTATTAAGACGTTATTCTTTTATTATTTTAATTTCCTCAACCCCAACATCAAACAAAACTCCAACAGCAGCATCCAGCCGCTTAAATACACGAACCTGACCCCGTGCAGTCTCAAGTAGGGGGTTAAGTTTATGTTTTCCATTCAGCGTAACAACCCAGCCATCACCTTTATTGTTTTTTTGTGTGACAGGTATCTGTAAAACGCCAGCTTGTTGCAGTATTTTTACTTCTTTTATATTCACTTTTACGGTTATACAGACTAAACTTGTTAAAACAAAAACACACTTTTGTTTTTCAAAAATGTAATTATGATTATACGAATAGTTATTATTGTAGTCTTATTCTTACCTTTACGGGTAATTGCTTGGGAAGATGAGGTTGTATTGTCTTTCATTAACCAGGTAAACCCACTTATTAAGGCTCAAAAAAACGTATCCAATACCTTTACCAAGCCAGATGCACTGACTTGGGCATTACGTAATACGTCTCTTTCTGGCCGCTTAGGTTTTGGTGGTACCGACTTTCGGGATGACCCTTACACCGTGTTAGGAGGCTTACAAATTAACATCCCTTTATCTTCGATTAAAGAGGAAAGAGAACAAGCAATGAAGTTAGTATCAGAAGCTAAGGCGATGAACGATATTAGCGTTAAGGTGATAGCCGATATCGTCAAAATGCGAACCCTGGAATCAGAATTAGCAGCCTCAGAAGTCAGGCGAAAATTTCTTAAACAGAAAGCAAAATGGATTAAGGAACGAATAGAGCAGGGGTATGCTTCGGAAATGAACGAGCTCTGGGCGATTGGCAGTAAGTTGAATACTGAAGATGCCTTAATTGCTAAGGTAGATGTACTAGCGAAGACACAACGCTATAAATTAGCCAAATATGCAGGTACAGAGTGGAAATCATTACTAGCCTATCTGGAAGGGCGGGGTGACGCATTGGGAGAACACGATGGATAGTATTGTTGGTTTAACCGGACGTGATGACGTAGTTGCTGATTTGGTGGCGGAGATTCGTAAAGGTAAGCATGTCATTCTGACTGGAACCGTAGGTATTGGTAAGTCTGCAGTATTGCGCGAGGCATTAGACCAGATTAGCAGTAAGATTGAATTAATTATCACACTTCATGATCACCAGGCTAAAGGCCAATTTGTAGAAATGGCCAGGCAGATGTTGAGTTTAGGTTTGATTAGTGCGGAAGAACTGGATTTACCTGCTCAATTTCATGATATGGCTCCTGCAGCTATCGAATGGAAAGAAATAAGGAACCGCGTAAACAGAATGAGTATGCGAGATCTTACCCAAGCGGTCATTCCAGCACTGGCAAAATCTGAAACTAAACCTGTGATTGCGGTTGATGATTTAACTTCACTGACACCTACACAAATGGCGTTCTGGTTGGCCATATTTGATCATGCTCAGGTAATTGGCTGTGCATCCGAGAAAAAGCCCCGGGTAAAAAAGCTTTGGTGGAAGATGAAAGAAATTGCCATCAAGCCATTACCACCTGCAGTCATTAAAGATATGGTCAAGCGGTATGTAACCAGCAAGGGGATATTGATAGAGTCGCCTGATCAGTATATTTCTCATGTTGTGAAACAGTCCGGGGGGATTCCACAAGCCATATTTGATATGTTAGAGGAATCCAGCAAAGAACGGATTTTAGATAAACGAAAAGTGCGGGAAATGCGGCATGATGCAGGGGTGAAGTATTTAGACTTTACACCGATGATAATGATCCTGGGAGCGTTGATTGTGTCCATGCGTTACATCGGTATGGGTACAGGGGATAAGACTTTGTATATCATGGGAGGAATGGGAGCGGCCTTGTTTCTGACCTTTAGGTTCTTTGTGTTTAAAGGGGTAGGGCGGTGATTAATTTAATACTGAATTGGTTTTATAATAGTATCGTTTTGGTATTAAAAGAATACTGTTTTAGTGTGTTTTTAGTGGAATGTTAGCAGGGACTCACATCGCTTTTTCTTCCGTTCTTTATTTGGGGGGAGCAGCGGTTTTTGAATATGAAACCAGCATAGCCACCTGGGCTGTTGCCGCTTTGTTTTCATTGATGCCTGACATTGATTTACCCACCTCAAAACTTGGCCGGCCATTATTCTTTATATCAGTTCCCCTGGAAAAACATTTTGGCCATCGAACGATTACCCATTCATTTATTGGCGTGGTTATTCTGTGTGGTTTGGCTTCTCCTTTGTATGCATCATATCCTTTATATTTCTGGGCGATAGCTGGGGGGTATTGGTCACATTTACAGATTGATATGGCCAATATTCGAGGTGTGGATTTATTTTGGCCATCACCTATCCGGGTAGTTATGCCAGGCAAGATTAAATTTAGGCTGGAGGTTGGTAGCAAGGCAGAGATGATTTTGCTGTGCTCAATGGTGGTGTTTTGCGTTGGATTGTACCCAATGAGTAATTTAGGATTACGCGGAGGCTTGCATCAATTACTTCGAAACTTCGAGATTGCACACGATGAATATGTGAAGGTCCAGGGAAAGAACTTTTATTCCCTGGAATTGAATGCGATTGATAATTTAACGCTAGAACATATTGAATGTAACTGTCCGATATTGGGAGCATGGCAGGGTGGTTTGATTGTTGAATATAACGGTAAATCTAGGGCTGTGGGAGAGAGTGAAGTTAATCATAACCTTTACCCAACGGAAGCTGTATTGATTAAAGGTGAGCCGTTACGGGTGATTACGCAGCGCATAAAAATGAATGGCCGGTCTTTGCGTTGGTTAGTGGATAATCTAAAGGCCAATCATGATTATTATTTGCTGGGTGAGCTGTTTGTGGACTCTGGTTTGCAGGTGAATGTGAATAATATTGAGTTGTATCATCCTGTTATTTTTGGTGGGAGTACGGTTAGGTTGCATTATGCGAGGGCAGGGGATTTGGATGACTATTTGAATATGGTGGCTATTCGAGGGGAGGTTGTTGTGCAGTTTTGGTTGCGTCCTGGGGATGAGGTTGTGGAGTTGAGGTTTTCTGGTGGTGAAAGTGGATCAACTGCTGGTGTGTTGGAGGGGATGTTTTAAATTTAGCAGGAACTGTTTTAAAAAAAACTATATGTTGTGGTTGAAATAAAAAAGTAATACCTCATATTGTATTTATATTAATCATTTTGAGGTAAATATGAGTAATAAAAACCAACATGTAGTACCACATGGCGATGACTGGGCTGTAAAGGGGGCTGGTAACAGCAAAGCTACCTCCGTTCACTCAACACAGGCTGAAGCTATTCAGCAGGGTAGAGGTATTGCACAAAATCAGCAATCAGAGCTGTTAGTTCATGGAAAAAATGGGCGCATTCGTGAGAAAAATTCATATGGGAATGATCCCTTTCCACCAAAAGGGTAAAGTAATGCATGATTACGCAATATTTGGTCATGATAGGGCTGCTATCGGCCGGTGGTTAGGTTTTGTCTCTATTTCTGTTGCGGGTGGAATAGCTCAGTTTTTGGCATGGGCAAATAATCTTGCTGGAGTTGATGTTTTTACTAGAGCAACTATAACAACAGGTATGGTTTACTTTGGCTTGCATTGGGTTTTCAACAAATGGGCTTGGAAAATTCCATTTATGCAGATTCCTAATTTAAATGGTAAATGGGTGCTAGAGGGGAAAACGTTAGATGAAGATGGGAATATACGTTTCAATTGGGATGGAGAAATAGGCATTGAGCAAACGTGGAAAACAATTTTAATTCATTTAAAAACCAAAAACAGTCAAAGCTCAAGCTATACAGCCACATTATCTAAACGACATGGCCCAACTGGTGGATGGCAACTTAGTTACAGTTATAAAAATGACCCTGAACTTGAACAAAGCCATGAACTTAATTCCCATAAAGGTTATTGTGAAATTGAATTTAATTCAGACTTATCAATTGCTAAAGCATCTTATTTTAATAGTGGTGGAAGAAGAACTTTTGGCGTAATAGATTTAAAAAAGGATAAGAATGATTGATTTTGAAAAAAGATTAAAATTGTTAAAAGAACGTCGTCAAGGTTCTCGAGAAAGAGCAATTTATGATTCAGTGGGGGTAGAATCGCTTGCAGCTACTAAAGCTATTAATGAAGGTTTAGACTATCGGGTACAAGAATCTTTTGAAAAATTAAATGAAAGTAATGGAATTAAATATACAATTGGTGCAATGGCTCCAGTTGATGAAAGATCTACGGAAATTTCCATAGATGAAGGAAATAGAGTAGCTGATAGCTTAATCAAGAGCTTAAATAATAGGGGGGAATCTGTAACAAAAAGATTACAAGGTTCAGTTGCTCTTGATATTCACATCAAAGGGCATTCAGATGTTGACATGTTAATTGTAGTTACAAATCCAGTTAATGTTGAATATCCTAAGGTAGAGTCAAGTCTGTATTCACCAGCAACTGACCCTAGAAGCTTAATAAATATTGCAAAGGATGTGAGGAATAAATCAGAAAAAATCCTTCCTATTAATTTCCCAAAGGTGGATGTTGATTGCTCCCACAACAAAGCTATTGCACTTAATGGTGGAAGTTTAGCTAGGAAGGTTGATATTGTTCCTGCTATTTGGTTCGACAGTATAAAGTATCAAAAATCAGGGAAAGAGCATGATAGAGGTATTAAAATTTATCATAAAGAGGATCATGAATTTATTTTAAATTACCCATTCACCCACATTAAATATGTAAATGACCGAGATAGTTTGTATTCAGGTAATTTAAAATGTGTGGTTAGGCTAATGAAAAATATGGTTGCGGATATGCCAGATTATAAAAAAAGAGTTGCTAAAGAGTTAAGTAGTTATGATTTAGCTGCAATTGGGTATCATATGAATAAATCCCTTGAGCTTCCAATATATATGCGCCTTGGATTGGTTGAAAAAACTAGAAGTTATTTATCATTATTACTTGAAGTTAAAGAATATAGAGAATCTCTTGATGTTCCTGATGGAAGCCGTAAAATTTTTTCTAAAGAAGAAAAAACAGCTGCTCTTGAGATTCTTGCAAATGAATTTGAAGATTTGGCAAATGCAATATTTAAAGAGTTGAAGCCGTTTCAATCTGTCTATGATCCTTCTGTGATTATTAATAAACAGGTAGCAAGTGTTTCTGATAATAATTATCTAAATTACCTATAGGCTATGAATTGAAAGACTACTTCACTGACATGCTTATCGTTATCGCCTATTCAGGTCGAACACAAGCGGCAATAATTTTAGGTATGGTTGGGTTTATCGTAATTAATCTTGCTGGTGAATATTATTTAACTGACTTTCAGCTATCGGGACAATTTTCTAGCTTAACTGAAGTCATCAAGAATAAGTTAGCCCATAAATATGATAAAGCTGCATGGGGTGTGCTTATTGGATTTTGGGTAACTGCATTTAAGTTTTATCAGAAAGATAAGAGGAATCTATGGAGTAAATTTTAGTAATTCCTAGGGATTTAAACACTTACATCCAAAAATTCAAATTGTTTATAGAGTGTATCTAGGTGTTTGTGGTTTACTCTGAATTGATTCCGGCGTTTAATTTTTGGCTTATCACTGGAGATATTTTCTAGCTTTATACCCGGATCATAAAATACTGTTCCTAAATGCATAGCTGAAAGAATCATCTCAAAATTTGTACCGGTTCCTAACTCTACATCTTTACCATAGTAATATTCAGGAATACCTGAGATAGAGCGCCTGATACATGGAATATAAACCGCCTGTGAATGTTTCCGTTTCCAGTGATTCATAAATTTTGCAAAACTCCAGCTAGCGGCAACATTACCTGAGCTATCCAACAATACTATCGACCCTTTAGCATCGGTAATAGCTGATGCGTCAGAATCAAAGCCAACAAGCTGCATCGTTAAGTTAGTAAGCTTCTGAGGCTGACCAACGAGGTGTTTACCACCGAAGTTCATTCGGTCTTCTTTTCCGTGTTTGTCTGCATAGCCGTAGGTTTTTACAAACTCTATTGCACCTGACGAACAGTAGTAACCTCCATTTGGTTCTGGTGTCATTAAGGTTGTCGGTTTAGCTCCAGTCCGTGGCAACTTAGTAACTCCAAATTGCTTTACTTCCCAGCCCAAATAATCAGGCTCTGCTATGCCATTAGGAGTGATACCTAGCATTGCTTCGAGTGTATATCCTCCACCATTAGGTGCATTGTAGGAGGTTAACACCATATCTGAATTTAATTTCTGACTTGGAATCCACCCCATGTTATGAATTTCAAGTAGCTTACTTATAAGAGTATCTCTGGTAGATTCGATGGCAGGCGCATGATTAACATCAAGTTGCCAGATGACTTTACTAACTTCGATGAAATTCGAGCTTTTAAGTTCATTTGAAAGATTATTTTCTGGTGTGACAAGATAAGCATATATAGAATTATCTTTTGTAACGCCTAGAATTAGCCAGCGCCCCTCACTACGCCCTTGTTTATCAGGGGACATCCATTTACTGGCATTTACTTTTGAACTCTGCAAGAAGCCTGAAAATCTGACCTCAGGATACTGAGGGTAATATATTAATTTTGCATGAGGGGCTGGATATATGGAGCCATTGGCATCAATCCATGACAAGTTAATAGGAGCTTGATATTTTATTTTTCGCTTAGATATTTTTTTTGAATCAGAAACGGATGCAATTATTTCACCTGTAGGAAGAAAAGGTAAATCTGTTAAATGGCTTCCAAAATAAGGCTGATTTTTACTATTATCGTTGGGGGATAGTTTTTTTATATAAATTTGTGACACGCCCTGACTCTGAAAAATGTTAACAACATTTTTTAAGCTTATTTCTTGTGATATTGGAGTGTCATATGTTCCACAATCTGGTGCCATTGAAACAACCTTATAAAATTCTAATCGTTAATAAAAATAGTGAGAGGTAACAGGTTATTTTACAAAAATTTTGTTTTAATTTTAAGCTGCTTTTTTGTGAATTCTTTGTAGTTGTACTGCTTTTATAATTTTTGGCTTTAAGATTTTTGCGATAGCTTTAAATACAGGGACTACAACTGAGTTTCCAAATTGTTTATAAGCTTGAGTATCTGAAACAGGGATTTTGAAATTATTTTTCCCTAGTTCAGAAAAACCCATTAATCTTGAGCACTCTTTAGGAGTTAGGCGCCTTGGTCGGTTTTCCATATTTTCTCTACTATGAAAACCTAAGGCAGAGTCCCAACCTCTATCTATGAGTATTTCAGAGCCATCTTTATAGTACCTTGCAGATAGAGTTCTCGTGATACTGTCCTTATTAACAAGGCCAAACCCAAAGCCATTTCCTTTAGCTTTATGCTTTATTGCGTAGTTGTAAAGGTATTCCCACAATTTTGGGGTAAGAATATATTTTTTATCAACCTCGTCATCTAAAATATCCCCCAATGTAGATGTTTTTTTAGGGTAAAGTTTTTCAATTTCTTTTAAGGAGAAATCATGGTGTAAATTAAGGTCTCTTCGGAAACCAACAAGTACAATTCTTTCCCTATGCTGAGGTAAAAAATTCTGTCCATCAATAACCTTTGGATCTTTTTTCCCACTATATGAACTGTCAGATACTTCATACCCAAGTTCATCTAATGTTTTCATAATAACTTGGAATGTTTTTCCTTTATCGTGACTTTTTAGGTTTTTCACATTTTCAAGAACAAAAACTGCAGGTTTTTTGGAAAAAATTATCCTTGCGACATCAAAAAATAAAGTCCCCTGTGTGGAACATTCAAATCCATGAGCTTTGCCGAGGGAGTTTTTCTTTGACACACCTGCTATAGAAAATGGCTGGCATGGGAACCCAGCTAGTAATACGTCATGGTCAGGTATATTACTATCTATACTTTGATAAGCCTCAACATCACTTATTCCTTCTTTATCTGACAGAGTAATGCTTCTGATGTCATCATTAAATGCATGATAATTAGAATCACAAGCGTAATTTGCCTTGTATGTTCTCACTGCGTATTTGTTCCATTCACTTGTAAAAACACATAAGCCTCCTTCGTCTTCAAATCCTTTCCTGATGCCTCCTATACCAGCAAATAAATCAATAAATTTGAATTCATGGTTCTCTGGTGTCACTGTTGGAACTGGAATAAGTTTTTGTAAATGTAAATATTCTTGATGCGTAAATGCCGGTGAAGCTTTTCCTTTAACCCAGCGATTTATCGTTTCTCGACACCATCTTTCAGAAGTTAATTTGTTTAAATAAGAGGCAATAAATTTCTGATCATATATATCAAGAAGATAGTCGAGTAATTCTTTATCGGAGAAGGTTTTCATTTTTATTTGTGTCAATCATGTGACTTATGGTCACATAATAATACCATTTTTATTTTTTTGATGATGAATTAAATATCAGCGACCAACTTACTCAACCGCTCATGCCCCGCATGCGTATAAATCTGCGTAGTAGCAATACTTTCATGCCCTAACAACGCTTGAATATCGATTAACTGTACATCGTTTTCTAGCAATCGAGTGGCGTAAGTATGCCTTAATTTATGCGGAGTTACCTTTTTATTAATCCCGGCTTTTTCAGTTAGCTTTTTCAGATAAGCCCGGGCTGCATGTTGGCCTATGGGTTTACCACCGGACTTTTTAGCAAACAGGTATTCTTCTCTGTATTTATCTACAATAGAAACAGCTAATACCCTACCAAATGACTCAGGTAGCGGTACTTGCCTTTCTTTATCGCCCTTCCCTATTACTCTTACTGATTTAGCTATTCCATCAACTACGCGAATGTCGCTAATTTTAACGCCAAGGGCTTCACTGATTCTTAGCCCTGATTTTTGAATGAGTTCAAACAGTAATTCATATCGCTGGCGTATTTTTACTGATGATGCCCTGCTTCTACCAAAAATGGTTTCAGGAATATCATCGTAGTTTCGGGTAGCTTTCATAAAAGCATCTTGCTCTTCTGGTTCTAACCAAACGGGAATACGACTAGGACGTTTAGGCTTATCTATTAAATAGATTGGATCGTCTTGAACATGATCCCGACGTTTAGCCCATTTATAAAAAGTAGACAGACAAGATATTTTTCTAGCGACTGCGTGAGCACCGGTGTTATTTTTTGAAAGGTGACTGACAAAATGCTCAACATCAGT
>ENA-OSET01005607-OSET01005607.1-sediment-metagenome-genome-assembly--contig:-NODE-5607-length-10528-cov-3.818773_pt1 | contig 10528 bp, 7 predicted proteins | sample MGYA00237882_ERZ534229 | MGnify/ENA primary metagenome ERZ534229 (study PRJEB26408, sample SAMN06266212) | sediment metagenome | isolation source: Hudson Canyon methane seep mesocosm | place: USA:Hudson...
TGAAAAAATCTTCTGAATTAGCTGAAGCTGGCGACACATCTACAAAACTATCACTACAAGAGTAGCTTAACCCTAAATGAATGATTATGATTGTTACTATTTTTATTTTTAAATTTTTCATCTTTATAATTTTTTAAAAATTAACATTCATTCCAAATAAAAATGTCTTTGGATTTGGATAAAAACCTTGATCTATACCACTACCAATTGGATCCCCACTTGATGTTGTAGGATCGTAACCTTTGTATTCAGTGAGTGTAAATAAATTAGACGCTGAAACATAAAATCTTAGTTTATCAAATTTTAATTTTTCTAAAGTACTGTCACTTACACTATATCCTAATTGTACGTTTTGTAACCTTAAAAAAGAACCATCTTCTACATAAAAATCTGAAAACAAGTTATTGCCATTTGCACCAGTTGTAACTCTTGGAAAAGAATTACTAGTTCCTGGACCTGTCCATCTATCTAAAAAATAAGTTGGCCTATTTGTTCGTGGTAGATTTCTTTCATAGTTTCTAACTATTTCATTACCTAATGAAGCAAATGCATAAGCGTTAAAATCAAATCGTTTATAATTAAATGACAAATTTAACCCCATTGTAACATCCGCTATTGGATCCCCTATATAAGTTCTATCGTCACTATCTATGGTGCCATCTCCATTAACATCTACAAATCTTAAATCTCCAGGAGCTGCATTTGTCTGTGAAGCGTGTGCTTCAACATCTGCTTGGGTCTGAAACAAACCATTTGTTTTATATCCATAAAAATATCCTATTGGGAAACCTGCCTCCATTCTAGAAGGTGGGTCTTGCCCAACTCCGAAAGAACCACCTTCTATTATTCCTGTTGAATTTCCTACAAATGTTACTTCATTGCATAATGTTGTGAAATTGTAGTTTATTTTAAAATCAAAATCTTCTGAAATAGTTTCTTTATATCCAATTGAAAATTCAAAACCAGAATTTTCTACGTTACCTGCATTGATAACAGGTACTGAAGAACCAGGCGCTGCAACACCAATAATACCTGAAGTTTGAGCAGAAACAAGAAGATCTTCAGTAGTTTTCTTAAAATAATCTGCGGTAATATTAATTTTATTAAACAACTCTAAGTCTACACCAATATCTAAAGGAATTTGTTGTTCCCATTTAATTTCTGGATTGGAAATTGGTCCTGGAGCAATACCCTGTACTAATTCATTATTAAAAACATATTCTGCCTCTCCACTTAACAAAGAAACAAATCTATTTCCAGGAATTCTGTCATTACCAATAATACCATAACTGGCTCTAAATTTTAGAAAGTTGATAAAATTAACATCCTCCATAAAATTTTCTTCAGAAGCTATCCAACCAATTGACGCCGTGGGAAAATATCCGAATTTATTTTCTGGTCCAAAATTAGAAGAGCCATCTCTCCTTATAACTGCAGAAAATAAATACTTACCATCATAAGCATACTGTAATCTAGTAAAATAGGATAATAAACGACTATCAAAAGACAGATTAGAACCATTGTTCTCATTTTTAAAAATCGCTAATTTATCTCCGTCAAGTATAGGTCCATAGACATCCACATCATTCAAATTTGTACCACTGGCATTGCTTGTTAAAATAGTTTCAAACCTACTCATAGATTTAAATATTGATGTACCTAACATAACTTTAACATCATGTACATCACTAAAAACTCTTTCATACTTTGCAAAAGCATCGAATGTATAATCAAAAAAACTTTGTTTATAATCTACAAAAGTAGCTTGATCTACGTTAAATACGCTACCATTTCCATAATTATATACTTGGTTAAAAGTATTTGAAGTGGAAAGAGCATAATTAGCTTGAAATCTAGTTTCTGCAGAAAAATAGTCATTCGCCTTATAATTTAAGCCATAACTACCAGAAATTTTATTTACCCAAGTTCTATTTTCTGCATTGTCTATTTGTGCAAGCGGATTTGCAACTTCAATACCAGTTCCTGTGGCAGGAGGTCTAGAAAACTCACCATCTACATCGTATACATTTGTGGTTGCTGGCATATTAAGTGCATTAAATAAAATAGAACCTAAGGTATTTTCTATTAAATTCTTTTTGTTTGTATTTGTATATATTGTTGAAGATGTAAATTTTAGATTCTCTAAAATATCTGTATCAAAATTAAACCTAAGATTTCTTCTATTAAAATTAGCTTTGTCTCCACCAACAATACCATCTTGGTTTAAGATAGATAAACCTAAAGAAAAGGTAGATTTTTCGGTACCTTTAGTAACGTTGTAATCAATACTGTAAATTGGTGCTGTTTCAAACACTTCGTTCTGCCAATTTGTTCCTTGCCCTAAACCACTAATATTAGGAAAAGGTAAAGCTTCTCCATTTGCTGCAAAAGCCTCGTTTGCTAGCAATGCATATTCGGTTGCGTTTAAAAGCGGTATTTTTCTAGTGGTGTTTTGAAAACCATTATACATGTTTAAAGTAGATTTGAAATCTGAATTTTTTCTTCCTCCTTTAGTAGTAACCAAAATTACACCATTTGCTGCTCTAACACCATAAATACCAGCTGCTGCATCTTTAAGTATATTGATAGACTCAATATCTGACGGATTGATTACACTTAAATCTTCTATAACTCGGCCATCTAAAAGAATTAAAGGTCTAGAATCTCTATTGGTTGAAACCCCCCTTATTCTAATGTTGGAAGACGCACCCGGTGAACCTGAATTTTGGGTAATATTTACACCTGCTACTTGCCCTTGCAGAGCTTGCTCAATTCTTGTTGGTTGCAGATCTTCAATTTGAGCACTGCCAACAACAGCTACTGCTCCTGTTACTTCTTTTTTACTTTGTGTACCATACCCAATCACTACAATCTCATCAAGGGATTCTGTAGATTGTTCTAAACTTACATTAAGTGTGACTGCATTTACTGAAACTTCTTTTGTTTTGTATCCTAAATAATTGAATACTAAAACAGCTCCTTTTTGAACATCCGATAAGACATACAGTCCATCGAAATCTGTTTCTACTCCTACAGTAGTGCCTTTAATTAAAATGCTAACCCCAGGTAAAAGTTCTCCAGTTGTTGCATCTTTTACAACTCCTTTTACGTTCATGGTCTGCGCTGACACAAACGCAGAAAAGAACATAAAGAGTAAAAGATTGATTGTTTTTCTCATGTGAATATTTTGTTTAATTATATTTTTCATAAAATTATGTTATAATTCTTACGAAAAATAAAATAATACCTCAACAAAAAACATACATCAACAAGAAAGCACCTAAGCCCTTTAATTATTGCGAATTTAAAAGCAAGTATTTTATAAAAAAAAAGTATTACACTGTAATGTTGTGGAAATGTATAGTTAAAAAAAGGGAGTGATTGGTTATTATATTTCGATAATATAATTTGTTAAGTTAGTGTCATGAGGTAAATTCATTTTTTTTCTAAGGCGATAACGCTTAACTTCAACACTTCTTGGTGAGATATTTAGTAATGGTGCAATCTCTTTAGAGGATAAATTTAATCTTAAATATGCACACAATCTTAAATCATTGGGAGTTAACTCAGCATGCTTAGATTTTATCTTTTTTAAGAATTTTTTATCTGCATTATTAAATGCTTCCTGAAACATTTTCCAATCATCTGTATTATTAAGGTTTTTATCAATAATTCTAACTACTTTTTCCACACCATTTTTACCATCTGAAATTAACTCAGATTTTATAGAACTTAGAAATTCGTTCTTTTTTATAATGCTCATTGTAGAAGTAGCTAACTCCCTATTTTTACTCTCAATATCTACCCTTAGCTTATCATTATTTATTTTTATGATTTTTTGAGAACTTTCTAACTCTTTTAATTCTATTTCTTTTTGAGCTTTCTCTAATAAATCTTCTCTTTGTTTTTTATAATATCTTTTAGAAGCAACATGAATTAAATAAAGGGAAAGCATAATTAAGATAATATAAATACCTATAAAAAAATCTGCCAAATACCATGCTTTTGATATTTGAAAGGAGTGTTCAGCAATATTATTACTTAATTTATTATCAATTGAAGCTCTAACTTTAAAAACATAATATCCGCTTGGTAAGTTTTCATACAATACAGAGTTATTCTCATATAATCTGCTCCATTTTTCATTTAAGCCTTCTAATTTATATTGATATTTTATTGATGATGTTTTGTTATAATTAGAAACACTGTAATGGTATTCAATATTATTTTCAGTTACATCAAAAATACCCTTTCCATTTAAACTTACTTTTCTTTTAAATTCGTCCGTTTCATTATTTAAAATTTTATTTATGCTTACATTAAAATCTTTAGCCTTTTTAATTTTATTTAAATCCACGACTAAGTAGCCATCTGCCGTTCCGATCAAATACTGTTTATCTTTTAAATAAATTAAATTTTCATAACCAGAAGCTCCCAAATGTAAACCTCCTTTTATTGGTATGATTTCTAAATTTGGTTTATTACTAAATTTTCCAGGAGAAAAATATCTTATATCATCTTTAGTAAAAGACCATAATTTATTATTCACATTATCATTAATTAATTTTGCAGATAAAAATTCTCCCTCTGGCATTAGATTGCTGAAAATACTGTCGAATTTAAAAGCTTTAATTTCCTCTAAATATTTGTAGACTCCTTTTTTACAAGCATAATAAATATCACCTTCATACTCCGTTAAACTCGAATGGATACCTTTTTCTACAGATTCATCTCTTTCAACCTTTACAACATTTCTAAAATCTCTATCAATATCTAATTTAAATACCCCTTTATACTCATGATTTACAAAAACAGTATTCTCATTTCTAATAATAAAGTACCTGCTTGAATTTGAAAAACCCTTAATTTTATTTCTAATACTCCAAGAGTTATTCTTTTTTATTAAAACATATAAACCATCATAACTCCCTTGCAATATAGCATTATCATCTATTTTTTTTACTCCCCAAGTACCTGATGTTCCATTTATTAACTTTGCATTATTATTAATTATTACAAAAGTTCCAGAATCATGACTACAGAAAAGAGTATTATCAATTTCCTGTAAATCCCAAACTTGGCCTTGAGTTTCTTTAACAAACTTAAAACGTTCATTAGAATTTATTGCTCTGTAGTACAAACCTTGATTAGTCCCTAGATAGAGATTTCCTCTGTAAATTATAGAAGCATAAATAGTACCCCAAAAGTTTTCCTTTTTAACAAAAGACTTAAAAGGTGATTTAAGATTAATTGTATTTATTCCATTATCTAAACCTAGCCATATATTATCATCAACATCTTCAAAAATTGATAAAATAGTATTATTACTTAATCCTAAACCTTGAGTAATTTGATAATAAATATCTCCATTTTGGAATAATTTTATAAATCCGTCAGAGATTGTGCCTAAAACGATATTGCCATTTTTAAGCACTTTTGCACTGTAAACAGTTTTGTTTTCTAATATTTGGTCAGCAGAAATTTTCCATTTTAATATGCTTTTATTTTCTAAATAAAAAAAACCTTCTTTTTGAGTTAAAAAGAATAATTTATTATCCTTTAAAAAAAATTGGACAATTTTATTTTCAGATAACAAAAAATCATTTGAAACCAGTTTAGGTTGACCATTTTCTATCATAAAAACACCTTTCCCTAGCTCTTGAAAATAAATAATATTACCAACTTTTGATAATTTAGTAATATCATTTGTTCCTTCAATTATTTTAATATCCTTTGAATTTAAATTGTACAAATAAATTCTTTGTAAAGATTTAAAAAGCATCCAGCCATCCAATTCTTCAATCTCCCATATCTGCTCATCTTCAAGCATTTGAAATTCACTATTTTTAATAATTGAAGTAAAATCTAAAGACCCAAATTGATTTTTTTCCCAAAAGCCAAAATTCATATAAAACCCTGTAAATATTTTATTTTCAAAACATTTTACAGATCGCATTATTGTTTCGTTGGGAGTTGGATATAATTGCCAAGCCGCACCGTTAAATTCTAATAAACCTTTATTATTGGCAACGTATATTAATTTATTTGGTGCCTGAGAAACCCCCCAGTTTTGATTTTCTGCTCCATAATCTTCAGTAGAAAATATGTTGATTGGAGGAATATCTTGGGCGAATGTTGACGAAAATGATAAGAATAAAAATATAAAAAGGAATCTCATAGCTGTTTATAATCTTAATAGAAGACTAATTTAATAAAATATAAATCATTTTATGTAACATTAATATTTTTTTAAATTAGTTTATATACCTAAACACAAGTAATATCAATAATTCAAGTTGTTTTTATTTAATAATGTTAACATAACTTTAGCAATTAGAAATAATTTATTAATTTTACATTACGACGTTATTATAATATAAATAGATTGAATGAATTTAATGAAAAAGCTGGGTGTCGCTAACTCACTGATGTTGATGCTTTGCGTATCAATTATACTTACAGCAGAGTATCTTTTTTTAACTGGCAACGAATTACATGGAATTTTCTTGGGACTTTGGGCTCCAACTCTATTAGGTGTTCTTATTTTCCTAAAAATTATTAAAAATGAGCGCAAATAGTATTATATTTTACTTTTCTATATTTGTTGGGCTTTGTGTTATTTTATGGGCTTATGTTATGATTAAAGAATTTAACAAAGTAAGTAAACGCTAATTATTTAATCTAAATCTTTAATTTTTTCAATAGTCTTGTCAATTTCATATTTTCTATTGTATTTTGAAAAAGAAAAACGTATTGAGGTTTTATTAAACTCTTGATGATTCAAAATTTCTGATAAAACATGAGAGCCTTGATTGCTTCCACTTTGACAAGCAGAGCCTCCAGAAATTGCAATTCCTGCAAGATCTAAACTAAACATTAGCATTGAATTTTCATTAGGGAAACGAACATTTAAAATAGTATAGCTACTTTTTTTTATGTGTGATGAAAAGCCATTGAATTGAAAATTTTCTGAAATTTTTTGTAATTCAGAAATAAAATAAAGTTTTAATTCCTCTATATGAGCTTTATCTTTTTCTAGATTTTGGTTTGCTATTGTTAGGGCTTTATCCATACCCAAAATACTGTGTACATTCTCAGTGCTAGATCTTGCTCCCATTTCTTGATCACCTCCAAAAAACATCGGTAAAATTCCAAAACCTTTTTTAAAGTAGGCAAAACCAACTCCTTTTGGCCCATGAAACTTATGAGCACTTGCTACAATAAAATCTATAGGAGTTTTTTGTAAATCGATTTTATAATGCCCTATGGCCTGCACAGTATCCGAATGAAATAATGCATTATGAGATTTACAAAGTTCACAAACTTTATCAATTGGTAATATATTACCAATTTCATTATTGATGTGCATTAAACTCACCAACGTTTTATCAGTTGAATGAGACAATAATTCTTCTAATTGCTTTAAGTTAATACGACCAAATTGATCAACATCAACAAACTCTAATATTATATTGTGTGTATTTTCTAAATGTTCACAGGTATGTAAAACTGCGTGATGTTCAATTTTTGAAGTAATAATTCTTTTAACCCCTAAGTTTAAAACTGCATTATTCAAAATTAAATTATCGGCTTCTGTGCCGCCTGCAGTAAAAACAATTTCACTTGCGGAAACATTAAAATGTTTGGCTATATTTTTTCGTGCAGTTTCAACAGCTGATTTTGCTTTTCTTCCAAATTGATGAGTAGAAGAAGGATTTCCATAATCTTCTCGCATTGACTTATACATCAAATCCAAAACATCTTCATCAATTTGCGTGGTGGCTGCGTTATCTAAATATATAGCTTTCATATCACAAAAATACAATTAATTGGCATTCTGATAAACATATACTTCAGTGGCTCCTAAACCATATTTTTTATAGGATGCATCATAAAATTTGACTGGATATCTGTTTAATAAAGATTGTAATTCTGCCTTTAAAACACCTTCGCCAACTCCATGAATAAATACAACTTTAGAAATTCTTTTTGATATTGCAAATTCTATTTTACTTTTTGCAGTATCTAATTGTAAATTTAACATATCGTAATTATCTAAACCTCTCGTGGATTTTATCAATTGATTGATATGTAAATCAACTTCTAATATAATTTCATTTTTATCCTTTATAAAATTACTTTTCTTTGTTTTCTCCGTTGTTATTTTTTCTTTTAATAAAGGATTATTAATATCTGAAAATTTTGACATCTCATGTTGAGGTTTATTAATTTTAACCAACTCAGATGCCAAGAAAACAAATATCATTCCATCTTTTGTTTCAATTGATATTTTATTACCATCAACTTTGGTTACAATTCCTTTTAAAACATCATCTAAAACAGCTACTTTATTCCCGATTTGTAAACACATTCTTAACATTAAATTAATTAACTAAACTACAATTTTAATCTAATTTTGTTGCAAAAATAATAATATGTTGAAGACTGCGAATATCAGCACTAAAAACTTTTTTGAAAGTGCTTTAAATAAAAATAATTTATCTCAACAAAGGAGTGAACTTTTGATAAGAATAGCAGAAAATATAGCCAAAGAATATTCCATAAATCAAACCGTTAATTTAAATTTTATTTGCACGCACAATTCAAGAAGGAGTCAATTAGGGCAAGCTTGGAGTTTTTTTGCTGCAGCATATTTTAACTTAAATATAAATGCATATTCAGGGGGAACAGAGGTTACTGCTTTTTATAGAAATACAGTAAAAACTTTACAAAAAGTAGGTTTTTTGTTTCAAGTAGTAGATTTCTCGCATCAAAACCCTAAATATCAAATCTCTTTTGATGGAGCTAATAAAACCATTTTAGGCTTTTCTAAGTTGTATGATGATCCTGAAAACAAAAACCCTTATATGGCCATTACTACTTGCGATAGTGCTGATGAAAATTGCCCATTTATCCCTTCTGCCACTCATCGTTTTCATTTACCTTTTGTTGATCCTAAACACTCTGATGGCAAAGAAAAACAGGACGAAGTTTACTTGCAAACAAATAAACAAATAGCAGGAGAAATTTATTTTATTTTTTCTAATGTTAAAAAAATTATTTCATAAGTTTTTAAAAATAACAATGATTAGATAATAACCATCTTGTATTTTGCTTAAAGTTCAGGTCCATTTGAAAAATTATTTCATGAGAACTTAAATTACCTCCAAGAATCGAAAATCTATGATCATAAGCATAACCGATTCTGTATTTTTTATTTAAGATCAATGTAAATAAACCACTCACCGAATTTTTATAACGATATGAAATTCCGGTTTCTATAATATCTTTATATAAAAAGTTTGTATTAACGTCTATTGATAACGGAAGATTAGCAGTATATCTAACCATTGTTGATGGCCTAAATAAAACATCTTCAGTTAATTTAAATAAAACCCCTGAAGATATAAATACATTAGTATTTTTAGCAAAACTGACCGGTTTTAAATTGTCTTCTATATAAAATTGTGGCGATTCAAATAATTGAGGAACAGACAAACCCACATAGAACTTTGGAGTGTAAAATAAACCCCCAAAACCTACATTTACAAACCTTCCTGTTGTTGACGCATAGCTATCATTATCTGGGGTAATTCCGGAAAATAAATTATTATTAAAGAAATTTAAACCACCTTTTAAACCAAATGACAACCTACTATATCTAGACGTTATAACCGTATATGAAGCATCTAAATTTATATTGGTTGTTTCTGATAAACCTATTTTATCATGTATAATAGTGGCTCCAATTCCTAATCCTCTTCTAGTTCTTCCATTTATAGAAAATGTTCTTGTTATAGGGGCGCCTTTTACCCCAATCCATTGCTGCCGAGATAATACAGACATGCTTAATTCTGCCCTATAACCAACAAAAGCAGGATTTATAATCTGCATATTGTACAAATATTGTGTATAATGGGGAGCTTGCTGCGTGTAGCTTTGTAAACTGATAAAAAGCACACTTAAATGTAATAATCTTATTTTCTTCTTCATTTTATAGCCAATTTCTTTTACCATCACCTTATCAATTGTATAAAGTTGGTAATGGGCTTTTTAAAACCATCATTAAAGTCTAAAATGTAATAATAAACACCTGTTGGTGATGGTTGACCTTTATAAGTACCATTCCACCAGCTAGGATTTAAATTACCATTATTATTATAATTATAAACTTCATTTCCTTGACGATTGTAAATAGAAATTTTAAAATTAGGAAAATCTTCTATACCTGAAATTTTAAATTCATCGCTATTTCCATCACCATTTGGTGAAAATAAATTAGGATAATCGTTATCTTTTATAAAACCTATTCCTCTAGCCGGAAATGTATTAGAAACATCTGAACTAAATAAATTTGCTTCTAAAAAAAAACTTTCTGTTTCTTCGTTTAGCCGATCTTCTAAAGTATTTACAGTTTCCGTGATAGATGAAATTAATGCCGGAATTGTAATTTGTTTTGATTTTAATTCATAATCTAAATTTGCACTTGCCGTATCATCAATTGTCTCTAAAGTTAGATTGATTGGCA
>ENA-OSET01005608-OSET01005608.1-sediment-metagenome-genome-assembly--contig:-NODE-5608-length-10527-cov-5.968995_pt1 | contig 10527 bp, 12 predicted proteins | sample MGYA00237882_ERZ534229 | MGnify/ENA primary metagenome ERZ534229 (study PRJEB26408, sample SAMN06266212) | sediment metagenome | isolation source: Hudson Canyon methane seep mesocosm | place...
CGGTAGGTGCTTACAAAGCTCTATCTAGCTGGACTAACTTAGGTGGTGTTTTAAGCGTATTTAGCCTATAAGACCTTATGTATTAAGTTTTATACATAAACCTTAAGAGAGAAGCCCGGCACTTGTGTCGGGCTTTTTTTTATTTTAGATTTGGGAACTCTAGCTCACTTATACATTCATAGAGTAGTATTTATTAATTAAGGAACACCAAACAATGACAATATTTCGAACGATATCAATATTAATAAGTGGGTTGATATTGGGTATGCCATTAGTTCAAGCCGAAGACTTTAAACCGTTACCTGGTCAAACAGCAGTGAGAGTTTGTGCGGATGGTTTTAACTTGCCTTATTCAAACAAAGAATTAGAAGGCTTTGATAATAAAATTGCAGGTATTATTGGTGAGGAGTTAGGGCTTCCTGTTGAATATTACTGGTTCCCGCAACGTATTGGTTTTAGTCGAAATACCATTAAAAAAGTGGATCCTGAAACAGGCAAGTTTTTATGTGATTTGGCGATGAGCGTGCCAGATGAAAGAAGCTTTGTAGTGCCAACAAAATCTTATTTCAGTTCAATTGAAACAATGGTCTATCGAACAGGCGAAGGTTATGAGCTGAAAGAAATCAGTGATATCGCAAAATTAAAAGCTGAAGGAAAAGAATTAAAGGTTGGTTTATTTGATCGTGATGTCGCAACAAAAGCATTATTAGAAAACGGTCTAGCTGACCAAATCAAATACTATATGTTTATGCCTGGTGATGCTCGTGTAAATGCTGGTCGAATTGTTAAAGCAGTAGCTGAGGGTGAAGTTGACGTAGCTTTTGTTTGGGGGCCTATCGGCGGTTACTATGCATCAGTACAAGAAGTACCAATTACTGTGCAACCACTAAATGAACTGAGCGAAGATTTTATTTTCAGCTTTAGTTTAGGTGTACGGCCACAAGATAAAAATTGGTTAGAATTATTAAATAAAATTTTAGAAAAGCGTAAAGATGATGTTACAGCAATTTTAGCAGACTATAATTTCCCATCTTTGGCGAACGTTAAACCTTCAACTAAAAAGAAACGAGAATACTACAAAGTTGTAGATGGCAAAGTGGATGATAAAACATATGTCGGCTGGCGCTTATTTAATTCAACTTGTTTTGTATGTCATGGACAAAATGCAACAGGTACCGACATTGCGCCGAATTTATTGGAAAAAGTTGAAGGCATGAGCGAATTCCGTTTCCGTAAGAAAGTGCTGCACAAATATTTTGCAAAAGTAAATTTAGATGATCCTGATCGTCGTTTAGCTTTTTTAGAGCAGGTATCGGCTGATGCGGCTAACAATTTCAAAATGCCAACGTGGTCAGATGACCCTAATATTCGTCCACATATTAGTGCTCTCTATGCCTATTTAAAAGCCCGTTCTGATGGTGCCTTGGGCGAAGGCAGGCCTGAAAAGTTAAATTAAAAATATAACGTTATTGAGGCTACTCTACTGTAGCCTCAATAATAGACTTTAAGTTAGTATTAATTTTTTCTGCAAATTGGTTTTGGCTAGCGAGTCCAGTATTATTATTCATCAATTTAGTACTCACAATGACTCCTTCAGTGGTTTCTCGTACCGCTACATTGCAAGGCATATCATTAATTAAGTCCTGATTGATATCCATCATTTGACGAGCGTAAGTGATGTTACAAAAACTGGTTATAGTTGATAGCGGGTAGTTGACTTCACCCCTGTCACGTACAGCTTGACCGATATGACTGCGATGGATGATACGGTAGTTATGTTCTGCAATAGCAATATCGAGGTTTAATAATGTATCCTCGAAACTATAACTGCTATGATGTTGATACAGTCGGTTTTGGTCATCAGTTTCACACCCCATTAAGGATAATGCTAAAAAACTAAGTGCTAAAGGATACTTTAGTATTTGCTGAATGGTCATCATACGATTTCATTTGAAATTGTTAAGAATAACATTAAATTTAAAGAGGTATCTGCTTGTGTGGAAAATAGGTTTATCACTGCTTACAGCATGTCTGTTGTTGCTATCTACAGCTGGTGTTCATGCCGTTACAGGGTTTTCGGAAATAAATAACGAGCTATTTGATAAAGCTCATCTTAAGAACATAACGAAACCTGGCGTTTTACATTACGAGTACAAAAAAGAAAGTTTTATCGATGGCGCTCGTGAAGATACCATTGATATGATAGTCACAAACGTACGTAATACTGGACGGAAAGATACTCGCTTTGAATTTTTTACTGGCCCACATAACCGTCCATACCAAGAGCGAAATAACCAGCAAGGAAATGGTGTTTTTGTATTATATCTAGAGTTCGACATTCGTGAACTGGATCGCATTACAGGTGGTGATTGGGCCTATTTTCAACGTAAAATTCGCTGGGCCTTAGCCAAAGGGGCAGTTAAAAAAGATATTGAATTTGAGTACCAAGGGCGACAAGTGAAAGGTGTCCAATATATTATCCAACCTTTTTTCAATGATCCTAAAAAAGAGCGTTATAGCTTATACGCAAATAAATATTACATTTTCACCATGTCAGAAGAGATTCCTGGTGAGTTTTATCAGATTAGAACGATTGTTCCTGATGGTAAAAAATGGCAAGAAGGCGACGAAGTATTAACTGAAGAAGTCCTTACTTTTGTAGGTTTCGAAGAAAAGTAAGGCAAGTTCAGTAAATTAGACAGTCATACAACGGGTACTCAAGGTGCCCGTTTTTATATCTGCTATTTAACAAGAGTCAGGCTAGGCTTGCCTTTACTGGAGCTGGTAGATTTATCTTCTGGTGGTGTAGAAATTGGTGGGGGAGAGCTGTCTTCATCGGGGAAGAACATACCTTCATTATTTTCCTTACCATAAATTGCTTGTACGGCGATGATAGGAATAAATAACTCCATAGACTTACCTGAAAATCGAGCGGAGAAACTTATCCAATCATTATCTGCAAGAAAGTTATTCACCGCATCAGGCGCAATGTTTAATACTATTTTGCCGTCATTAATATATTCCTCAGGCACCTGAACACCATCAAAAGCCGTGCTCACTAATAAGTATGGGGTCAAATTATTATCAACCAGCCATTCATAAATAGCTCTAATAAGGTATGGCTTTTGTGATGTCATTTAACGCATACTCCGCTCTATATCACTCAAACTGGCTTGGAAACTTTCTCTGGAAAATATACGTTGTGCATAGGTCTCAACTGCTTTGGCGCTTGCAGGTAATTTAATGCCTAATACTGGTAAACGCCATAAGAGTGGTGCGAGGCTACAGTCTAATAATGAAAAATCATTTCCCATGAAAAATTCGGATTCTTCGAATATGGGAGCCAAGATGGTTAAATCTTCTTGGAGTGTTTTACGAGCCTTAGCAGGCTTGCCATTTATTAAGGTTTGCCAAAGAGAATACCAGTCTTTGTCTATCCGGTGGAGCATAAGCCTGGTCTTTGCACGTGCTACAGGATCTACCGGCATTAAAGCTGGATGAGGGAAGCGTTCGTCAAAATAATCGATGATTATATTCGAGTCAAATAAGACCAGATCACGATCTAATAATGCCGGACTAGTACCATAAGGATTGGAGGCTGCAACATCTTCTGGCCACTGTCCATCTACGATATCCTTAATATTGGCTTCAATATGTTTTTCGTGAAGGACGATTCTTGTACGGTGACTGAAAGGACACGATGGATCAGAATACACTGTCATCATAGCGCGTCGGCTACTGCTCATATTGTGTTACTCCTGCGAGTGATTGAGATATAGCTCGCATGTAAGTTAGTTGTTTCACATAAAGAAAGGGAGTTGCCTCCCTTTCTTTCATTAATTAATAGTTGATTTTGGGTATCAATTATTATTAATGAATGTCTCTCCAAAAGGCTTTTTTCATTGGGTAAGCAACGAGGAAGAATAAAACTAAATATAGTAAAACCCATTTTGCTAATGCTAAACGTTGAATCTTTGAAGGCTCACCAATATATGCCAGGAAGTTGGTTAGATCTTGAATCATTACATTATATTCGTGGTTCGATTTCTTACCGGTGGTAGCCGAAATTAAACCGTGTGATTCATCATCCTTTGCAAGGTAACCCTGTTGTTGCCATAAAACATGAGGCATCCCTACATCTTTAAAAGTAAGATTATTAGTACCGGTGGCTTTTTTTGTATCATCGAGATAGAAGGTACGAAAATAGGTATAGAGCCAGTCGGTGCCCTTTGCGCGGGAAATGACTGATAAATCGGGAGGGCTAACACCAAACCATTTTTTAGCATCGTCAGGACGCATGGCAATGGTCATGGTGTCACCGACTTTATCGGAAGCAAACATTAGGTTTTTTGTTACTTGCTCATCGGTTAAGCCAATATCTTTTGCCATGCGGTTATAACGCATAAAAGAGGCTTGGTGACAGCTTAAACAATAATTTACAAAGGTTTTAGCGCCGCGCTGTAATGAGGCTTTATCATTTAAATCAATCTCAACAGCGTCAAGATGTATACCATCTGAGGCGGCGATAGCATAAGAGGGTGTAAGCGAAAGCAGGCCTGAAAAAAATGCAAAGATTAAAGTTCTCATTTGAATGTGACCCTTTCTGGCACAGGTTTATCTTTATCTAACTTGCTATAGAACGGCATAAGAATAAAAAATGCGAAATAAATGATAGTAAAGATACGAGATAAAATCGTCTTAATATCGGTTATTCCTTGTGTTCCTAAGTAAGCTAAACCAATGAAACTGATAACAAATAAGGTCAGCGCCCAAACGAAATAAGGGCCGCGATAGCGAATGGATTTAACCGGACTGCGATCTAACCAAGGTAGTAGAAAAAGGAAGACGATAGCGGCTCCCATAGTCAGTACCCCCATCAGTTTGTCAGGTACGGCACGTAAAATGGCATAGAAAGGAGCAAAGTACCATAAGGGAGCGATATGCTCAGGAGTTTTAAGTGGATCGGCCGGGACAAAATTATCTTTCTCTAAGAACCAACCACCCATTTCAGGTGCATAGAACAAGACCAGCGAGAAGATAAACAGGAATACAATCACACCAACAATATCTTTAACTGAGTAATAAGGGTGGAAAGGAATGCCATCTAGTGGAATGCCTTTATCATCTTTATACTTCTTGATTTCTACGCCATCGGGGTTATTAGAACCGACTTCATGCAAAGCAATAATATGCGCGACTACCAAGCCAATTAATACCAGCGGTACTGCGATTACATGAAAGGCAAAAAAACGATTCAAGGTGGCATCGGCAATGACATAATCGCCACGGATCCATAAAGATAAACCTTCACCAATAATGGGCAGAGCCCCAAATAATGAGATGATAACTTGTGCACCCCAATAAGACATTTGGCCCCAAGGTAATAAGTAACCCATAAACGCTTCTGCCATCAAGGCTAAATAGACCAGCATGCCAAAAATCCATACCAGTTCACGTGGCTGTTTGTAGGAACCGTACATTAGGCCACGGAACATATGCAGGTAGATAACTACAAAAAAAGCAGATGCACCGGTGGAATGGAGATAACGGATTAACCAGCCCCATTCAACATCGCGCATAATGTATTCAACTGATGCAAAGGCAAGTGCGGTATCAGGTTTATAGTTCATCGTCAGGAAAATGCCGGTGACGATTTGAAGTACTAACACTAATAATGCTAGAGAGCCAAAGTAATACCAGAAGTTGAAATTCTTGGGGGTGTAATATTCAGAAAGATGTTCTTTCCACAGCTTAGATGCAGGGAATCGGGCATCAACCCAGCCCATTAAACTTGAAAACATTATGCGGCTCCTTGTGTGTCTTCACCAATGACAATACGGTTATCACCAAGGAAGTGATACGGTGGAACTTCAAGGTTAATTGGGGCTGGTACACCTTGGAATACTCGACCAGCCAGATCAAAACGTGAACCATGACAAGGGCAGAAGAAACCGCCTTTCCATTCTGGTCCTAAGTCTTCAGGCGCTAATTCAGGCCGATGGGTTGGTGAACAGCCTAAGTGAGTGCATACGCCTACTAGGACCATTAGTTCTTCTCGGATAGAGCGAGATTCATTAACGCAGTAGTCGGGTTGTTGCTTGGTTACGGTACTTTCAGGATCTTTGAGACTGGCATTTTGCGAGGTGAGGTTTGTTACGGTTTCGGCTGTGCGTCTATAAATCCAGACAGGTTTTCCACGCCATTCGATCGTCATTAATTGGCCAAGTTCTAGTTTGCTAATATCTACGTCAACTGGTGCTCCGGCAGCTTGTGCTTTTGCACTCGGCAACATGGATGCAACGAAGGGTACTGCAACCGCGGCGGCACCTGCACCCCCAACAACAACACTGGCGGCAGTGGTTAGAAAGCGCCGCTTGTCATTATCAACTGTGTTACTCATTCGATAGGATCCCCAGCATTAAATCGAAAATTTTCTGACTGTAACCAAGCACACTATTACGGTTAGAGCCAAGACTATCAAGGGATCTTAACACAGCCTTTCTAGATTGGATCAAAAAAGCCCACTTAAATTAAGTGGGCTTTTTTGGTTTCAAGTTTGCAGTCTTGAATTATTTAAGTGCTTTTTTTGCTTTTTTCATTAAACGTTTAGCGGCACCTTTTGGTTTTGACGCTACAATCGCTTCAAAGTTAGTTGGCTCCCCGACGATGATAACGCCGCCCATACCTGCGCCCCAATGAGGCGTACATTTGTAGAAGTAAACACCTTCAACAGTTAGCGCTGGAGTGGTGAAGTTTTCACCCATTTTTGACATCCATTTTTCAGCACCTTCTGGAATCATGCCTTCAACTGTTTCAGTGATATGACCATTCATGCCTTCCCATGAAACAGTATCACCAACAGCAATTTTAACAACTAATGGTTTGAATGCAGTAACTTGTGCTTTTACTACATGGTCTGCAGCCATAACAGCTGTAGAGAAAAAAGCTGATGCTGCTAAAATTGCACCAATAAGTGATTTGCCGTATTTCATGTATATTGCCTCTCGTTTTTAAGTGATTTGCCTTAGTTCGCAAGTAGCTTTACATAGCTAACCTGAACCGAACCTGAACAACTTTATAATCAATGCATCTTTAGTTGTGCATTTCGTGAATAGCGGCGATAGTGAGCCGATTCAGCGCGACATAATAATCCGAGAGCATGATGAATGTCCAAATTTATTAAGGTTTTTGATACTGTTACTTAATAAGGAGGCTGTTTATTGCTTGATTGGCACCTTGTAAAGTAAAGCTTGTTTTACCTTTCGTGCCATCAGAGAGGGTGTAGTCAAATTTTATTTGTTTACCATTCACCAACGCGGACAATGTGCCTAAATGAGGTCGTGACTCACCTTGCCAAATAGGGCATATCACACGCTCAGGTAAACGTTCGGCGATAATATGGTTAACACTGAAGTCTCTGTCGGTAGAGATTGATTTTTGGTCGTCGACAACAATGGCTTCAATTCCTTCATCTTCGGGCACAATAGTGGCAGTAAATCCACGTAGTAGTTGTACCGGTTTACGTTCATCAATCTGAAAGAGAGGTAAGGGTCTTTGAGCCAGTACATCAAAACTGTAGTCAGAGAGGCTAAAATCCATCCACACGATGCCTTCTGAGGTCTGAAAAATGGCTAGTTCGAAGCCATCATCATTCCTGACCATAGCGGACTTAACTATCGTTTGAGTTGCTGAGTGCTCAAAGGTTTCTATTTGCCAGTCAGCAAATACATGAGTTGAACTAAAGCTTATTAATAAGAAGGTGAAAAATTTATACATTGACTACTGTCCTTCAGTTTGTTGCAAGGCCCACATAGCAGCATAATGACCTTGTTGATTTAACAGTTGTTCGTGAGTGCCGCGTTCGATAATTTTGCCGTGGTCTAAAACTAGGATTGTATCGGCATTTACAATCGTTGATAAGCGATGAGCAATGACCAGTGTCGTTTTATTGGTGCTAATAGATTGCAACTCTTGGTTGATCGCCTTTTCTGAATGGCTATCGAGTGCAGATGTTGCTTCATCAAAGACTAAAATTTGCGGGTTTTTTAGTAAGGTCCGTGCAATGGCAACGCGTTGTTTTTCACCACCAGATAGTTTCAAGCCACGCTCTCCTACTAGGGTGTCATAACCGCCAGGCAACCTTTCAATAAACTGATGGATATGTGCTTGTTTAGCGGCATCGAAGACAGCCTGTTTATCTGCACTTGGGTTTCCATACAAAATATTGTGATAAATACTATCGTTAAATAATACGGTGTCTTGTGGTACAACACCGATAGATTGTCTTAGACTTTGTTGCTTAACATCACGAATATCAATGCCATCAATGGTGATTTTACCTTTTTGTGGATCATAAAATCGGAATAATAGTCTGACAAGAGATGATTTTCCTGAGCCGCTCGCGCCTACAAACGCAACCTTTGTTCCAGCTTCGATGTGGAAATTGATGCCATGTAAAATTTGTCGGTTGGAATCGTAATGAAAGTCCACATGTTCGAACCGAATCTCACCGCGACTAACATTGAGTTCTTGTGCGTCCTCTAGGTCGGTGGTTTCAATATCTTGATCCAATAGGCTAAACATACGCTCCATATCGGCGAGTGAGTGACGGATTTCGCGATAAACAAATCCTAAAAAACCTAAGGGTAGATACAATTGCAGCAAGAAAGCGTTAATAAGAACTAAGTCACCCAAGCTTAACTCGCCAGCAACGACGCCTTTGCCAGCAAGTAACATTAAAATGGTAATGCCCAGAGAAATGATGGCACCTTGACCGAAATTTAATACTGATAATGATGTTTGATTGCGAATGGCAGCGCCTTCCCATGTTGCCATTTTGGCATCGTATCTCTGTAGTTCGTATTGCTCGTTATTGAAATATTTGACCGTTTCGTAATTTAGTAAACTATCAATAGCTTGATTATTGGCTTTGGATTCCATCTCGTTCATGGCTCGACGAAAACGCATGCGCCACTCAGTGATGGCTAAGGTGTAGATAATGTAGAGCAGGATTGTACCGGTTGTGACGATGGCAAAGATACTGTCATATTGCGTAAGTAGGATCACGGTTACCAAAGCGATTTCCACTAAGGTTGGCACGATATTGAATATCATGAAGTTCAATAAAAAACTGATGCCTCGTGTGCCGCGTTCAATGTCACGTGAGATGCCGCCAGTTTGACGTTGCAAATGAAAACGTAAAGATAGTTTGTGCAGGTGCTCAAAAATATTGCCTGCTATACGACGAACGGAGTGGTTAATTACTTTGGCAAATAAAGCATCACGCAATTCACTGAATAAGCTGCTGGCTAAGCGAAGCAGGCCATATGCAGCTAATAAGATGACAGGAAGAAAAATGATATCTTGCTGTTGTGGATCTAGTGCATCGATAGCACCTTTAAGTGTGAGAGGAATACCTACATTTGCTAGTTTTGCAAAGGTTAATAGTAGTAATGCTAAAGCAACGCGACCTTTAAATGATCGTAAATATGGAAACAGGCTTCGGATGGCATTCCAGTCTTGATGATCTTTCATAAATCGCAGTTTAGCTTAAATATTTGGTAGTGAGGAAAAGCGAGGCAATCGCATTATAGGTTTTTTAGGTATAATTATTCGGTTTATTAATTAAAAAGCTAATTTTTAGTTGCACATTGGTGTGTTACTAAAGTCCGAGGTCGAAGTTAATGCCGTTATATGAATACCGCTGTGATGCTTGTGAGCATGAGTTTGAAGCATTGCAGAAAATTAGCGATGAACCATTGTTGCATTGTCCATCTTGTGATGAACCTAATTTGCGCAAATTAGTGTCTGCTGCAGGCTTTCGTTTGAAAGGCGAGGGCTGGTATGAAACTGATTTTAAAAGTGGGAAAAAACGTAACTTAGCAGAGAGTGATGCCAGTTCATCTGCAAAAAAACCTAAAACGTCAGTTGCCACTGACTGAAAAGTTGAGAGTACATGCGTAAATACCTGATTGCCGGATTATTAGTATGGATGCCATTGGGCGTAACCTTTTTGGTGGTTCGGGCGATAGTTGGTTTTTTAGATAAGATATTATTATGGCTGCCTGCTCAATATCAGCCGGACATTTTATTGGGTTTCCATATTCCTGGTTTGGGCGTGGTGTTAGCAATAGTGCTAGTGCTGGCAACAGGTATGATTGTTGCCAACTTATTGGGTCGACGCATTGTTGCTGCATGGGAATCACTACTGGCGCGAATTCCTTTAGTTCGTAGTTTGTATGCTGGAATAAAACAAATTATGGAAGCGGTATTAGCGACGGATGCTAAGTCATTTAGTAAAGTATTGTTACTTGAATATCCACGAAAAGGTGTGTGGAGTTTTGCTTTTATGACATCAGATAGTCTGGGTGAAGTACAAGCAAAAACGAGCCCAGATGTGATTAGCGTATTTATTCCAACCACGCCTAACCCGACATCAGGATTTGTGTTGATGGTGCCTGATAAAGATGTCATTCATCTTGAAATGAGTGTTGAAGAAGGTTTAAAAATGATTATCTCGATGGGGGT
>ENA-OSET01005611-OSET01005611.1-sediment-metagenome-genome-assembly--contig:-NODE-5611-length-10522-cov-20.066252_pt1 | contig 10522 bp, 12 predicted proteins | sample MGYA00237882_ERZ534229 | MGnify/ENA primary metagenome ERZ534229 (study PRJEB26408, sample SAMN06266212) | sediment metagenome | isolation source: Hudson Canyon methane seep mesocosm | place...
CATTTACTTCAATTTTGTTTTCGTACTGAAAATTGGAGTGAAAGAAGCCTAAGCTGATAAAGGCTAATGTTATTCCGATAAGACCTAAAAGAGTAAATTTTACGAAGCGCATATTTATAGAGTTGATTATTCAAATATAAATAAAAAAAATACAGGATACAGGAGTCGTAACAGGATTGAGATTTTAAGAAAGTTTTGAGTTTTTTTATTAGGAGACAGATCATAGGAAATAGAAGTTCATTCAATTTCCAACCTTTAATTTTCAATTTTAAAATTATGAATTGGTCATTAACAATTAATAATTATCCTTATTGAATTCGTATTTTTGCGAAGCAAAAAAAATTAAAGTGGGAAAGAATAAACTTAGGAAGTTCGCTGAAAACGAAACCTTTGAAAATATGGTGCAAGCACCAAGAACTGATTTGTTGGAAAATGGATTGGAATTAAAAGGGAAATGGCACAAAGAATTCTTCAAGAATGACAATCCAATCGTTCTCGAATTGGGTTGTGGTAAAGGAGAGTATACGGTAGGATTAGGAGAGCAGTTTCCAGAGAAAAACTTTATTGGAATCGATATTAAAGGTGCTCGAATGTGGCGTGGCGCTCGTACAGCTATCGATAATAAGATGACGAATATTGGATTCTTAAGAACGCATATCGAGTTAATCCATAATTGTTTTGCCAAAGACGAAGTAAGTGAGATTTGGATTACTTTTCCAGATCCTCAAATAAAATACCGCCGTCGTAAAAAACGTTTAACGGCTCCCGATATGTTAGATATGTACAGAAAGGTCTTGTCTGATGATGCAGTCATTCATCTCAAAACAGATTCACAGTTCCTTCATGGATATACTTTAGGTATAGTGGAAGGTTACGGACATAAAGTATTGGATTCTAGTTACGATATCGATAAACAAAAAGCCGATAATAAGCTTTTGCAAATTAGAACCAATTACGAAGGAATCTTCCGTGACAAAGGAATGACTATTACCTACATAAAATTCCAGTTAAATAAGAATGTCTAAACCAGCTGAAAAAGAATCATTTTTTGAACGTTGTTACGGTGTAGTTCGACAAATTCCCTATGGGAAGGTGACGACTTATGGAGCAATTGCAAAACACCTTGGTGCAGCAGGGTCGGCAAGAATGGTTGGTTGGGCGATGAACAATAGTCATGATAAAGATATTCCTGCTCATCGAGTAGTCAATAGAGTGGGCTTATTAACTGGGAAACATCATTTTGAGGGCATCAATTTGATGAAGCAATTATTAGAAAACGAAGGGCATCAATTTGATGGAGATCAAATTCTAAATTTTAAGGAGGTATTTTGGAATCCATCTGATTCTTAAACCCTTGATTTTTGTACCTTTGCGCAGTAAAATTACAGCATGAATATACAGAAGAAACAAATTGAAGAGGCACTTAAGAGTGTGAAGGTGAAAGGTGATGAGAAATCACTGATGGAGAATGGCTTAGTGTCTAACATCGTTGTCTTTGGTGATGAGGTGAATGTTGATGTTACTATTCACAATCCTACACTTCACGCTAAGAAGCAAGTGGAAGTGGATATTTTGAAAGCTATTCACGCACAAGTATACGCCAAAGCCAAAATTAATGTTCGCATTATTGTTGAGGCGAAGCAAGAAGAAAACCCTAATCTGATTAGAGGTGAGAAGTTGGAAGGCGTTAAGAATATTATCGCCGTAGCTTCTGGAAAAGGTGGCGTAGGGAAATCTACGGTAACAGCTAACTTAGCTGTAGCATTACAAAAGCAAGGATATAAAGTGGCTATCGTAGATGCCGATATTTATGGACCTTCTCAGCACATCATGTTCGATGTAGAGAAGTCTCGTCCTGAGGCTAGTAATGTAGATGGAAAGCCTGTAATGATTCCTGTGGAAAGCTATGGAGTTAAACTACTTTCTATTGGATTCTTTGCGCCCGGTTCTCAAGCAGTCGTTTGGAGAGGGCCAATGGCAACAAAAGCCTTGAATCAGTTAATCAAAGATGCGTATTGGGGAGAATTAGATTATTTATTAATCGATTTACCTCCTGGAACAGGTGATGTACACTTATCCTTGGTTCAAGCTGTACCTGTAACAGGAGCTGTTATTGTCAGTACACCTCAAACCATCGCTTTAGCCGATGCTAAAAAAGGTGTTGGAATGTTCCAGTTAGATACCATTCAAGTACCTGTTTTAGGACTTGTAGAGAATATGGCATACTTTACGCCTGACGAGCTTCCAGAGAATAAATATTATATCTTTGGGAAAGATGGTACTAAAAACCTCGCCGACGATTTGAATTTGCCTTTACTGGCTGAGATCCCGTTAGTGCAAGGTATTCGAGAAGCTGCCGATATCGGTCGTCCAATAACGCTTCAAGAAGATAGTCCATCAGCAATTGCTTTTATGGGATTAGCAACTAATGTAGTGGGGCAAGTTCAATTGCGTAATGAAAATGTAAGTCCTACCAAGGTAGTTGAAATTACCAATATGGATGGTTGTTCATCTTAAACCAATAAATATGTCAGTACAGACAGAATCGGGATTACTCGAGAAAATAGAAAAAGCTTTAGCTGATATCCGCCCTTATTTAGAGTCGGATGGAGGTGATATCTCATTGGTTGAGGTTACGCCAGAAATGGTAGTTAAAGTAAAGCTTCACGGGGCTTGTCAAAGTTGTAATGTCAATCAAATGACTTTGAAAGCTGGTGTAGAGCAATCGATAAAAAAATATGCTCCTGAAGTTAAGGAGGTAGTGAATATAGACGCTTAAAAGCAAATCTAATGACTCAAGTTCAGCAAAAACTTGAACAGGTAACCGTACTCTTTGCCGGCGATTCTGGTGATGGAATTCAATTAACGGGAACTCAATTCACAACAAATACAGCGTTATTTGGAAACGACTTAAGTACGTTTCCTGATTTCCCTGCTGAAATTCGTGCCCCTTTAGGAACCATAGCTGGAGTTTCTGGTTTTCAGATTCACTTTGGTTCAGTAGATGTTTATACGCCTGGTGATCGATGTGATGTATTGGTGGTAATGAATGCTGCAGCTTTAAAAAAGAATTTATCTCGACTTAAAGAACGGGGTACCATTATCGTAAATACTTCTGGTTTCGATAAAAGGAATTTGCGTTTAGCGGGTATTGAAGAAGGTCAAAACCCATTAATCAACCATAGCTTAGAAGGGTTTAAAGTACATGAGTTTGATATAACAAAACTTACACGCGATAGTCTTAAGGAGACCTCTTTGGGAACTAAAGATCGCGATAGATGTAAGAATATGTTCGTATTAGGATTTGTGTATTGGATGTACAACCGCAAGATTGATTCATCAATTGATTTCTTAAAAACGAAGTTTGCTTCAAAGCCTGAGATATTAGATGCAAATGTTACAGTGCTTAAAGCAGGCTATCATTTTGCCGATACTTGCGAAACTTTTTCCAATCGTTTCGAAGTAAAGCCAACAAAAATGCCAAGTGGGTCTTACCGAAATATCATCGGGAATCAAGCTACCGCATTAGGTTTAATTGCTGCTGCGCATAAATCGAAACTCGATTTATTTTATGGAGGTTATCCAATTACACCTGCATCAGATATACTTCATGAGTTAGCAAAACATAAAAACTTCGGAATTAAAACATTCCAAGCAGAAGATGAGATTGCAGGTATTTGTTCTGCTATCGGAGCTTCTTATGGTGGTGATTTAGCTGTAACAGCTTCTTCAGGACCAGGGATTGCCTTAAAAGGCGAGGCTCTAGGTTTGGCTTTGATGTTGGAAATTCCACTAGTGATTGTAAATGTACAACGCGGAGGACCTTCGACAGGATTACCCACCAAAACTGAGCAATCGGATTTATTACAAGCCGTTAATGGCAGAAATGGTGAGGCGCCAATCCCAGTGATTGCTGCGGCATCGCCTTCAGACTGTTTTACCATGGCTTACGAAGCTTGTCGTATTGCCATTGAGCATATGACTCCTGTATTTTTACTTACTGATGGATATATAGCCAATGGTGCAGAACCTTGGAAATATCCTAGGTCTTCTGATTTAGCAGATATTAAACAGAGTTTTACAAAGGAAAGAACGGAGGAAGCAGGAGCTTATTTACCTTATAAAAGAGATAAGAAACTCGTTCGTGAATGGGCGATTCCCGGAACGAAAGGAGTGGAGCATCGCCTTGGAGGATTAGAAAAAGATAAGGAAACCGGAAATGTTTCTTATGAACCTGAGAACCATGAATACATGGTGAAAATTCGTGCCGAAAAAGTGGCTAGAATTGCAGATTTTATTCCAAAACAAGAATTGGATAATGGTTCTGATAAATCCAAACTACTTGTAGTGGGTTGGGGTTCTACGTATGGTGCTATAAAAACAGTTGTTAAAGAATTGGCTAGCGAAGGCGTGGATGTTGCGCATGCACATATCAAATATATCCAGCCAATGCCGAAGAACTTGAGTGAGATATTAGCTAACTTTGATAAGATATTGATTCCTGAGATGAACAATGGGCAGTTAATCAAGATGATTAGAGATCAGTACTTGGTCGATGCTAAGCCTTTAAATAAAATTAAAGGAGTGCCATTTGAGGCTAGAGAAATTAAAGCTGGAATTCTTAATATGTTGAAGCAATAGTTATGGCTGAAGTGAAAGATATACAAGAGGAAGTCCAAAAGCTAACAGCTAAGGACTTCGTAAGCGATCAGGACATACGTTGGTGTCCGGGTTGTGGCGATTATTCTATTTTGAAACAAGTACAGTCTGTGATGCCTGAGTTAGGCATCCCTAAAGAGAATATAGTCTTTATTTCTGGAATTGGTTGTTCATCGCGTTTTCCTTACTATATGAACACCTTCGGGATGCACTCCATTCACGGTAGAGCTACGGCTATTGCTAGTGGATTAAAGGCGGCGCGTCCCGATTTAAGTGTTTGGTTAATTACTGGTGATGGAGATTCACTTTCCATTGGTGGTAACCATTTGATTCATTTATTGCGTAGAAACTTTAATCTAAATATTCTCCTGTTCAATAACCAGATTTACGGTTTAACAAAAGGACAATATTCACCCACTTCAGAGTTGGGTAAAAAGACCAAGTCTACACCTATGGGCTCTATCGATCACCCATTTAATCCTTTGGCATTATGTATGGGTGCTGAGTCTACTTTTGTAGCTCGCGCACTAGACAGAGAACCTAAACATTTGCGCAATATTCTAATGCGTGCGGAACAACATCAAGGAACTTCATTGGTGGAGATTTACCAAAACTGTAACATTTTTAACGATAGTGCTTTTGGTGGATTTACAGATAAGCAGACTAAAAAAGACAATAGTCTTTATCTAGAGCACGGACAACCTTTAGTGTTTGGAGCTAAGGAAGATAAAGGAGTTGTTTTAGATGGCTTCGAACCTCGCATTGTTGACTTAACAAGTGGTGAATTAGCGAAAGAGGATCTTTGGATTCACGATGAAAAATGTAGGAATAAGGCAAATATCCTTACGCGTTTCTTTGATGATCCGTCTAACGAAGGAGCACTGCCTAGACCGTTTGGTGTTTTCTATCAAGAAGATCGCTTTCGTTACGAAGAAGCATTGAGTGAGCAATTAGATGCCGTGAAGGAGCTTAAAGGAGAACCCGATTTAGATAAATTACTCTCAGGGCCTAATACCTGGGAAGTAGACTAGAATCTAATAGCTATTTTTATTTGTTTGAATACGTTATTCTGCGACTTGAGTGTATTGGTGTGGGTATTAATTACTTGAAATTTGTAACTTGAGGTTCTTATTGTTTACTCTAACAGTATTTGAAAATGTTGAGAAACGAAGCAGAAACTACTATAGCAAGGCTTTGCCTTGATGAAGACTCTATCGTGAATATAGAATTTATGGAAGATGCTTTATCGCGACTCTTAGCTAGTTTTTTGTTAGATTTAGTAAACCAGACTTTCTTATCAATTTTTTTGAAAGCAGAAGTGTGGAGAAAAGATGAATGTTGGATAATCATGCTTATTCAAAAAAAATAAACCAAAGATGTCTAATTTGGAATCAAAAATGTTAAACCAATTAGTTGAGAGAATATCTGCTATTGCCTCTTTAGATTTTTCAAAAAAAATTAAAGATGTTCAAGGTGACGGAACACCTTTGGATACTATAGCAATTGGTTTGAATATGCTAAGTGAAGAGTTAGAGGAGAGTGTTGTAAGTGTAGATAAGTTAGAAGAAAAAAATACCGAGTTACAAGAAGTTATTTTGAAGATGAACGAGTTTAAATATGCACTCGATTCAACTGCCATTGTTGTTGTCACAGATGTGGATGGTGTAATTTCCTATGTAAACGAAAAATTTTGTGAAATCTCAAAATATTCTCATGAAGAGTTAATTGGACAGAATCTTAGAATAGTAAGTTCTGGTTATCATCCTAGGGAGTTTTGGGAGGAAATGTGGGGATGTATAAGCAAAGGTGAAGTATGGAAAAGAGAAGTAAAGAATAAAGCAAAAGATGGATCTATAGGTTGGGCACATTCAACAGTAATACCTTTTTTAGATAATAAACAAAGACCCTATAAATTCATGACAATTTGCGTGGACATTACAGAAAAAAAATTATTTGATCATCGCGTGTTCAATTCAATTATTTCTACTAATGAGCAGGATCGTGAACTTTTTGCAGAAGATTTACATGAAGGCTTGGCTCAGACTTTAGCGGCATTAATGATGCAGGTTGGAGTTATTGAGATGAAGATTCAAAACTTAGCAGATACTGATTTGAAAAATTCTGTAGCCGTTATTAAAAGTTATATTCAGGAAAGTATTGAAAATACTAGAGTAATGGCTTCCGATTTGATGCCTAGAACTATGATGCGCTATGGGATTGAGCCCTCCTTACGTTCCTATATCTCGAAGCTACATGAACAAGGTGAGCGCTTTATCGTGTTTAATTGTCAAGTAAATGGCGAATTGGATAAGGATATAGAAATCACACTTTACAGAACTATCGTTGCAGTTCTAGTTAAAACTAGTATGCCCAAAGTTTCTAAAGTGATTATCCATATTAATAATACGGCTGCTCTTTCAGCAGTTGTTGAGATTTCATGTCATAAAGGTGAGGCGGAGAAGTGTACGATCGATAACCAAGGATTAACGATCTATCAAAAAAGAATTGAATTACTAGGAGGTCATATGCTAATGCAGAAACTGCCTGATGAAAAATTGAAGATTACAATAAAGTTTTAGTTATTTAGTTCCAGAATTAAACAAAGCCATACTATGAAATTGCAGCAGTTGTTTTAATCAACTATTTCAATCCTTCAGGAATTAAACACACAGGAATTGCTTGCATTTTGTGTTGATTAGTACGGTGTAGACGTGTGAAGATGGAAAACACGTCATGTAGTCTTCCTTCAAATTTGTTTTCTGTAGATAAGGCATATTCATTCATAGCCCACTCTAATTCATCGTAAGAAGCTCCTATTTGATCTTCATCACTTCTACCATCAGCCCACAACCCATCGGTAGGTATAGCTTCTTGAATGGAGTTTACAACTCCCAATTCATTTGCAAGAGCAAAAACTTCTGATTTCATTAAATCCGCAATGGGGCTTAGGTCTACACCTCCATCACCATACTTTGTAAAAAATCCCACGCCAAAATCTTCCACTTTATTACCAGTACCCGCAACCAACATTCCCTTTGCACCTGCGTAAGTATAAAGTGTTGTCATTCGCAAACGAGCACGAGTATTCGCCATTATCAAGTTGCTTTGTAATTCCGAAGGTATTTGTTTTGATATAGTGTCAAACGTATCACTGAGGTCTGCAGTACAAATAGTAACGTTTGGAAACTTATCATTCAGCCATAGGGAGTGTTCTCTTGAACGCTCAAATTCGGCTTTGTGCTGGTGAATAGGCATTAGTATACATAAGACCTCTTTTCCTGTTAGCGCACAAAGAGTTGAAGTAACAGCAGAGTCAATACCGCCTGAAATACCAATTACAAAACCATTTGTGTTGGATTGATCGCTGTAGGATTTTAACCAATTGCTAATATGTGCACTAATTGCTGCCGTCTTCATTTGAATCAAAATTAAGGGACAAATTTAATAAAAATGACTTTTCTACGAATATCTATCTTCAATTTATGCAGTTTACTCACATTTCTTATTTTTGCACTATTAAAACCAAAAGCAATGAAGCAGTTACTTGCATTTGTTCTTATAAGCATAATATTTTTCAGTTCTTGTGGTGATACCAGTAGCCCAGAAGTATCTGATGTAAATATCTTGGTTGATATTAAACATTTTGATCATCGTTTTTTTGCTATGGATAGTACTCATTTTGATGAGGATTTATCTCAACTTAAAAGCGATTTCCCTGCATTTTTCGAAATGGAGCAAGATGATGAGGTGCTCGAAAGAAGATTTTATGACCTGCAAATTCGTGAGTTATACACTTCAGTTGATTCCATTTATGGGTCTACTGAATTTTTAGATACTGATTTGGCTAAGGCTTTCCAGTATTTTTACCATTATTTCCCTACTCACGATAGTCTTAAACTTTATACTTGGGTTTCAAATTTCGAGAATCTTGAGCCAGTTATAGTCTCCGAAAACACCTTGTTAGTTGCTTTAGATATGTATTTGGGCTCAGAATCTAATTTTTATAAAACGGCCCCAGAGTATATTAAACAAAGGTTTGATAAGCGCTTTATTTCGTCGGATGTTTTTCACTCCTATTTTGCTGAGAACATTCCCTTATCAAATGATAATAGTCTATTGGCTTCTATGATTCACTATGGGAAAATTCATTACTTATGTTCAAAGATGTTACCCGCAGAAAAACAGGAGATTATAATGTCTTATCCGAGAAGTAAAATGAATTGGTGTTTAAGTAATGAGAGCAATATATGGGCTTATTTTATAGAGAATCAATTATTGTTTTCATCTCAATATCAAACCAAACAACGCTTTATTGAGAATGCCCCATTTTCGAAGTTTTATACAAGCTTTGATAGCGAGAGTCCTGGGCGAGTTGGGCAGTGGATAGGGTGGAGGATAGTGAGCTCTTATATGAGCTCCCACTCAGAAATTAGCTTAACAGATTTAATTAAAGAGCAAGATGCTCAAAAGATATTACGCGAATCGCGATATAAACCAAAACAGTAAAGATGAAAGAGTCGGAAATTAAAATCAAAATAACCCTAGACGAAAATAAAGTCCCTGAACAAATATATTGGACGGCAGAAGATGCTGGAGAAGTAAATCAAAAATCTGAGGCTGTATTAATCTCTTTATGGGATGCAGCAAAGCAAAACTCACTACGTATTGACCTTTGGACAAAAGATATGAAAGTGGATGAAATGAAAACATTCTTTCACCAAACACTTACAGCTATGACCGATACTTTTGAGCGTGCTACTGGAGATGAGAAAATGGCAGGAGATATGCGTCGTTTCTGCCAGTATTTTGCCGAAGAACTGAAATTGATAAAGGATATTAAGAAGAAGTAATTAATCTACTTCATTACTAGTTTATACTCAAAATGCCCTCGAATTTTCGAGGGCATTTTTATGTGTCAGTTTCTTTTAAACCTTAAATCTATTGAGCTACAGTTTACCTTTAACAGCTTCGTTCATTTTGTCGATAAAGTTTAGGATCTCTAGTTGTCCTAAGCCACTTTCGGCAGAGCTTCTAAAAGTTTGAGGTACTTCTTCCCAAGTTTTTAGCATCTCTGTAGTGTACTTCGAAATATTTTTATTCAATTGAGAACTTGACAGTTTGTCCATTTTAGTGAAAACAATCACAAAAGGAATTCCCTTTCTCCCTAGCCATTCCATAAATAGCATATCTATTTTCTGTGGTTCGTGACGGGAGTCTACTAATACAAAAGTACAGATAAGGTTCTCTCTTTTTTCTAGGTAATCATAAATAAATTTGGCAAAAATTGCGCGATCTTTTTTCGAGACTCTCGCATACCCATAACCTGGAAGATCGACCAAGAACCAATTGTCATTAATCTTAAAATGATTAATTAATTGAGTCTTCCCTGGTCTTCCAGAAGTCTTTGCTAAAGACTTGCGAGTCGTTAGCATATTAATTAAAGAAGACTTTCCTACATTAGAGCGTCCAATAAAAGCATACTCTGGAATGCGCTCTTTTGGGCACTTCTCTAAATCAGTATTACTGATTACAAACTCAGCCTTATTGACTTTCATCTTTATTTGTTCTTATTCAACCATTTAACACATGTGTTTGCAAAGTCTACAGGATGCTCCATCATAGGGGCATGTCCACATTTGTCAAACCAATGTAATTCTGAATTTGGTAAAAGTTTATGAAATTCCTCTGCTACCTCTGGAGGTGTAACGCTATCGTCTTTACCCCAAATCAAACAAGTTGCCTGATTCATATTAGGCAGGTCTTTAGCCATGTTGTGGCGAATAGCTGATTTTGCTAAAGCCAAAATGCGAATAATTTTCTCTCTAGAGTTTACCGAGTCAAATACTTCATCAACCAATTCTTT
>ENA-OSET01005617-OSET01005617.1-sediment-metagenome-genome-assembly--contig:-NODE-5617-length-10513-cov-5.215025_pt1 | contig 10513 bp, 8 predicted proteins | sample MGYA00237882_ERZ534229 | MGnify/ENA primary metagenome ERZ534229 (study PRJEB26408, sample SAMN06266212) | sediment metagenome | isolation source: Hudson Canyon methane seep mesocosm | place: USA:Hudson...
CAGTTCATATTGCAAAACTTGAAGATAATGAGCACAAAATTATAGTTAGCTTAGCGGTAACTGAGTGTTCTCAAATGTCTTGGACAATAGTAACTGAACAAGGTGAAACGTTAACAGGTGAAGTGCTTTTAAATGAGCTTCACGTTCACGAAGAACATTATTTATCTGATGTAAAACATCAAAAATTCATTTTAACGCTGCCTACTCTACCTCAAGGTTATCATGACTTTACAATTTGTTATGATCAAAATAAAGAAAACTGTCATCTGATTTACGCGCCCAAAACGTGCTACAGCCCACAAGAAGCATCAACGGATAAAATGTGGGGATATGCTGCACAATTGTATTCCCTTAAAAGTGAAGAAAACTGGGGCATGGGGGACTTTGGTGATTTAAAGTCGCTTGTTAAAAAGTCTGCCGAGCAAGGTGCTTCTGCGATTGGATTAAATCCACTACACCCTTTGTATCAAAACAATCCGGCGCATCGCAGTCCTTATTCGCCGACAAGTCGTTGTTTTCTTAATAGCTTGTACATTGATGTAACACAAGTGCCTAATTTCAAAACGTGTAAAGCCGCTCAAAAGCGATTTAATAGTGATGAATTTCAAGCCAAAGTAACATTCGCTCGAAATACCGAGCTGATTGACTACCCAGCAGTTGCTGATGTTAAATTTGAAATTATTGAAATACTTTTTGAAAACTTTTTGTCTGAAAATATAAGTAAAAAAGTTAGCTCACAATACCAAGAATTCCTTGATTTCAAAGTAGAGCAAGGTAACGACTTATTACTTTTAACAACATTTGACGCTTTATACGAACATTTTAGAAAAACAGATTTTAATGCTTATGGCTGGAAAATGTGGCCCGAAGAGTTTCAAAGCCCGCATACTCAACAAGTAGCAGAATTTCAAAAACAAGAATCTAAGCGAATAGATTACTTTGCCTTTTTACAGTGGCTGGCTCATCGCCAGTTGAGTGATATAGCTTCGATAGCTCAAACATCAGGCATGCCAGTTGGCTTATATTTAGATCTTGCAGTAGGTTGTGATGGTTCAGGTGTTGATGTTTGGTCTGACAAAGATGTTTATGTTTCAGGTGCTGCTGTTGGCGCACCGCCTGATGCAATGAATACACTCGGCCAAGATTGGGGCTTAACACCTATTAACCCTGTTGCCCTTCAGCAACAAGGTTATTTACCCTTGATTAAAGCACTTCGTAGCAATATGCAATATGCCGGAGCTCTGCGTATTGACCATATTTTAGGCCTAATGCGTCAATATTGGGTTGCACCAGGTATGAAAGCCAACGAAGGTATTTACATTACTTTTCCTTTTAAAGATATTCTACGCATTATTGCCCTCGAATCACGTCGAAATGATTGTGTGGTGATTGGCGAAGACTTAGGTACTGTACCTGACGGCTTTAGTGAAATAATGGAAGCTGCTGGATTACTTTCATACAAAGTATTATTTTTTGAACGTTGGGAGTCAGGCCTATTCAAAAGACCTGAATTGTACCCTGAACAATCAATGGTAACCGTTTCAACGCACGATTTACCTACACTTACTGGTTGGTGGAAAGGCCGTGACTTACAATGGCGACAAACATTAAACCTATATCCAAATGAAGAAATGGGCCAACAAGAGCGCAGTGCTCGTATTGAAGACCGTAACTTACTCATTGCCGCATTAGCTGACTTAGATGTTATCGACTTAGAAAAGGCACCGCAAGAAACGCCAGCAGAAATGAATACTGAATTATCGATGGCTGTTCAAAAATACATGGCAAAAGCGCCTAGTCACATACAGCTTATTCCTTTAGAAGACGGGTTAGAAATTATTGAGCAAGTAAACATTCCCGGCACTATTGATGAACATCCGAACTGGCGTCAAAAACTGCCGGTGACAATGAATGAATTCTGGAAAGAAAACTCAGTAATATCTATTGCACAAGCGATGAAGCAAGCTAGGCCGAAAACATAACATGTAGTGAAGACCATAATAGAAGTCTAAATATACATATTAATGATCACGATAATGAATGAGAATATAATGATAAAAAATAAGAGTACATTCAAATTGAAAATGTCAAAAATAGCATTAGTTGTCTTAAGCGGCCTTATTCTAAGCGCTTGTAATGAAACTCAACAAGTTACAACAAATAGTGATAAACATTCAGTTAGCGCTGTAAAATCATCACTTAAAAATTCTGACGATTTACCCCATTATTTGAATCGTAATATACAAGATGAAGTATTTTATTTTGTAATGCCTGACCGTTTTTATAATGGAGACACTGAAAATGATCAGGGCTCTAAAACTGACGAAATATCTGCTGGTGGTTTTGACAAAGCCGACAAAGGTATGTACCACGGTGGCGATATTCAAGGCCTACAAGCTAAACTTCCCTATCTAAAAGAGTTGGGCATTAGTGCAATTTGGCTAACACCTATTATGCGTAATCAAGCCTTGCAAGGTGACTCTTCTGGCTATCATGGTTACTGGATTTTAGATTTTAACGAAATTGACCCACATTTAGGTAGCAATAATGATTTAAAAAACTTTATTGACGCTGCTCACAAAGAAAACATAAAAGTATTTTTCGACATTATTACTAATCATACCGCTGACGTAATCAAATACGTAGAATGCCACGGTGAAGATGGACTGCAGTATTTGATGGAAGGAAATGATGGGTGTGTTTATAAGTCTCTCGCGCAAGTTGCTGCTGGAGATACCTATCAGCCTGTTATTCCTAAAGGGCATGAAAATCTTAAATCGCCGGCATGGTTAAATGATAAAAAATATTATCATAACCAAGGTGATACGACATATGAAGGCGAAAACTCAATATACGGTGACTTTAGTGGATTAGACGATATTGACACTAACTCACCTGAAGTTGTGAAAGGTATGACTGAAATATTCAAAAACGTGATCAGTGAATTCAAACCTGACGGATTTAGAATTGATACGGTAAAACACGTAAATATGGAGTTTTGGGCTGAGTTTTCACCTGCACTTGTTAGCCATGCAAAAGAGATTGGTATCCCAGAATTTTTCATGTTTGGTGAAGTTTATAGTGGCGACAGTAAAGAACTAAGTTCGTTTACTACTGAAGGTAAAATGCAGTCTGTACTTGATTTTTCAATGCAATTTGCCCTGCAAGACACGCTAATCAAACAGCAAGGAACAAATAAACTCGCTGAGCTTTTTGAACGCGACCATTATTATAATGACAGCGACAGTAATGCAAACCAGTTACTTAACTTTACCGGTAATCATGATATGGGACGTTTTGCTGGCATGTTAAAGCAAAGTAAACTTAATTACACTGAAGAAGAGATGATTGAACGTACGTTGTTAGCGCATGCAATGGTTTACTTTATGCGTGGTGTACCGATTGTATATTATGGAGATGAACAAGGTTTTGTTGGTGATGGTGGTGATAAAGGATCGCGCCAAGACATGATGCCTTCATTTGTTGATACCTACAACGACGATGATTTACTCGCTAATGCTGAAACAACAGCCGCAGATAATTTTGATACGAATCATCCCTTCTATCAAGAATTTGCAAAGTACGCTGATATTTTTTATCAATACCCTGCTCTCAGATTCGGCCAGCAAGAAACATTATATTCTCAAGATAAACCAGGTGTTTTTGCTATTTCTCGAACAGTTAAAGATGGTGCTAAAATGATCGTTGTTTTCAATACGGCAAAAACAGCACAGTCTATTGATCTGGAAATGCAACTTTCGACTAAGCAGAGAGTATATCCAGTACCTAAATCTGATGATTTAGTATCTGATAAATTGAGTGTTCCCGCTCTAAGCTTCGCTATTTACCAAGTGAAATAAGTATTTGAATTAATTTCTCATTGAAGAGCTCTCGTATAGATAGCTCTTGAATAGAGAATTCAAGACAAGGTCTATTGCGTGTATTTAATATGCACATAAAGAAAAACCAAGGAGGCATGGGAGTGTCCTTGGTTTTTATGCTTTATACCTTTAATACTATCCAAATATTTTCTGTTTCACCTCCTTATATAAACTCAATAACCTACAAACCTAAAACAACAACTCTATAACTACACTTAGTAATTATTAGCCACTTGTTCAGTATTACTATGAAGCTTTATAACGACACGTCTGTCATAAAAGCTCACTTCCTGTTTACTATTCGCAACAACAGGGGCTTGTTCACCGAAAGCAAATAACTGAATGCGTTCAGCTTCAACACCTTGGTCTATCAAAGCATTTTTAACCGTATTCACACGCGCAATAGAGAGCGCTTGATTCAATTTTTTCTTACCTTGTTTATCGGTATAACCTGACAAATCGATGAATAGATTGGGGGATTGCTTTAACATTTCAGACAGCGCTGCGATTTGATCATTATAATGTGGCTGTAAATCACTAGAGCCTGTAGGAAACTGTAAACTCATTAATAAATTTTCAGCTTGTAACTGACTGGCATGTTGATATTTTTTATCAAAATTTTGCTCTAAAGCAGATAGCTCTAATTGATGATTTTGTTCAGAGCGCTGTAACTTACGACGAAACTGCTGCACAGCAACTGAATATTCATTTTCCTGCTTACTTAATGATGCCTTTAGTTCAAGAATGTTATCTGTATCTATTTCAGTTTTTGCTATGAGAGCGCCAGTAGCACCAACGAGAATAGCGCCGAGTGGTCCTCCAAAAATAGCGCCAATAATCACTCCAGCTCCTAAGCCAATACTTTCCTTATCTTTATCAGTAAGCTGCTGTGTTTCATTTTCAGCATGGATTACATTTTCGAAAGCATAAGCTGATTGGCTTAATGTAGGTGCCGCCATTAAAGAAGCGATTAAAAATAATTTTGCTGGGCTTAATTTACTGTTAAATGTTTTAAAGGTATTTTTTTTAAAGGTATAAGTTTTCATGTGAGTTCCTAAAGTTATAAGTTATTTTGTTGTTAACGAGGTAATTTAAACAAGAAAAATAGGCTTTGAAACGACACAAAAAAGGCAATGTACTGAACAAATGTGGCAACAATATGGCAATTACAACTATTGCGCGCAATTATAAAAAAACTCTTATATAGTGCCTAAATAAATCAATAATCAGAGTTGATATCATATTGTTAAAACGAATTGCTATAGTTGAAGATGAAGCCGCTATCAGAGAAAACTATGCCGATGTTTTACGCGCGCAAGGCTATCAGGTTCAGACTTTTGCTAACCGAGAAAGCGCCTGCGAAGCCTTTGCCATAAGCTTGCCGCATTTAGTTATTCTAGATATAGGTTTAGAGCTAGAATACGATGGTGGTTTTACCCTTTGCCAATGGCTGAGAAATATATCAACGACCTTACCCATTATTTTTTTAACCGCTCGAGATAATGATGTTGATACTGTGTCTGGCTTACGCATAGGCGCAGATGACTATTTAACTAAAGATATTAGTCTGCCGCATTTGTCTGCCCGTATTGCTGCGCTATTTAGTCGCCAAGAAGCCCTTAAAAAGCCAACACCAGAAAGTAGTCTATTAACTTTAGGGCCATTAACTATCGACAATCAGCGAATGAGCATTGTTTGGCAACAACAAAGTGTTGATTTAACCATTACTGAATTTTGGATGGTATTTGCCTTAGCTAAACATCCAGGCCATGTTAAAAATCGTCAACAACTCATGAAAGATTCAAACATCTACGTGGATGACAGTACAATTACATCTCACGTAAAGCGTATTCGAAAAAAATTCAACCAAATCGATAAAAGCTTTAATTGCATAGAAACTGTTTATGGCATGGGATACCGTTGGAATGAAGATGAAAAATAAGCTTCATTTTCGTTTTGGTTTACGGACAAAATTATTACTACTTTCAAGTTTTTTATTTGCGATCCCATGGTTTGGTTATCAATATGTATGGGAAATGGAAAAGTATTTACGGTTTGGTCAAGAGCAAACAATCATAGGAACCGCGAGAGCCCTTGCGACATCTTTACATGAGCGCCCTAACCTGTTTAATAACCAAGCCAGTTTTTTACCTGATGTTGAAAAAGGTAAAGATTTATATGGCTACCAACTTTCTCAAGCAATAAATCTTGACGGTTTACCCAATGACTGGCCAAGTTTTCAAGAAAAATCCCATTATTACGGTGTTAATAATCAATTAGGTGAAAAATTAACAGTTGATAAACTAACGAATCATTTCAGTGCGGCGGTAGGTAAATATGACAAATACCTCTACTTTTTCATACAAGTCGTAGACGATAAAGTAATTTATCGAAATAAAAATGCTCGTGCGATCAATAAAAATGATCACCTAGAATTATCATTCAACGATGTTAATGGCGATTTTCAACGATTTATTCTCAGTAACAAAGATCAGGGGTGGCTTTCGGCTTATCGTATTAATGATCTTGAAAGTAATGAAATACTGGAATTTCCCACAGCAATAAGTTTTATTCAGGGGCAATGGCTGAATACAGAACAAGGTTATAATATTGAGCTTCGTATACCATTAACTAAAATTAGCGACCGACTAGCTTTTGCTATTCATGATGTTGATACACCATTAAGCGCTGCAACTTCATCTATCGGCAGTGCGGATCCAAGTAGTGCTGACACATTAGGTACTATCTTAGTGCCATCGCCAGAGATTGAACGCATCGTAAAAGGCATGAGTTACACACAGTCACGCATTTGGGTCGTTGACCAACATCATCGTGTATTAGCCAAAAGCGGTGACATAAAAAAAGCCAGTGGTTTATGGCAGAAAAACATCAATAACCCTGACAATAATAACTCTTGGTATGCTTGGATACAAAAGTACTTAGAACCCTTGTTTCAACACTTGCTGAACAAACCACAAAACGATTTCATTGATCGATTATATGATACTCAAAACCTGACAGGAGAACATATTGAATCCGCACTAGCGGGAAAACCTAAATCACAATGGCGGTTAACGACAGATAAAAAAGCGGTAATTATTTCAGCGGCTTACCCTATATATATTAGCGATAAAGTTAACGGTGCTGTAATTGTTGAAGAAACAACTAATGGCATTCTTAGCGTTAGAAATAAAGCGTTAGAAAAGCTTTTTACATCAATATTAGCCATTATGTTACTGGGTGCCTTAGCCTTTTTCTTTTTCGCTACTCGAATATCTAACCGCATTCGCCAACTTCGTAATCAGGCCGAGGTGGCCATTGATGAGCACGGCAGAATAAATAATGATATTGCCCAACGCATGCAAACATCAAAAGCAAATGATGAGATTGGGGATTTATCACGAAGCTTTTCAACGGCAGTAAATCGTTTAAGCCAGTACAACCATTACCTAGAAAATATGTCGTCACGCTTGTCACATGAATTACGTACACCGATAGCGATTGTAAGAACGTCTCTTGAGAATTTATCTTTACAGGCACTCCCTGAAAATAGCTCTGCGTATATTGACCGTGCCCAAAGTGGCATCAACCGATTAAACAATATTTTAACCAATATGAGTGAAGCGACTCGCCTTGAACAAATGCTCAACCAAACTGACAAAGTTAGCTTTAATATATTTGACGTACTTAATGGTTGCATTCAAGGCTATCAGCAAATTTATCCGACCTTTGATATAGCGTATGAGGCGTCAAATAAAAAAGTTATTCTGGAAGGTTCTCCTGAACATATTGCACAATTACTTGATAAAGTTGTTACCAATGCGGTGGAATTTAGCCAAGACAGTAAGCTTTTTGTAACTGCTGAGTTGAAGAGTAAAGATATTACTATTCACATTAGTAATAACGGCATTTTATTACCTGAAACGATGGAACAACGTTTATTCGATTCAATGGTTTCAATGCGAAACACACCTCAAACTAAAGAAGATAAAACACCACATTTAGGCTTGGGGTTATATATAGCACGGTTAATTTCGGAATTTCATCAAGGCAAAATAGTGGCAAGTAATCATCATAATCCACAAGGTGTGACTGTTTCGATTACTTTGCCGTTACAAGCAAGATAGAGATTACTCAATACCAAGATATTTATGAACCTGAACGGATAAACGCCAGTTATTTTCAATACATGTTTTGATGGCTAACGCTGTAGCACGTTCTTTTTGACTGATCGGTTGCAGATAAACTTGGGTATTCGTAATTTTATGTTCAACTAATAGCGCTTTTAAATCATCAACATGTTGTTCAGTAGCAACAGGGTGTTTGATTTCATTAGCACGTAACATAGCTGAGTTTAATATCTTGTAACCGCCTTTCATATTCACTTTAGGTGAAACAGTTACCCAACACTTATCAGAAACATGAAGTTCAAAAGTACCAGAGGTTTCTAATTGGCAACTTAACCCTTGTTGTTCAAGTGCTTCACATAGTGGAAGTAAATCTACCATTGCTGGTTCTCCACCTGTTATAACAATGTGCTTTGCTTGATAACCTTGTGCTGTTATCACCGCTAAGACATCTGTTACTGATAGAGCGGACCAAGTTTGGGACTCTTCTTTTTTTGTTAACATTGCAGAAGTATTCACTTCATCTTCAAGATTTATGTCCCAAGTATGTTTCGTATCACACCACGAGCAGGCAACAGGACAACCTTGTAAACGGATAAAAATTGAAGGTTGACCCGTAAAAGCGCCTTCTCCTTGAATAGTTTCAAATAATTCATTAATTTTATATTTTACGGTCATCGTGATCTTTGCCTGTTTATTGCTGGTGTAAATTGAAGTAAAATGCGCACCATTAATTATACCCTAAGAGACTTTACAAATGACAAAAAAAGTTGTTGTTATTTATTCCGGTGGCATGGATTCATTCACAGTACTTAACCGCGCCTTACATGATGGCAAAGAAGTATATGCGTTAACATTTGATTATGGCCAACGTCATGTGAAAGAAATTGAGTATGCAAGTACCGTTTGTAAGTCGCTTGATGTTAACCATAAAGTCATCGACATATCCGCTATTAATCAAATTCTTGCGGGTTCATCATTAACTGATGACATCGATATTCCTGAAGGACATTACGAAGCTGAAAGTATGAAATCTACGGTTGTTCCTAACCGTAATATGATTTTATTATCACTTGCAGTGGGTTATGCCGTTTCTGTAGGTGCTAGCCAAGTTTATTATGGTGCACATTCTGGCGACCATGCAATATATCCTGATTGCCGCCCGGAATTTGTCATGAAAATGAATGACGTCTGTAAAATAGCCAACTACGAATCGGTAGAAATATTCAGCCCTTATTTAAAGGAAACTAAAAGTGATATCTTAACTGACGGGCTAAAAATGGGTTTGAAATATGACAATACTTGGACCTGTTATAACGGGCGTGAAAAAGCCTGTGGACAATGTGGTGCTTGCCAAGAACGTTTAGAAGCATTCAAAGATAATAATGTGACCGATCCGCTAAATTACGAATAACCAAAATGCCTCAAACGTAATTGCTCGGATGTGGCTGCTGCCCTAAAGTATTATACTTTAGGGTTTCGAAATCTGTAAGTCCGTCAATATTTAAGAAACTTGTTACAATAATATTTCTGATAGTAGGTAGAGTATGAATAAAACTAATGATCCACTTCACGGCGTGAAACTTGAACAGATCCTAATCGAACTAGAGAAAAAAATTGGTTGGGATAAGATGGGTGAGTTACTTAATATACGTTGTTTCACCAATAAACCGCGTCTTAAATCAAGTTTGAAATTTTTGCGTACAACCCCTTAGGCACGAAGTAGAGTTGAAATTTTATACTTAAAAACATTTTGTAGTAAGCATAAAGAAACGGGAAAATTAATCAGGGCGATACTTGCCCAGAATTCAGAAGTAGCACAAACGACTTCCACCAAGCCAGCTCCCTTTGTTTGGCCAGCACCGAAAAACAAATAGACTTAAGTCAGTATGAAGCCATTAGTGTTTTAAAATTTATACTGAAAATTTTTTATACCCTTTGATCTATAGTGGATATTGCTCAACAACCATATAACGCTGCCGTTTCCTGATTGCGGACGCTCTATTTAGAAAAGATCATATGTATCTTAATGATTATTTTTGGCCAATAACCAGTTAACTTGAGGATGAATAAAGCCACCATTACCACCAGCCAGATAGTCGCATTGGCATAACTTAAAATTGTGCGAAGTGTAAATTAGAATAGTTATGTTTTTTACCATCAAATTTATCACAATAGTTGACCCTCCCTGCTATATCCCTAATTCAAAAAACTATATTTCTTACTAGGTTTTACTTCTTGATACTGGTTGTTATTTTAAAACCTTTATTTATAAAGGCTAAACATATACGATTATATTCGTAATTGGTGATGTATGACTGGACACTTTTATAATAGGAAGATAACAAATATGTTGAAAATAAAAATATTATTAGTGAATTATAAAATTTTAATGCTTGCTCTTTTGATAAGTATTAACAGTAGTTATGCAGACGAATTAAACAAAAATATTAACGGTAAATTTGATGCTGGTGGTATAAATCTTCATCTTGAATGCTACGGTTC
>ENA-OSET01005618-OSET01005618.1-sediment-metagenome-genome-assembly--contig:-NODE-5618-length-10512-cov-4.883373_pt1 | contig 10512 bp, 10 predicted proteins | sample MGYA00237882_ERZ534229 | MGnify/ENA primary metagenome ERZ534229 (study PRJEB26408, sample SAMN06266212) | sediment metagenome | isolation source: Hudson Canyon methane seep mesocosm | place...
GAATCACCTTGCTGATATCGGTCCCAAATCAATGCCCTTTGTTGAGCATTGTAGTAAATTCTTTTTCTCTGTTTCATAGCAACGCCTCCTCTTTAAATAAGTATAGCGTTGCATTCACCGGTTGCATTCACCGGTTGAACTCACAGGCTCAAAGCTGCCAGTTAGAGAACTTCTTCCCAATGACTGTAAAGAGCACATAACAGACCGTCAGTTCTAACTTCTCCACTCAACAACAGCGCTCTTTTTTGATGTTTTTTCTCTGTGATCTCCTTATCCTTTTTGATGAATTTTTTTAACGGCATACTAAGTTTGAGCTAACACAGCTTCACCGAATCAAATATGCGATTTTATGAATTCAGCTGTCTGCGTAATAGCTAGATTAAGATGGCCATCAAGCGTAAAACCAGATGCCTTACGCGGTTTAAAACTATGATCGCCATCGTATAAATATCTTAGCTGAACTTGCGCAGACAAATTATATGTGCCTATTTCCTCACGTGTACCAAAGGTGTCACGCTCGCCTTGTAAAATCAGTACGGGTTTATTAATGTTTTCTAAATGAGCAGTACGTAATTTTTCAGGTTTACCCGGTGGATGAAATGGGTAGCCCATACATATACAACCAAGGGCATTTGACTCTTGTAACAACATACTGGCCATTCGACCGCCCATCGACTTGCCACCAATAAAGATAGGTAAACTGCTATCAACCTCACTCAATACAGCATTAAAGTGAACAAGCAATTTATCAGCCCGTTCTGGCGGACGCCTTTTACCTAACTCTTCGGCCAACTGCATATAAGCAAAATTGAAACGTACTACATTAATGCCGTATTTTGCGATGCCCTCGGCCATTAACTGCATAAACTCACTGTTTTGACCGGCACCTGCACCATGGGCAAAAACAAAAGTAGCTACGGGCTCTTTAGCCAAATTATTCAAAGTCTTCATCATCTTGCTCTTCTTTAACTTGTGCTAATAACCACTCTCTAAAGGCGGTAATTTTACCTAAATCTGCCTGAGACTGATGGCAAACCAAATAATAGGCATTTTTTGTGATTAATTTTTCTTCGAATGGGCAGATTAAGCGGCCCGCTTCAATTTCTGGTCGTGCTAAGAAACTGTACCCTAGCGCGATCCCTTGACCTAAAGCTGCCACTTGTTGCACTAACAAAGAATGACTAAAAATAGGACCATGATTGACATTCACGCCCAATACATTGAAGTGGCGTATCCACTCCTGCCAAGCGTCTCTAGAGGAATCGTGTAATAAAGTATGTTTTCCAAGATCGTCTAATTTTTCTAGGGGTTTGTCCCCTTGAAACAACAAAGGTGAACACATGGGTGTCAGGTATTCAGTATGTAACTTATCAGCTGCCAAGCCAGACCATTTACCCTTACCAAAATAGATTGCTACATCCACATCGTCGGTTAAAAAACCTTCATCACCGTCGACCGCCTTTATTCGAAGATCAATATCAGGATTAAGTTGGCTAAACTTGCTGATCCTAGGCACTAACCACTGGATCGCAAAACTGGTTTGTAAGGCCACGGTAATAGCGCCCTTCCCGCCTTTTGCCACTAGTCGTTCGGTGGCGTCATTAAGTGACTGAAAAATTTCTTTTAAATCTAAGTAATAACTCTGGCCTTCTTCAGTCAAAAACAATGCGCGATTTTTTCGCACAAAAAGTTTCATGGATAAAAACTCTTCTAATGCTTTTATTTGATGACTGACAGCGGCTTGAGTAACAAATAGTTCATCAGCGGCTCGAGTAAAACTCAAGTGCCGGGCCGCGACTTCAAAGGCTTTAAGGGAGTTAAGTGGGGGTAATCTGCGGTTCATAACTAAACAGCCAATTAATTATAGTTCAGGCCCTATTAAAGCATTAGCTTTTCTAATCCACAAGCATACAAAATGTAGTTTTAATAGAATTATACATAGGTATACAATTCGACATGTGGTAAAAATTATTGTTTTAAAACAATAATTAACAATCACAAAGCAGATCTAACAAAACACAAACAACTTAACATTTAACATTACTAATACTAAAGGTTAACAAAATGAAAACAACTTATACAATACTGGCTATATTAGCCACCGTACTTTTTAGCCAAAATGCCGTTGCCAAACTAGGCGCTAATCGCTCAACACCTCAACCAGAGAATAAATTGGAAATAAATGTTGAAGCCGAAATCGTTGAGCGCATCAGCTCGATGTTAGCTAACGTAAAAGCGCCTGAAGTTAAAACTGATATTGCCAAGCAACTAAATACCCATACCCTTGAATCTCAAACAAATGAATTAATGCAACTCGCTGCCGAAAAACTACCTGAATTCAAATTCAAAGTAGTTATCACAGACTAATCATTTAAGGTTTATCTGCTAGTTAATACGTCTTAGTAAGTTGTCGCTGTGCAAAGGCCGCCGTAAAAGGCCTTAAGCGCCTAGCACAGCAAAACTTACAACATTATTGATTCAAATAGATTTAGTCAGCACTGGTATCTAACGGGGCAAATCCTTTGACTAATTCATCCAACGCTTTCATTTGTTGTAAATACGGTTCCAATTTATCCAGGGCTAATGCGCAAGGTCCATCACATTTCGCTTGATTAGGATTTGGGTGAGCTTCAATAAATAATCCAGCTAAACCTAATGCCATCCCACTTCTAGCAAGCTGTGCTGCTTGAGCACGTCGACCGTCAGCAGAATCAGTTCTACCACCAGGTTTTTGCAAAGCATGGGTCGCGTCAAAAATAACCGGGGCATAGGCTTTCATCTCATCCATAGCCAACATATCAACCACTAGATTGTTGTAGCCATAACAAGATCCACGTTCACACAATATAATTTTGTCATTACCGGCCTCACCGAATTTAGTGATGATATGCCGCATTTCGTGAGCGGCCAAAAACTGTGGTTTTTTCACATTGATAATGGCATTTGTTTTGGCCATGGCTACCACTAAATCTGTTTGGCGGGCCAAAAATGCCGGTAGTTGAATGACATCAACCACTTCAGCAACAGGAGCCGCTTGATGAGTTTCGTGTACATCTGTGATTAACGGTACGTTAAAGGTTTGTTTTATCTCTTCAAATATTTTTAGGCCCTCTTCCATTCCAGGCCCACGATAAGAATTAACCGAAGAACGATTGGCTTTATCAAACGACGCTTTAAACACATAAGGAATACCTAATTTGTGGGTTATCTCTTTATAATGTTCGGCAATGCGCATTGCCATATCGCGAGATTCCAATACATTCATGCCACCAAAAAGTACAAAAGGTTTGTCATTTTCTACTTCGATATTGCCAATTTTGATGTTCTGTAAATTTTGCATAGTTGTCTTAAAATTAAATTAGATAAGTCTTGATCAATATCATAGCAAGCTAACTCGTTACTGAGTATCTGAAAGTGTCAGTAGCTATTAATTTTATTAATTCAGCCGCTGGTGAAAATATTCAAGCTTAATCCTAGATTTATAGTGCAGAAACAGCATGGAAAAGTAGCGATTAGCGTAAATAACCCGTAAAATATGCGGTTCGATTTTAGTGACGTCGTTTGTCAATTTGACATAACGAATCGCGATACAGAATTATTGAGATAGGTAAGTACAATCCGCTATGACAAAAAAGCTATTTATTAAAACTTGGGGTTGCCAAATGAACGAGTATGACTCGGAAAAAATGGCAGACCTATTAGACTCAACTCATGGTTATCAAGCCACGGATACGGCTGAAGATGCGGATATAATCTTACTAAATACCTGCTCAATTCGTGAAAAAGCCCAAGAAAAAGTATTTCATCAGTTGGGCCGCTGGAAAAATCTGAAGAAAGACAAACCAGAGTTAATTATTGGTGTAGGCGGATGTGTTGCTTCTCAAGAAGGTAAAACAATCAGAAAGCGCGCGCCTTTTGTTGATTTAGTTTTTGGTCCACAAACCTTGCATCGTTTGCCAGAAATGATTAATCAAATTAAAGGTGGCAGCAAATCTGTCATCGATATCAGTTTTCCAGAAATTGAAAAGTTTGATCGTCTTCCAGAGCCCAAAGCAGATGGTCCAAGTGCCTTTGTATCTATTATGGAAGGCTGTTCTAAATACTGTACTTTTTGTGTAGTACCTTACACTCGTGGCGAAGAAGTCAGTCGTCCGGTGGATGACGTGTTGCTTGAGATTGCCCAACTAGCCGAGCAAGGTGTACGTGAAGTGAACTTGTTAGGCCAAAACGTGAATGCATTTCGTGGCCCAAACTACGACGGTAGCATCTGTACTTTTGCTGAACTCTTAGAATTGGTGGCGTCTATCAACGGTATTGATCGAATTCGTTACACCACATCTCATCCTGTTGAATTTACTGACGACATCATTGATGCATACGCGCAAATACCAGAGTTAGTAGACCATTTACATCTACCGGTTCAATCTGGCGCAGATCGTATTTTAAACTTGATGAAACGTGGTCATACTGCGATTGAATATAAATCTAAAATTAGAAAACTTAGAAAAATTCGACCTAACTTAAGTATGTCATCAGACTTTATTATTGGATTCCCTGGTGAAAGTGATGCGGACTTTGAGGCCACAATGGATTTAATCCAAGCCATGGACTTCGATCTTAGTTTTAGCTTTATTTATAGCGCCCGCCCCGGTACGCCAGCGGCAGACTTGCCAGACGATGTTACTGAAGATACCAAAAAACATCGCTTAAGTTTGCTGCAACAGCGCATTACCCAACAAGCGCTACGCATTGCTCGTAATATGGTAGACAGCGAACAACGCATTTTAGTTGAAGGCCCAAGTAAGAAAAACCCGATGGAGTTGTCAGGACGCACAGAGAACAACCGTGTGGTGAACTTTGAAGGTACACCAAAAATGATCGGTAAATTTGTTGATGTGAAAATAACAGATGTTTTCGCAAATTCACTTAGAGGTGATGTTATCAGAACCGAAGATCAGATGGACTTACGTAGCGAACTAGCCCCGCACACTATTTTGGCTAAGAACCCTAATAAAGTTGATGACTTAGGTGTAGGCCAAGTAGCCGCCGTTTAGTAAAGCGATCCACACTATCTATTGAGCAAAGAGACTATACATTTGAGTAACCTTGTAAGCAGTGAAATTATTTTAGAGCCGTCAGACAACAAACGTTTATCCAGTTTGTGTGGGCCGCTAGATGACAATATAAAGCAGATTGAACGTCGCTTAGGTGTGGAAATCACCTATCGCAACAACGAGTTTAAAGTGATGGGACAATCTCAGCAATCCAGTGGTGCTGCGCAACTACTCAAGTTGTTATATCTGGAAACTCAGCCTATTCGTGGCGAAATTCCTGATATTGAGCCAAATAAAGTGCATTTAGCCATACAAGAAGCAAAATGTTTGGAACGCTCCGAAGCTGGTCAACATGGTAAAGAAGTCCATATAAAAACCAAACGTGGCGTGATCAAACCACGCAATCCCAATCAATCACAGTACGTGAGCAATATCATCAATCACGATATTAGTTATGGTGTGGGCCCTGCTGGTACGGGTAAAACATACTTAGCAGTTGCTTGTGCGGTAGAAGCGTTAGAGCGTCAAGAAGTGCGACGTATTTTGTTAACTCGCCCAGCGGTAGAAGCTGGTGAAAAACTTGGCTTTTTGCCCGGTGATTTATCACAAAAAGTAGACCCTTACCTACGCCCACTTTACGACGCACTGTTTGAAATGCTTGGTTTTGAAAAAGTTGAAAAACTCATTGAACGCAGCGTAATTGAAGTGGCACCTTTGGCATACATGCGAGGTCGTACTTTAAACGACGCTTTTATTATTTTAGATGAAGCGCAAAACACCACAGTAGAACAAATGAAAATGTTCTTAACGCGAATCGGGTTTAATTCTCAGGCAGTGATCACAGGTGATATTACTCAAGTAGATTTACCTCGTGGTGTACGTTCTGGTTTGCGTCACAGCATTGAAGTATTAAAAGAAGTAAAAGACATTTCATTTAACTTCTTTACTGCTAATGATGTTGTTCGTCATCCGGTTGTTGGACGTATCGTAATGGCTTATGAAGAATATGACAGCAAGCAAGAAAAAGAACGCTTAGAAAAAAAGGCGCAACTAGAAGCCGATGCGAACAAAGATCAAGGTTCCACTAAGTGAATAACCAATGAGCGCCATTTTAGACTTACAACTGGCCACAAATAGCACTGATGTCCCTAAACAAGCGGATATTCAATTGTGGTTGGACACCTTACTCTCTCATCAGCAGATTGCTGATAAAGAAATAACGGTGCGCATTGTCGACCTTGAAGAAATTCAACAACTCAACCTACAGTATCGGGATAAAGACAAAGTAACTAACGTGTTGTCCTTTCCGTTTGAGATGCCTGAATTATCGTTACCTGATGGTGAGCAACTAGATGAGTCCATGTCTAATTTTTTGGGCGACATTGTTATTTGTGCACAAGTTGTAACACAAGAATCAGAGCAACAAAACAAGCTGCTACACCATCATTGGGCACATATGCTAATACACGGCACCTTGCATTTACTAGGTTTCGACCACATTGATCAGCAAGAGGCTGAAGAAATGGAAAGCATTGAAATTGCTATATTAAAAAAATTAGCCATTGACGACCCCTACCAAAATCATTAATGATGCATTTACAGCATTAATTGTATTCCATTAACGTATAAATACATTAATTAAATTAACCAAAATAACGAGATCATGAGCGAAGATAACCCCCCATCTAGTAGCGGTTCTGCCAATAAAGGCTGGATTGATAAATTAGTCCAAACCTTCACTGGAGAACCGAAAAGTAAGGAAGAGTTGTTTGCAGTCATCACTGATGCTGAGCAACGCGAAGTCATTAACCCTGAAACCAAAGCAATGATTGAAGGGGTGATGGAAGTCAGCGAGATGCGTGTGCGGGAGATAATGATCCCTAGAGCACAAATGCGCACCATTGAAGTTGACCAAACTGTAGAAGAGTTTCTACCGATACTACTTGAATCAGCTCACTCACGTTTTCCTGTTATTAATGAAGACAAAGATCACATTGAAGGGATTTTGTTAGCTAAAGACTTACTAGAGTATGCTTTTGTCCCTGGAAAAGAGTTTGAACTAAAAAACATTCTGCGCCCTGCTGTTATTGTGCCCGAAAGTAAACGGGTCGATGTGCTACTCAAAGAGTTTCAACAAAAACGTTATCACATGGCCATAGTGGTAGATGAATATGGTGGTGTGTCTGGATTAGTCACTATTGAAGATATACTTGAACTTATAGTGGGTGAAATTGAAGACGAACATGATGTTGAAGAATTGGATAAAGATGGTATCCGACCTCTGAATAAATATACCTACTCTGTTAAAGCTCTCACTTCTTTGGAAGACTTTAACAAGTTTTTCGAAACCAAGTTTGATGAGGAAGAAGCAGATACTATCGGTGGTATCGTACTCAAAGCCTTTGGTCACATGCCAGAGCGCGACGAAAAAGTGACCATTGATGACATTAAATTTAAAGTGACCAACTCTGACAAAAGACGCTTGGTTCAGTTAAAAGTCACTATCCCAGAAACGGAAGAATAACCCTGAGCATCATAGATAAAGGGAGTGATATGTCATTCTCTTTAAAATTGCTTCTATCGACTCTATTTGGCGCGTTGCTGACTTTGGCTTACGCGCCATTTTCATTTTGGTTTATTACATTTCTAAGCTTATCTAGTTTTATCTACCTACTAAGCAACGCCCAACCCAAACAAGGTTTTAAACTCGGATTTGCTTTTGGTTTAGGCTGGTTTGGAGCCGGTGTCAGTTGGGTGCATGTGAGCATCGCTGATTTTGGTGGTGTTCCGCTAATTGGCTCTTTGGCACTCATGTTACTGTTAAGTGCCTATTTAGCGCTTTTTCCCGGATTAAGTTTTTATCTGCTCAGCAAATACTTTAACAAGACGTTTTGGCCAATTGCCCTACCCTTTATCTGGTTACTAGTAGAATGGTTAAGAAGTTGGTTTTTAACCGGCTTTCCTTGGTTATCTTTAGGGTATAGCCAATTACAAGGTCCTCTTGCTGGTTGGTTCCCAATCATTGGCGAATTTGGTGTTTCGGGTTTAGTGGTACTGATTAGTGCTGCACTTGCCATCTGGTTAGCGGATAAAAAGTGGCTACCTAGTGCTCTTATTGTCACTGTGCTATTGGTATCAGGCCTAGTACTTAACCAGTACCAATGGACAAAACCAACTGGCGAAAATGTGCGTATAGCCATGGTTCAAGGCAATATTGAACAAGCCTTGCGCTGGACACCAGAACAAGATCAGCCAACCATGAATAAATACAAAAACATGACCGCAGATCATTGGAACAATGACGTGGTGATCTGGCCAGAAGCCGCCATTCCTAAACTAGAACCTATAGCGGCTGATTTTCTAAATGAAATAGATAGCTTGGCAGCACAAACCAATACGGGCTTAATCACCGGTATTGTGAACTACAACTTTGAAACACGAGAAGCCTTTAACAATTTAATCGGTTTAGGGCAAAAGCAAACAGATGAGCAAAATAACGGTAGTGCGGTTCGCGGGCAATATCACTATTTTCATGGCAATCGTTTTGCCAAACATCATTTACTGCCGATAGGCGAATTTATTCCTTTAGAAGACTGGATACGTGGATTAGCCCCAATCTTTGATTTACCCATGTCATCCTTTACTCGAGGCGATTATCAACAAGCAAACATACAGGCCAAAGGTTATCAATTTGCCCCCGCGATTTGTTTTGAAATCGCTTTCCCAAGGCAGATATCGGCGAACTTATATTACAATACCGACTTTATAATCACGGTCAGTAATGATGCGTGGTTTGGTGGCTCCCATGGCCCTGCTCAACATCTCGAAATAGCTCAAGCACGTGCTAAGGAATTTGGTTTACCTGTTTTACGTGCAACCAACACCGGCATCACGGCTTTTATCGATCATAGGGGTCAAATCCAAAGCAGATTACCGCAATTTGAAGCGGCTGTGCTGAGTGATACCATTGCGCAAGTAAAAGGTTACACCCCATACCGTTCGTTCGGTGACTGGACAATATGGTGTTTGTCTTTTGTGATTTTTGCTTTTGCCTGCTGGTACCAAAGACAATCAAAGGAAAGTTAAATGTCATCGCCAACCCGTGATCCTAATTTTATTATTCGCCCTGCTACGATTGAAGATACTGCACTTATTTTGACCTTCATTAAAGAGCTCGCGGATTACGAAAAGTTATTACATGAAGTGGTGGCAGACGAAAGTACACTACAAGAAAGTCTATTCGGCGAGACACCACATGCCAAAGTGGTGATAGGTGAATATAACGGCACACCTGTGTCGTTTGCGTTGTACTTCCATAATTTTTCTACCTTTCTCGGTCGACCCGGTATTTATTTAGAAGACTTGTACGTGCAGCCGCACATGCGTGGTAAAGGCTTAGGTAAAATACTCTTAGGTTATTTAGCAACCCTTGCCATAGAACTAAACTGCGGGCGTTTAGAATGGTGGGTATTAGATTGGAACAAACCCGCAATTGATTTCTATCGGTCTTTAGGTGCACAACCCATGGACGAATGGACGGTAAATCGTGTAACAGGCGAAGCGTTAGAAAAATTAGCGCAACATCTAAAGTAAGTTCAGTGATAAATTTTTATTATGTCGAATTAGACCGATCTAGGAATAACTTCTTTATTAATACCGATAAATTCTTTAATTCTAGTAATTGGAGTTAACACAATCACATTACCCATTAACACTAAAACAAAACCAACTATTGTACTTGTTTGCCAAACAAAACCTTCAAATATCATACTAAGTGAGACCGCAACAACGGGAAATAATACCACTGCATAACTGGCTTTTTCTGGGCCGATGTCTTTTAACAATACAAAATAACAAGCAAAAGCGATAACGGTGCCAAATACACTTAAATACACCAGAGAAGCAATATAAGGTAGCCTAGTATCTAGATTAAACTCAGAACCATTTATTAAAGTTAAAACAAGTAAAAACACACTACCGTAAAACATCCCCCATGCATTTCCCTGCATAATTCCAATATTGTTTCTTGAGTTACGTACGCTGGTCATATTTCCCAGTGATGCTACAAATGTTCCACCTAACGACAATCCCAAACCAATCATCGCTTCGCTAGCTATATCTAAAGTTGTAATGTCTTGCCAAAACAGCCCGATAATTCCAGCTAGTCCCAACGTAGCACCAATAAAGGTCCGTGGAGCAATAGGTTTTCCAAAGAATATACGTGTATTAATAATATTCATGACTAACAGAGTAGAGAAAGCAATAGAGGTCATAGCTGAAGTTAGATAGTCTTGTGCCCAGTACAAAATTAAATAGTTAAATCCAAAGTTACAGCAGGCTAATGCCATAAAGAAAATACCGACTAAACCTCCTCTATCTGCTTGAGAATCTACTTTGTTTGCCCAAGAATTTGGTAACATAATTTCAAAAGCTCCTAAAAATGAAGCTGCAAAAATCA
>ENA-OSET01005619-OSET01005619.1-sediment-metagenome-genome-assembly--contig:-NODE-5619-length-10512-cov-3.811212_pt1 | contig 10512 bp, 7 predicted proteins | sample MGYA00237882_ERZ534229 | MGnify/ENA primary metagenome ERZ534229 (study PRJEB26408, sample SAMN06266212) | sediment metagenome | isolation source: Hudson Canyon methane seep mesocosm | place: USA:Hudson...
AAAAATTACCCTAGGTTCATTAATAAGCAAAATAGATGATCCTGCGATAAATAAAAAAAAACTTTATGATATTAAAATTCCAATTTATTGGGGAGGACCAGTAGATAACAATAAAATTTTAATACTACATTCAAATGATTACAAAATCAAAATGAAATTTGATATTTTTAGACCTACGAGTATTAACGATTAAAGAAAAAACTTTAGAATACTTATCTAATAAATTTAAAAGATTAGATTTTTTATCTAAATTTGCAGAGTAATTAGAACTTGGATGAAATTCATTCACTCCAGCAATCATTTCTATAAATTGATCAATTATTACGGTCGCTATTAATGGGTCGTCACTTGCGTCTGCAAAAGCATCTACCGCTATAACTATATAGACTAGAGTTAAACGTGATATCCATTTATTAGCTGTACATTTCATTTTACAACCATCCTTAAGCCACAATAACTTTTCGGAACATTCCGGGCATGTGATATAGCAAGTGACAATGATAAGCCCAAGTTCCACGTGCATCGGCTGTGACGAGATAGCTTATTTTTGACCCTGGTTGAACCAGAACAGTATGCTTACGGGGGATATAATGAGCATCACCCGTTTCTAACTCGCTCCACATGCCGTGTAAATGCATCGGGTGGGTCATCATCGTATCGTTCACTAAGGTGATGCGTAGTCGCTCACCATATTTGAATAACAAGGGCTCCGCATCCGCAAACTTGATTCCGTTTACTGACCACATATAACGATGCATATTACCCGTTAGGTGTAATTGCAATTCGCGGTCAGGCTCTCGAGGAGTATGAGTTTTATAAAGATTTGTTATGTCTGAATAGTTTAGTACCGTTCTGTCATATAGCTGTAGATGATTTCTAAGGCCAATTCCCGGATCACTTAAGCCTAACTGTGGATTGTCAGCTCGCATATCTATATGTGGCCCAAACTCTGTTTCAGCATGAATAATATCTTGGTTACTTCCGAAGCCGACGGTACCTGCGGCTTGATGATTCATCGGCATGTTCATGTTGCTGTGATTCATTGGCATATCCATATTGCTATGATCCATAGACATGGCCATATCTCTGTGTCCCAGTACTGGGGCTGGGTCCATTTTTGGCGTGGGTGCCGTTAAATTAATATTTGGAGTTAGTGAACCATGGGTATAGCCCGTGCGATCCATGCTCTGAGCGAAAATACTGTATGCACGATCATTACTCGGTTCTACAATAACGTCGTATGTCTCTGCCACGCCGATGCGGAATTCATCAACCGTCACAGGTTCAATATTTTGTCCGTCCGAAGCGACGACAGTCATCTTTAAGTCTGGGATACGAATATCAAAAATGGTCATTGCTGATCCATTAATAAAGCGAAGCCTTATTTTTTCATTCCTGTTAAATAGTGCTTTCCAGCCTTGATCAGGTGTAAACCCATTCATTAAATAGGTATAGGTATAACCTGTAACATCTGATAAATCTCGATCACTCATTCGAGCGTTATTCCACATTGAACGCTCATTCCACGTCTTTGCAAGTCCTTTATCCTTAATGTCTTGCCATAGGTCAGATGCTGTTCGCTCACTAAAATTATAGTAGTCGCTCTGTTTTTTTAAGGTAGAGTAAATAGAGGAGGGAGGTTCATCACTCCAATCGGATAAAAGCACAACATAGTCCCGGTCATAGCTAACGGGGTCAGGATCTTTTGGGTCAATAACAATGGCACCGTACAGTCCTGTTTGTTCCTGAAATGCTGAATGGCTGTGATACCAGTAGGTTCCGCTTTGATTAACGTTGAATTTATATTCGAAGGTTTCGCCAGGCTTAATTCCATCAAAGCTAAGCCCTGGTACTCCGTCCATTCTGCTTGGGAGAATAATTCCATGCCAGTGAATAGAGCTGTCTTCTGCAAGATTGTTAGTGACTTTAAGTGTTACCGTTTCACCTTCTTTCCAATGCAATATGGGAGCAGGCACTGAATTATTAACTGACGTAGCCATTCGCTTACTGCCAGTAAAATTTACGGGGAGGTACCCAATATTAAGATTAAAGTGATTGCCAGTAAGTGTAGGAGGGTTAACTTTTGATGGTGATATTTTCGTAGACGCACTGCTGGGGTTTACTCCCATGCCAATTAAAGCCCCTCCTGCAGCAATACCCGATACAAATCGTCGTCTTGAAATAATAGCTTTATCGCAAAAAGTGAAATTGTTAGTCTTCATGCTTGCTCTCTTGGCTTATCTATTAATGATTAGATTGGTAAGCCTGTCTATATTATATAAGACTAATATAGTAGAAAAAAAGCCTTGGTAAATTGAGGGCATTTTGATCTTCATATGTTCACTGTAGTTAGTGACATTGCCTGCTTAATATTTTTTTATGTACTTCATCAACAATAATTAATACCAATGAAATAGACAGTAAAGTAAACCATGCTAGTAGAGGGGATGAATAATGTTTAATCCAGTTAGTTATTTAGAATGTTTTAATGGTTCCGTCTTTTAACATGTCACTTATAGCGTTATTAAAATCGGGATGATAATTTTGGGCTGATCATGGTTAAGTTTCTTTTGCTTTGCGCAATGATGAATTAAATATAGACCAACTTCTTACACTCGGCACATATTGAGGTATTATTCGACTATGCAAAACCTACAAGTGGGAATACATATATGACAGGTATGAACATTGATGCCGATTTCAATTTTGACAACAGCTATGCAGAACAGCTCGAAGGATTCTATGTTCCTTTTATGGGTGATAAAGCACCGAAACCCAAATTGATAAGATTAAATCACGCGCTTGCAGAAACACTGGGCCTTGATATTGAAGATTTATCGGTAGGGGATATTGCTGCTATTTTCTCGGGTGGGGTATCACTTAAAGGAGGAAGACCTTTAGCCCAAGTTTATGCGGGTCACCAATTTGGAGGCTTCAGCCCCCAGTTAGGTGATGGAAGGGCATTGTTGCTGGGTGAAGTGATTGATAGGAATGGAGATAGACGTGATATTCACTTAAAAGGCTCGGGGAGAACACCTTATTCTCGTGGTGGCGATGGTAAGGCTGTAATTGGGCCGGTATTGCGTGAATATATTTTAGGTGAAGCCATGTTCGCGCTTAATGTCCCTACAACAAGAGCATTAGCCGCTGTTACCACGGGTGAACAAATTTTCCGTGATGGGATGTTTCCTGGTGCCGTACTAGCAAGAGTTGCTTCTAGCCATATAAGAGTCGGTACTTTTGAGTTTTTTGCAGCACAGGGTGAGACAGCTAAAGTTAAACAGTTAGCAGATTATAGTATTCGGCGTCATTTTTCTGAGCTAACAAACAGCAAAGATTGCTACCTTAAGTTATTACGAGCAGTGTGTGAGCGACAAGCCGCGCTTTTGGCTAAGTGGATGTGTGTTGGTTTTGTTCATGGCGTGATGAATACCGATAACATGGCCATTGCAGGTGAGACGATTGACTATGGTCCTTGTGCATTTATTGATACCTATGACGCATCGGCTGTATTTAGCTCAATAGATCATCAAGGTCGTTATGCCTATGGTAATCAGGCACAGATAGCGCAGTGGAACTTAACTCGTTTAGCTGAAACCTTACTGCCCTTAATTAATGAAGATACTGATGAAGCGGTCAGGTTAGCGACCGACGAGCTGAAAGCTTTTTCAGATCGATATCAAACATTATGGGTAGAAGGCATGCGCGCTAAACTTGGCTTAGCAAGTACAGAGGAAGAAGATCTAAATCTTATTATTGATTTACACAATACAATGCAAGGACAGAATGTAGATTTTACATTGTTTTTTCGTGGCTTATCTAGTGCTGCACAGGGTGAAACAAACGCTGTACGAAGTTTATTTGATGACCCTGAAAATTTTGATCAATGGTATGCGCTTTGGTCTGAACGTTTGTCTCGTGATGCAATGAATCAAAACGAACGTGAAACTTTTATGAACGCGGTAAATCCAATCTACATACCACGAAACCATAAGGTAGAAGAAGCGTTACAAGCAGCAGAGAAAGATTCAAATTATTCACTGTTTGAAAAGTTGATGGATGTTCTTGAAAATCCTTTTGTACAAAGAGACGGGATGGAAGAATACGCTGTGCCAGCGCCTAAAGAATTCGGCCTTTATAAAACATTTTGCGGCACGTAAGTATATTTCCAGAAGGAATTATTCAGCGTTAACCCATTCTTAATGGCAATAGGAGCCTCTGATGAAGCTTAAATATTTTTTAATAGGATGTTTATTTTACGGATACTTTGGTTCCTATGGTTTTGCGAATACCATAACCAACGAGGTAAGAGACCCTGAAGCGGCTACCGGTGTGATTAGAAAGTCACTGGTAGAATCTAAGAAGTTTATGGTGAGTGCAGCAAATCCGTATGCAGTGAAGGCCGGTTATCGAGTACTAAGGGCTGGGGGGAGTGCTGTTGATGCTGCAATTGCGGTACAAATGGTTTTGACCCTAGTGGAGCCTCAATCCTCTGGTATTGGCGGAGGCGCTTTTATACTGCATTGGGATGCCAAGGAAAAAACAATAACAAGTTGGGATGGGCGTGAAACTGCCCCTTCATCGGCTGATGGTGATTTGTTTTTAGATGACAATGGTAAACTAATGGGGTGGTGGGATGCTCTGGCTGGAGGGCGCTCAGTCGGCACGCCGGGCGTTATAGCGGTTCTATCAAAAGCGCATAACGCGCAAGGTAAACTACCTTGGGCTTCTTTATTCAAAGACGCCATAGAACTTTCAGAAAAAGGATTTATTGTTTCCTCGCGTTTACATCAATTGATTGCAAAGAAAACCAACCCTTCGTTAGGGCATTATGCTGAAGCAAAAGAATATTTTTTTCCTAATGGCGAGCCACTTCAAACAGGAGTGTTACATAAAAATCAAAAATTGGCATCAACTCTTAAATTGATTGCTCAAAACGGCCCTAAGGCTTTTTATCAGGGTGAAATTGCCAGAGATATAATTAACGCAGTACAGGGCGCTAAAGATAACCCAGGCTTGTTGACCAAGGCCGACCTGAAGGCGTATGAAGCAATAGAACGAGCAGCCGTTTGCTCGCCATATCATCAATATACTATTTGCGGAATGGGGCCTCCGACATCTGGTGGCTTAACGCTTATACAAATTTTGTCTCTATTAGAGCCGTTTAAGTTAAATAACTATAAACCAATGGCCCCTGACGCTATTCACTTATTTAGCCAAGCCTCACGTCTTGCATATGCTGATCGAGATTTATATATCGCAGACAGTGACTTTTTAAAAGTACCTATTTCAGGGCTATTGAACCCAGATTATTTAAAACGACGATCCTTGTTGATTAAAAGCAATACCGATATGGGTAAGGCAAAGGCAGGATCAATACCTCCGGCTGTATCGTTCTCTGAAGGCAATACATTATCTCAACCATCAACATCTCATATTTCAATTGTGGACAGCGAAGGTAATGCCATTTCAATGACCAGCAGTATTGAAATGGCTTTTGGTTCAACCTTAATGGTGAGAGGTTTCTTATTGAATAATCAGCTAACTGATTTTTCATTTTCCAAAGAGATAAACGGAAAACCTGTAGCTAACCGTGTAGAGGCTAATAAACGACCACGTAGCTCAATGGCACCCACCATGGTATTTAATGAAAACCACCGCTTAATGATGGTTATTGGGTCTCCTGGTGGTAGCCGAATTATTAACTATGTGGCTAAAACAGTTATTGGCGTATTAGATTGGGGCTTGAATATTCAACAAGCTATTGATCTTCCTAATATATCCAACAGAAATGGAAATACCGATCTAGAATTAGGTACCCAGATTAATAAGCTAAAGAAAGGTTTAGAAAAGAAAGGTCATACTGTAAAGGTTAGAGAATTAAACAGTGGTTTGCACGGCATAGTTATTACCGCGGACGGTTTACAAGGCGGTGCAGATTCACGTCGTGAAGGCATTATATTGGGTGACTGACTGCTGCCTTAGAAGCCCGTGAAGAACTTAGTTTTGCTAATGTTTAAGATTGAAAGTATTTAATCGTCTTAACTTACGTTGTTTCTAAATCTGCTTGTTTTTCAAGGTCAGCGATTCTGAGCTGTTCTTCAGTGATAGGCTTACCAGTAGTTACAGTGCCACCACGCTCAACCTTTAATTTTCTAACGCATTTTTCCAAGGTAGATTTACCAAGGCCCATTGCTTCTGCTGCATCTCGAACAGAGTAGCCTTGATCTAAAACCAGCTTCTCAGATTCGACCTTAAATTCAGGGTTATAACTTGCTCTTGTTTTCTTGGTCATGTTGTCACCGTAATGATTTGTGTGCACTTTAGCACCTCCTATTACGTGACTTAACAAATATCTCTTCTTGCACCATCCGATATTATGATTTAGCTACGCTTGATGATGGAATATCTATACGAGTGCAAGACAGTAAAGGCTAATTATGCAGCTTAATCCTAAAATTTATATCTAATTCCTACTGTTTTAGTCGGTTATTCTGCTAGGCTGTTAAAAACGTCTTCTTTTTGAGTCATATTTCTACGTTGATTGTTCAACGTTGATCTAAGATGGAGGCTAGCGTTCCGATGATAGTGTTGATGGCTAAAGCCTTTATTTTCAGTAACAACTTTAATACTCATAGGATTAATTCATGACAATAAAAAATAAATTAATTAGTCTCGTCGTTCTATTGCTGACCTTGCTAACCATTGTTGCTGGCCATGCCATAGTCTCCATGAAAAACATTGCCTCAGAGTTACACGGAGTTACGGCGGAAGACATGCCGCTCATGGAGGTCATAACTGAGGTAACGATCAGGCAGTTTGAAGGCGCGCTGGTGATGGAGCGTACACTTGGTGCTTACAGAAAAACAGCAAATGATGATCTATCTAACTCTAAGAACGAGCTTAATTCTATCTCTAAGAATGTGACTGAACAACTGCTGGTCGCTGAAAATATATTGTCTACCGCAATAGAACATGCGTCGAGCACTGAAATAAAAGATAACCTTGTTGCACTGTTTGACCGCTTGACCGGAATTGAACATCAACACACTATTTATGAAGAGCACCTATCTGCTATTGTCAATGCGCTTGAGTCGGGCAGTGATCAAGCTCTAGAAGAAAAAATGGAGACTTTAGAAGCAGAGCTGTCATCGCTTGACCATAATCTAGAAGAATTCTTGTTATCCGTTGAAGAGTTAACGAATCATGCACTTGAGTCGGTAGAGATGCACGAGCAACAAATGATGTACTGGTCTATCGGCTTAGTTATTGCTGCCATGTTTATCGGTGTGTCCGGCGGTATATATATTATTCATAGTATCATGAAACCTTTAGGGGCTGAGCCAACGGAACTGCTATCGATTAGTGCGAAAATAGCCGGTGGAGATCTAACATCATCTTTCGCAGATGCAGGCAATGAGACAGGCGTTTATTCTGCGATACGTACGATGAACACTAACCTGGCGAAGCTTGTTTTAGGTATTCAAGACGTGAGTAAAAATTTAGCGGGCACTGCTCAGCATGCCTCTGATATTAATGATCAAACCCATGTAGCCATGTGCAGCCAGCAGCAAGAAACGGGGCAAGTGGCAACAGCGGTAAATGAAATGGCATCAACGACTCAAGAAGTTGCTAGTAATGCAGCGGAGACAGCAGAGGCCACGGTTGCAGTGCTAAGTGTGGCGGATGAAGGTAAAAAGGTTCTTGATCAAGCTATTATCTCTATAGAAACTCTTTCGGTCGAGGTATCAAATACGAGTAAGCTCATGCAACAACTTAAAGAGCACGGAGAAGCTATAGGCTCGGTACTAGCGGTTATAGAAGGAATTGCAGAACAGACCAATCTCCTTGCTTTAAATGCAGCGATTGAAGCAGCAAGAGCGGGGGAGCAAGGTCGAGGTTTTGCCGTTGTTGCTGATGAAGTTCGATCTCTTGCGCAGCGTACACAAACTTCAACGGTACAAATTAAAGAGATGATTGACAAAATTCAAACGGGCACAGATATTTCTGGCGCAGCAATTGAGAAAAGTAGAGCACAAGCCGCTGAAACGGTCACGCTTGTATCTGAAGTGGGAGGTGCCCTGACAAAAACAAATGAGGGGATATCAAAAATTAATGATATGAATACTCAAGTGGCTACTGCTGCAGAAGAACAAACAGCTGTTATTGAAGAGATCAACCGGAATATTGTGGCAATCAACCAGCGTGCAGAGGAAACCTCTTCTGGCTCTAAAAATACAAAAGATGCTGGCGATAAATTAGTTCATCTTGCTGATGAGCTACAGCAGAGCGTGAGTCGCTTCAAGCTGTCAACCTAAGGTCGATAGGGCATACCGGCTTTAACGCCAAGGCCATGTATATTACCTGTAAGAATGCCTATTGGCTCGAAGAGACAACAGGCATATTAAAAATAAGGTTTTTGGCCACAAACCAGCCTTAAAGTTACATTACCTTCGTGAAAATTGTCATGAACCTTGTTTTTGTGACGATAAGGTAAAACTCTTAGTCAGACCATTAAGTTTTTCTGCAATGTCGCTAATTTGCTGACTGGCTGCCGATACCTGATTGGCAGTTTCGGTATTTTCATGAGCTACGTCATTAATGGCGGTGATATTTTGGCTAATTTCCTGAACGGCACAGTGCTGTTGTTCTGTTGCTGTAGCAATAACGTCCGTCATTTTGCTTATGGATTCAATTTCAGTGTCGACATGGTTAATTGCTTTTGCAGTGGTATGTGCATTAGTAATAACGTTATCTGTTTTTTCCTGACTGATCGCCATCACATTTACTGCATCGTCCGAAGCACTCTGCAACTTGCAGATCGTATCTTCTATATTTTTTGTCGATTCCTGAGTCTGCTGAGCCAGATTCCGTACCTCGTCGGCAACCACAGCAAAACCACGTCCTGATTCACCGGCTCTGGCAGCCTCAATGGCAGCATTTAACGCCAACAGATTTGTCTGGTCGGCTATACCTCGAATAACTTCTAATACACTACTTATGGTGCGAGTATCTCGGGCCAGTTCCTGAATAACATCGGTTGCTCGGTTAATTTCTTGTCCCAAATCACCCAACACATTAATGGTATTATTTAACATATTATTTGCATCGTTGGATTTCTCTTTGGCAGACTGTGATGAACCTGCTACATCTTTAACATTTTCCGACACCTCATGAACACTGGCAGACATTTCCTCAATCGCTGCCGCTACCTGCTCAATGCTTTGTCTTTGTTGCTGCATACTCACAGATGCTTGCAGGCTAGATGTACTGGTTTGCTCTGCTGTGCTGGCAAGAACACTGCTGGTGTCGACAATGTCACCAATTATATTCTGCAATCGTTCAACCATTCTGTGCATGGCTCCGTATACACCTGTGAGACCACGCTGAATGTTGAATGAAATGGTAAGGTCTCCTTCGGCAATACTCTCCGATATTGATTGCATCTCATGGGGCTCCCCACCCAACGGTCTTAGAATTGAATTGGCTGTGAAAATAGCAATCGAGGCAATAATAAGAATACTTATTACAACAACAATAAAGATCGTCCAGTACAACGAATAAACGGGTGAGAAAGCTTCCGCAGCATCTATTTCCGATAACAAGACCCACTTAGTTCCATCAATATTGATCGGCGTAAAAGCTGACAACACAGGATTACCGTTATAATCTATGATTATACGGGTGTCGGTAGTGCCATTTAACCCGGCTTTAGCGGCCTCGGTCTTAACCCCGTTTTGTTGGATGTTACCTGCAAACGAAGCAACAACGGAATGACCCGTCGGATCGAGGTATGAATCTGAACGCATTAAATAGTCACTACCAATCAGATAACTTTCACCGGTTTCTCCCATTCCCTCACGCTGCTGCATAATGACATTTATCTTGTCAATGGATAGTTGCAATGCGACTACCACAGAGACACCATTGGCGCTGGTAAAGGGTAATGCAATAAACGTTGCGGGTTCATTATTGCTTGGTGCATAACGGCTAAAATCAGCCATGGAGAATCTATTGGCTGACTGCACGCGCTGAAATAACTTACCTAAGCCGGAGTCGTTATAAAGACCGGTGATTAAATTAGTTTGGTAGTCAGCTTCCCTGGTTACGGTATAAAAAATATCACCACTGCTATTGATTAAAAATAAATCGTAATAACCATAAGCTTTGATAAATTTTTTAAAAAATGCATGACTGTCATGGGCGGAATCAACCAACTGGTCAGGTGTGTTAAAATCCAAAATCTGCTGTACTGTGTCCGCAAGGATTTCAATATCTCCCTTGCGTTCTTCAAAATAGCTTTCAATCTGTGATTTTTTGATTTCACGCACTGCTGTCAGGTTAGAAAATGTCAATTCTTCCAGTGAAGTACTGGCAATGTAGCCAGCAATAATACCGACAGTAATAACTGGGAGTAGCGAGATACACAGGAAAATTGCCAACAGCTTATGTTTTAGTTTCATCAGGTTTCTCTATTAATGTTTGAGAGGAATTACAAATCCCTAACTAGTG
>ENA-OSET01005624-OSET01005624.1-sediment-metagenome-genome-assembly--contig:-NODE-5624-length-10507-cov-5.062033_pt1 | contig 10507 bp, 6 predicted proteins | sample MGYA00237882_ERZ534229 | MGnify/ENA primary metagenome ERZ534229 (study PRJEB26408, sample SAMN06266212) | sediment metagenome | isolation source: Hudson Canyon methane seep mesocosm | place: USA:Hudson...
TTCAATACGAGAACACCAATCGAATAGGTTTTTATACGCGACAGAATAAGACCCATTATGCTCTGCAAAAGAAATAATAATGCCGTCACTTTCACCTATTTTTGCTAGAAAGTCTTTGGCCAGCTTGGGGTGCCCCAATGCTTCTTCTTTATCCTGACTATACAAAGGTAATTCGTAATCATTTAAATCCAATATTTCAACATCCGCTTTGTTCAATAAATGAGATGCATACTCTACCAGTTGCTTATTAATTGACTTTCTATGATTACTCGCTGCAAATGCAATAACTTTCATTATTTGTACCTCAAATTATATCCCTAAGTGGAAAGGAGTCTGCCCCTTCAAATATTCAATGGGCCACCATTTTATTTCGTAAACTTGAAATATCTTGGCCACAAACAGGTTTACTAAAGAGATAGCCCTGCGCAGTATTGCAACCCAGTTTATTTAGCGTTTCAAGTTGCTCTGCTGACTCCACGCCTTCTGCGATGATTCCGTAACCAAATTTTTGCCCAATATCAATCATAAAACCAACAAGCAGTTGAGCTTCGTTATCAACATGCATGTCATCAACAAAGTATTTGTCTATCTTCAGGCAATCTACCTCTAGGTGTTTGAGAGAGGCAAAAGACGAATAACCTGTTCCAAAATCATCTATAGCCAGACGAATACCCAGATCCTTCAGGTCTTTAAAAGTAGAGAGGTTTGCCTGACCTGTCTGAACAAAACCTTCGGTAACTTCCAACTCTAGATCAGCTGGGGCTATCCCGGTCTCATCGAGTATATGTTTAACCATTAACACGATATCCTTATCTACAAACTGGCTAGGAGAAATATTCACCGCCATCCTTAAACCTGGAAAACCTTCCTTCTTCCAGGCGGCAGCCTGACGGCAGGCCGTGTTTAATACCCACTCAGTGAGCGGTTTCATCATACCAATTCGTTCTGCAGTTGCGATGAAATCAACAGGAGAAACTTGCCCAAGCAGTGAATGGTGCCAGCGTGACAATGCTTCAACACCAATAATCTCACCGGTACTTATACTAAACTGGGGTTGGTACACTAGCGATAACTGCTGTTCTTCAATCGCATCACGTAGGTATTGTTCAACTTGAAAACGGTATTCTGCTTCACGGGTCAGCTCTGGTTTATAAAAGGCGTATTGGTTTTTGCCTCTTTCTTTTGCTGAGTAAAGGGAAGTGTCTGCCGCTTTTATAAGCGTATCCGAGTCCCCTCCGTCGTCAGGATAGTGAGCAATGCCAATACTGCAAGCTGGTGTGAATTTTCTAATAGCAAGTTCGAAGGGTTGACCTAGCGAGTCAAGACAGCGTTGCGCTACGTGAGCCGCATCATACTCATCATTTACCTCTTCAACGAGAACGCAGAACTCATCTCCACCCAGCCGGGCAATAAAATCAATTTCACGACAAGTATTCTCCAAGCGCTTTGCAATAGTTTTGAGGAGCAAGTCCCCAACATCATGACCTAGGCTGTCATTAACACTCTTGAAGTCATCCAGATCAATATATAGTAGAGCAAAACGGTGTTTATGGCGGTATGAGTTATTGATTAATTCTTCAAGGTGTTGGTAAAAGTGGGCACGACTGGAAAGCCCGGTTAGTACATCTGTATAGGCTAGTTCCCGTATACGCTTTTGCGCTTGATCCCGCTCCATAACGATTCCGGCAAGTCTGGCGGCAGATTTAAGGTCACTTGATTCCTCTTTATTAGGTAGCGCAGGGTGGTTGTAATACATGCCAAAAGCGCCCAACACCTTTCCAGAGGAGTTCTTAATGGGTTCAGACCAACAACAGCGCATTCCGTGGGGGAGTGCGATATTTTTGAGCTGCGTCCATTTAGGGTCGGTCTCAATATTTTCAACGACAACACGTGTTCCGGTATAGGTCGATGTACCACATGAACCAACACTTGGGCCATATTTTATCCCGTTGATTGCATCGCAATACGCTTTCGGAAGACTTGGCGCACCTCCATGCATGAGTCTATTGCCATGTAATTCGAGCATTGAACAGCGCATTCCGGGGTGACGGCTTTCATACATTGAGGCAATCGCATTATAGATATCGGGTGCAGATTTCCCAACAGCGATCATCTCCAAAACTTCTGCATTTTTGATATTTAATACTTCTGCTTTTTTGCTCTCTGTTATATCGAAATGAGTACCAATTAAGCGAACAATTTTGCTGTCAGATTCTCTAAGGACCAAAAAAGCGCGACATAATACGAAAACATCATGCCCCCTCTTATGGTGCATACGGACTTCAACTTCAAGTGAGTCGGAGTGGCCACCTACATAATCCCTAACTTTCTCTAATGCCGCGTCTTTATCATCAGCATGAATTAGATTCACCCAGGTATTCAAATTACTCGAAAGTTCATCTTCGGCATAACCGAGCATGTCTTTCCATTGAGGGGAGTAATAGACGTTATCAGTTTCGAGATTCCAGATCCAAAGTCCACTACTAGCGCCGCGTACTGCCATCGAAAACGGCTGTTCACTTTTATAAGTTCTCGTGAAGAATTTTTCCTTGGAATCCTTGAAATCACTCAATTCAGCATCTAATTTCTGAATGACTTTAAGCAGTTGCGATTTGGATAAATGTGAATAATTCATCATTACCTCTGTGGAAGATCAGACTTGCAAGGGTAAAAATAGTCACTAGGTTAAAATATGATCAATATTACTATAGCAAAGCTTCAAGCAAAGACATCGGTAAAAAGGACTGAAATCTGAACTAAATGTTATTATTCCGAAGGTGCTGACTCGATTTAGGATTGTTTTGTCAACGTATTGTTATTATAAATAATTGATTTTAAACAAAATAGAACGGGTATACATAAGCTTGATTCTATATGCCCGTTATATTTGAGAGGGTTATTGATGTCTTTAATATCGCCTAGAATGCTTTTTTGAGCCTGGGCCATTGAATGCCTTCGGCTATTTCATTGGCAAAAGAGGCGTTACTCAATTTCTCTAATAAAGTTAACGCAGCTTGATAGCTGATAATACTACCATTAGATGTAATAATATTTTTATCAACGACAACGTTTTGATCAAATTGTACTTTCACCTGTGGATAATCAGATTTCAAATCACTTTCTCCACCCGCCCAAGTTGTTGCTTTCAGACCATCTAGTAATCCTGCTTCGGCGAGTAAGAAAGCGCCACTACAATTACTAGCTAACCATTTTGCCTTTTTGCCATGTGTTGTTATAAAAGCAATGAGATCATTATTCTTTAATAAAGGAGACATGTCATAAGTGCTGGGTACTAATAACACATCTAGCTCTAATGAGTCATAGATGGAGTGGTTCACTTTAATACTTAAGCCTTCTTCGGATGTAATATAATCCTGCTTTTTTGGTGAGATAAGAACGACTTCATAATCGGAGAACCACGCTTTTCGTGAAGCTGCTCCAAATACTTCTATTGGCGCGGTTACATCTGAGGATAGTACGCCATCGTAGATCAATATTCCGATCGTATTTTTCGCTGCCTGAGCAAAACTAGACGCGCTTAATACCAATAATAGGACGATAATTTTATTGAAAGAAAACATTGTTTTTCTCCGTGAGTAAGAGTAGAGATTAAATCTTAAGTGATTTTTTATGATGAATAAATTACACTTTTATCACTATATAAGTGAAAATTATTCACCTGATAATTGAGTTGCTCTTAAGGTAATTCATTGGAATATTTTTATGGATAAACTCAGAGTTTTACAATTATTCTTGGCGGCAGCGGACCATGGTAGTTTTGCCGCAGTGGCAAAGAACTTGGGGGCATCTCCTTCAACCATCAGTAAAGCGATGAGCCGCTTGGAAGGTGATTTAGGTATTCAGCTTTTTTATCGAAACACGCGTCGTTTAACCTTAACGCAAGGCGGACACGTTTATGCTGAAACTGTTCGAAAAGTAACAGATGAATTAAGTGCCTGTGAGCATAATATTAAACATGTAAATGATGAGGCCCAAGGCCATCTTAAAATTAGCTTGCCAGTGTCTTATGGTCGTTTGTATGTTCGGCCTTGGATGAAAAAGTTTCATGAGCTATACCCTGATATTACATTTGAGCTAACTTATAGTGATCACTATGTCGACTTAATCGAGCAAGGTATTGATGTTTGTATTCGTAGCGGGACTATTCAAGATAATCGTTTAACAGCCAGAAAGCTAAGCCCTATTGATTTTGTGACTTGCGCTTCTCCTGAATACCTAAAGAAACACCCTAACTTACAAACTCCTATCGATTCCGAAAAGGAGTTTTCACAACATAAGTGCATTCAGTTCCGTTTTGGGCAGACAGGTAAAATTATGCCGTATAAACTCTATCAAAACGGCATGCTACAGGACTACTTTTCAGAAAATAGTTTGATTGTGGATGATGGTGAAGCGATGTCAGAATTATGTGCGGATGGCTTTGGAATAACGCAAATGCCACATTTTATCGCGCGAAATTGGCTAGATTCCGGCGCTTTAAAAATGATAGGGCCAACAGTTCGAGTTGAAAATTTTGGCGTTTATGTTTTGTACCCTAAGCGTCATTACTTGCCAAATCGGGTGCGTGTATTTATTGATTTTTTGATTGAACAGCTGTCTTTAATTGGTGAGTTCTCCGATAGAACATGGGTATTATAATCGCCCTCTTAGATACGTACTTTAGTGCCACAGATAGTTTGGTGATAGGAAGCCTGCGCTTCCTAATGAACTCTCAGTATTGTGATTAGGATTTCCTCCTAAACGGGGCTTTTTTTAATTAAAAAGCCCATCGAAACCCGAGTGTTAAATCATGCTGTGTAATATCTGACTTGCCTAGTAATGTTTGGTAATAAATAAAAGCCGAACGGTTATTAGGTAGCTGTGTTGAAAGGCCTGCGCCGAATGAGAAATAGTCGGTATCTTCAACATCTGTTTCTAATGAGAAACTTGAGCCTGTTGTATCTCCCACAAAACGACCATTCACGACTCGCTTACTGCCTTGAAATTCGTGAATCCAGTCTAACTGAATGTTTGGAATTAATACTCCCCATGAGAAGCTAAGGGCATAATCCATCTGACCACTAAAGCTTGTATTAATTACTTCTTGAGATTGTTTGTCGACAGCCATTGCCCAGCTAGATGAACCTGTGTCTGCGGATTCTTGAAATGCATCAATATTGTGTTTTGTATATTCAACTCGGGCAACTGGACCAAATGTGAGTGCGCCATAATTTAGTTGGTAACCACCTCCAATAGTCGCAGCAATCTCGCCCCCGTCGTAATTTGAAAACAAGCTTTGTTCGACCGTGTTTCCTGAAAGGGTATAACGTATATTCCTATTTTGGTCAAAGTCACTCCAGCCGTAACTTAGGCTCGCGTCAATATAGGCGTTTTGCGTATATTGGGTGCCATATAAGAGCATTGAATAACTGCTGCCTTCAAGATCGCCGCCATCAGCATTTAAGTCGTTTTCCATCATGCTGTAACTAAATGCTCCGCCAATAATGCGTTCATTTGTTAATCTGTAATCAATGCCAAAGGTTAAGCCTTTTGTACTAAAGTCATAACCGGCTTCTTTTGATGTATTGTCTTTTTCTCCAATCGAAATCGATCCATTAAGGAACATTCCCCAACGACCATATTCATTTTCATTTCCAGCGTTACCGCCTGTTTGTAAAGCATAGCCCTCTATGAGTGAGCCGAGTGGAAGTGAACCTTGTTCAGGAATAGTAATATTTAAACCTGCTAAATTCGGGCCTTTTACTCCTTGACGTAAAGCTTTGAGTCGTGCGTTTATATTATTTTGCGTTACGTTTGAAGTGGAGAACAAAGCATCCAACGATGCTGAAACTTCATCCATTGTGATTTGTGCTAAAGCATTTGCGGCTTCTGTATCTCCGTCTAACGCACCTTGAATTATGTCATCACAATTAGCTTGCATAATAGAATCTAAGTCACCATCAAGACAAACGCTGACGATAGCTTTCGAAACAGAAGATTCATTTGGTGTTGAAGCAATTGATTTCATTGCTTCTTCAATAATCGTTATTTCATCTTCAGTAATTTCATGATCCGTTACAGTGATGGTAACCGTATCGGAGCCGGACATTTCTTTGTTATCGGTCACTGTGAAGGTGACGGTATAGGTACCAGGTGTTTCAAAGGTCACGTTTCCTGGATCTTCGAGTGTGCTATTGGTCGCACCACCGTTAAAGTCCCAGCTGTATGTTAAAGGGATATTTCCATCGGCATCGTTACCTGAACCGGTAAAACTGATACTTTGACCAGTTTCAATTGATTGTGAGGTGCTTGGTGTATCAATACTGGCGGTGGGGGCGATGTTATCAGCAACAGTGATTGTTTGTGTAGCGCTAGTACTGGCTCCCAGGCTATCGGTCACGGTGAAGGTGACGGTATAGGTTCCAGGTTCGGCAAAGGTCACGTTTCCTGGGTCTTCGAGTGTGCTATTGGTCGCACCGCCGTTAAAATTCCAGTTGTATGTTAAAGGAGTATTACCATTGGCATCGGTACCTGAGCCAGTAAAACTCAAACTTTGACCGGTTTGAATCGATTGTGCTGTATTTGGTGTATCAATACTGGCGGTGGGGGCGGTGTTCTCGACGACAGTGATTGTTTGTGTATCACTGGTGCTGGCTCCCAGGCTATCGGTCACGGTGAAGGTGACGGTATAGGTTCCAGGTTCTGCAAAGGTCACGTTTCCTGGGTCTTCGAGTGTGCTATTGGTCGCACCGCCGTTAAAATCCCAGTTGTATGTTAATGGGGTATTATCATCGGCATCGCTACCTGAGCCGGTAAAACTCACACTTTGGCTGGCTTGGATCGATTGTGGGGCATTTGGCGTATCAATACTGGCGGTGGGGGCGATGTTATCGACGACAGTGATTGTTTGTGTATCGCGAGTTTCGGCTCCCAAACTATCGGTCACGGTGAAGGTGACGGTATAGGTTCCAGGTTCTGCAAAGGTCACACTTCCCGGGTCTTCGAGTGTGCTACTGGCTGCACCACTATTACCAAAGTCCCAGTTGTATGTTAAAGGAGTATGGCCATCGGAATCGTTACCTGAACCGGTAAAACTCACACTTTGACCGGTTTGAATCGATTGAGGCGCGTTAGGGGTATCAATTGTTGCGCTGGGCGAAATATTCGCATTTACATTTAAGGTAATGGATACTGGTGCAGGGGTCGTTTCACAGCTGGTTGCGCTCAAGATAATTGTAAATGTACCTGTGAGGTTCAAAGTAACAGATGTACTTAAGTCTGTACCACCTGTTGATAGTGTTTGATTTGTAGCAGCACCGCCAAAATTCCAAAGGTAGTCGCTACACATTGCGTTTTCACTATCTGCTGATATCGAAATAGTTGACCCTTGTGTAATGTTAGAACCGTTTGACGGACTGGAAATTGTTAATGCCGATGCAGTGGTGGAGAAAAAAATGAGGATGAAGCCGACCCAAAAAATCCATATTGAACTCAAAAAATCAGGGTGTTTATTTAATCTATTAGTACTTTCTTGAGCTCGTGTTTTCATGAGAGTCCATTGTTGCATGAATTTTTAGTGATATTAAAATGGGGAGTTTACAATATTTCTATGCATTTGGGTGCTTGATATAGAAGATTTAGTTGAGTGTAATGACTAGAGCTTTAATTTATTAGGTCATATATGCCATATGTAGGTGAAAATGTTTTTGTTAGCAAATATCGCTTTGACTAGTTCAGTCTTTACCAAGACTTTATTATGCCCTTAAAATGTTGAGCTTTTTAACTAGGTATAGAAGCTACCTTTAGAGTTTGATTGTAGTGGAGCGTTATAATGTATAAAAAAGTAATGTACGCTATTTTTTTGAGTTACTTGTTTTTATTTTTGAATGCATGCTCTTTGCCTGTTTATAATACGCTCGATAATGTAGGTCAGTCTTATCAAGTTGTATCTTCTGATAATTTTAAGCATTTGTGGGTGGCTAATGCGTATGTTGACTCAGATGTCTCTTTCGTTGTTTTTATTGAGGGGGATGGCCAACCTTGGTTGCGACCTGATCGAATAGCATTCGAACCAACGCCAGAAGAACCCTTACTACTGAGTTGGTTTTTATCTGTAGATTTTCCAGCCGTTTATTTGGGTAGGCCCTGTTATTTTGCCTTACAGGATGATCAATGTTCTGCTTATTGGTACACACATGGAAGATATAGTGAACGTGTGGTATCAAGTTTGGTTCAAGTCTTAAAAAAGCATGTCACGAATAGAAATATCATCCTAGTTGGGCATAGTGGAGGAGGAACGCTTGCAATGTTGATGGCCGAAAAGCTACCTAATGTTGAGGCCGTCGTGACTATAGCTGCTAATTTACAGGTTAATAAATGGGCGGAATACCATAATTACTCTAAATTGCAGGGCTCTTTAGATCCTAATTTAAGAAAACCTTTACCGGCATATATTCAGCAGCTACATTTATACTCCCCATTTGATGAAGTGATTCGGTCTGAGTGGATTAAAGCGTTTTCAGAAAAACAGGCAAATTCAGTATTAGTAGAATTACCGGTTGATGGGCATAATCTTGCGTGGCTGCCATTTTATTCAGAATTTAGAAAAGCGTTGTTTTCTATTGATGCGAATAAAACGGGCATAGATGTCGATTAAAATTGCCAAGAGTTGATATTTGTTTAGTATCAGGTACCTTTAGATTTTGTGGTTCGATCTGTTCCTTTCCCCCCAAAAAAAATAGCGTATCAGCAGAAATAGGATGTTGTTTATGAAAAAAATTAGCCTGATTTTACTTTTAGCAGGATTGAGTGGCTGTGCTGCTAATTTAGGTGATCTCAGCTCAGCTAATGTAGAAACTGAGCAAAATGCAGACAGTTTAATGATTGTTGACTGTCTCTTGCCTGGGAAAGTTCAGCAGCTTGGGAAAAGCTCACGGTACTTAACTGCCCGTCAACCAGTTAAGTCCACCGTTGTTGACTGCGAGATCAGAGGCGGTGAATATACTGCATTTGATCGGGCTGATTATGCAACAGCCCTTAAAATTTGGTTACCACAAGCTCAAAGCGGTGACGCTGAGGCGCAGGCTTACGTTGGTGAGATCTATGAAAAAGGCTTGGGTTTAGTACCTGATTATGACCTAGCGGCAGTCTGGTACAAAAAAGCAGCTAAACAAGGTTTAACACGTGCTCAAATCAATTTGGGCAACCTATATGAAAAAGGACTTGGGGTAGAGAAAAATTCGGTCACAGCGTTAAATTGGTATCGCAAAGCTTCAGGAATTAACACTGATCAATTGGAATATGCGTCAACTATTATTGCGACCAAAGAGCTCGAAGCTTCACTGGGGAAGTTGCAAACAGAAGTGAAAGCGCTTGAAAATTACAAGAAAAAAAATGAGGCCGTGATGCTAGAGCATCGCAAAGCTTTGGAAAAAGAGCAGCGCGAAAAAGCTACTTTGCTTGAAGGGCAGTTTGCACCCCCTTCGATTGAAATAATTGATCCGCCAATATCATTAACCCGAAGTGGGCCAAGCGCATTACTGAGAAATGCGGTAAGTGAACGAGAAATAATCGGTAAGATTGATGCGCCTGCAGGCGTGTCTCAATTTGTTGTGAACGGAGAAACGGTTGAGCTTGATGAGTTTAATCTGTTTTTCTTGAATGTTCCGATTAAAAGCAAACTAACTCATATTTCAATGAATGCGATGGACAAGGTAGAGCAAACAGTCGGCTTTGATTTTACGCTTTTTCTTGACTCGATAGCTCCCCCCTCCGGCGTGGATGTTCAAACTTCAAGTCATACGAGAACGGATATTTCTTCCGATAAGTATGGGAAATTTTATGCTTTGGTAATTGGTAATAATAATTATGCTAATTATGCGAATTTGAAAACTGCCGTTGCGGATGCAACTGCGGTTAGCCAGCTATTAAATAAACAATATGGGTTCGACACACGTTTATTATTGAATGCGAATCGATATGATATTTTGTCGGCGATAAATGACCTTAGGGGGAGTTTAACGGAGAAAGACAACTTGTTAATTTATTATGCAGGGCATGGCGATTTAGATGAGTCAAACGAAAAAGGTTTTTGGTTACCTGTCGATGCAGAACCTGGTAATTCAGCTAATTGGTTATCGAATACGTCGATTTCAGACCAGTTGAATACCATGAAAGCAAATCATGTTATGGTCGTTGCTGATTCTTGTTATGCCGGTACTTTATCTACAGCGTCTGTTGCGCGCCAAAATTTAAATATGTCTGATGATGATATTAGCTCTTGGCTAGATGTGATGACAGACGTTAGGGCGAGAACTGTGTTAACGTCTGGTGGTGTTCGACCTGTGCTGGATTCTGGTGGCGGAGAACATTCTGTTTTCGCCAAAGCTTTTATTAATACCCTAGAAAATAATCAGCGTGTTTTGGATGGAAACAGCTTGTTTGTTTCAGTGTTAGGGGATGTTAGGCGAAATTCGATTGCGATGGCGCATGAGCAGATCCCAGATTA
>ENA-OSET01005625-OSET01005625.1-sediment-metagenome-genome-assembly--contig:-NODE-5625-length-10507-cov-2.453212_pt1 | contig 10507 bp, 9 predicted proteins | sample MGYA00237882_ERZ534229 | MGnify/ENA primary metagenome ERZ534229 (study PRJEB26408, sample SAMN06266212) | sediment metagenome | isolation source: Hudson Canyon methane seep mesocosm | place: USA:Hudson...
CGATATTAGTTTCTTCCCAGTCATAATCACGAATCGGTTCAAACAAGCCTCCATTTAAATAAGGAAATTCATAATGATGAAGTACGGAGTAAACTTCAAGATTAGGTTCTTTTTTTGCTAGTGACTCATAAAAAATAGGCTCCATGAGGTCATTAAAGAAATTCCCTCCAAAACTTTTCCTATCATCGAAAAGTTTACTAAATGAAAACCTATCATCAGGATGTGCTTTATCTTTTATCCACCCCTTTCTCTGGAGGAAGTATAAGAAAACAAACTGCCCTAAAGTTTTTTTGGCAAAATCACTGGCAGAGACTTCTTTTTCTTTAAAGTCTGCTGCAATGACTGGATCTTTTTCCATAAATTGTTCTAATTCTTCAGTCAGCCTTACATAGAGCTCTTTGTACTGCTCATAAAAATCGTTATTGACGGCTTCAATCTCAAAAATACTAACTATTTCATCAAAGCTGGGCTTGTTATCTGATTCAATTCTTGGTAAAAATTGTTTTTTTGCCGTATGCGAACCTTCATTGGGTCCTGCGATGAAGGATTGTCGTCTGGAAGGGGACAGCTGCTCAATAAATTTGAGTTTTTCAGAGCTGACATCTATTGAACTTTCACGTGTGATGAAAGATAGTCGCCATTCGCCGTGATTAGCATGATAAAAACTGCATAAGGCGCTATCATGATCATTAATTTTCAGCTGATTAGCAATGAGATTCCTTTGAGTAACACGTGCACGATGCAAGGAATTTTCTGAAAGGAGTTCTACCTCAAATACAGCAATCTTTTTACCTTTATCGTCCTCAAACAATCCAAGATTGGTGAATTTTTTGACACTCTCTTCTTTATAAATGGTTTGTTCTTTTCTGTCATACCCATTAAAAACTTCAGCAGCCAACTGCTTAAAATTGTCACGTGAATATGAAGAGGCAAATACTGTCTCTAATAAGCTTTTAGCATCATCTAGTTTCATGGTTAATTATAAAATTCCGACAGAATCACTTCTTTTTTTAATTGCGTATCGTCTGTTTGCGCCTTCTCTTTGGTGAAATCAGACTTAGTAATAATATTTTTTAATCGATTAATTAATTTAATAGGATCTTGTATGAGCTCAGGATGACTAATTTTACCTAATGCTTCTTTAGCTTTTCCTTTAGCAATGCCACCATTATCAATTTCTTTAATGACGCGTCGTAAATAGTTTTCTTGATCTTCAGTGTATTTCTTGAAATTACTAATCTGTGTTGAGGACAATAATTTTCTTAACTTATTAATATTGCTAGCACCACCGGTCGGCTTGTTAATCTCCTCATCTTCTTCGGATAAAGATGTTGCTAACGATGCTTTATTTAAACTTAATAAATCATAATACGATTTGTTAAATGTTCCCTTAGGATCCTCTGGTTTAGCTTTAAGCATCAACGCTGCCTCAATGAAATCTTTTACTTTTGACTCTTTTTCTTGAGACGTAAAATAAAACTTAGGCACGCCTCCTCGACGAAAATAAGTTAATAGTCCTTTATGTGGCGATACTCTTGCCGCTCTACTTTTCTTAGACAGTGTCTTTATTCGGACAAATAGATCTTCGTTTTCATCACGCACTGTCCTTATCTCTTGTAAGTAACCCAATGGACTTTCACCGGTATCCTCATCACCCACAATCGTTTCTTTAGCATTTAATTTATCAAAAAGAGAATGGGCTTCCACCTCTTCATCATCCGTCAATAGCTTTGCATCCACGCCTAGCAATGAGATAAATGCATTAATCTTTGCTTGGGCATTTTGTTTGAGTCCAATTTCATCATTGGATTTTTCAGGTCTTGCTTCCCATGATTTCATTTTATAATCGGTTTGACCCATAAAGAAAAATATAAATGATGATAAAATTAATTATCGCTGGAATGGTTCATCAATTATTTCGAATGCAATTGGACAAGGAGATATAGAAACCACTCCTATACAATTAGCAAATTTTACTGCAGCTATCGCCAATAAAGGCTTTTTCTACACACCACATATTGTTAAAAATATAAACAAAAAACCAATTGACAACTCCAAATACACCCTTGCTAAAAGAACAACAATAGACAAAGAACATTTTTTTCCTATTATTGAAGCAATGCACAGCGTATTTAAAAGGGGGGGAACTGGACAATACAGTCAAGTAAAAGGAATTGAAATCTGTGGAAAAACAGGAACTGCAGAAAATTTTATTAGAATTAACGGAAAAAAAGAACAACTTCCAGATCATTCTATTTTAGTTGCATTTGCACCAAAAGAAAATCCAAAAATAGCTATTGCTGTTTTTGTTGAAAATGGCGGATATGGATCTACAATTGCTGCACCAATAACTAGTTTACTTATTGAAAAATATTTAAAAGGAAAAGTAGAAAGAACTTGGATAGAACAAAATATGCTCACCAAAAATTTGCAACATATTTATGATAAACAAATACCAAAACCCTTAGAGATTGCGTCAGGAACGAAATAATATTTTTCACGGAATCGATTGGATTTTAGTGGTCCTTTTCTTTATGCTAGTCAGTTTTGGCTGGATAAACATTTATGCTGCCTCATATAAAGAAGAAGATACTGCTTTATTAAGTTTTGGCACAAAATATGGCAAACAACTAATTTTTATTATTTTAAGTATTCCTTTAATTATATTTATTCTTTTTTTTAATGGTAAATTCTACGAAAGGTTTTCAAGTATTTTTTACATACTATCTTTAATCTCATTGGCTGGTTTATTTCTCTTTGGGAAGAATATAAATGGAGCTACCTCTTGGTATAATTTTGGAGTTATTGGCTTACAACCGTCAGAGTTTGCAAAAGCATTTACAGCGTTAGCACTAGCTAAATTAATGAGTGACCGAAAGTATAATTTAAAACTATTAAAAAATCAGGTTAAAGCCTTTATCATACTTTTTTTTCCGGCTTTTTTAATTATGTTACAACCAGATGCTGGTTCTGCTTTAATTTATTTAGCCTTCTTTCTTGTTCTTAATATAGAAGGATTAACGAGTAACTATATTTTACTTGGTATTGCTGCTATCTTAATATTTTTATTAACAATTTATTTTGGAGTAAAATGGATTATAATCTCTTTATTTTTAATAATATCTCTCTTTACTTTTTATGCAATCTATAAGGGTGGGAAGCGATTCTTACGCTTTAATTGGTTAAAAATAATTAGTATTTATGCTATTATTGGAATTTTTACTTTGGGAACTAGTTATACCTATAAGAATATTTTTAAACAACACCATAGAGATCGTTTTGAAGTTTTATTGGGATTAAAAATTGACAATAAAAATATTGGATACAACTCACATCAATCAGAACTTACAATTAGTTCGGGTGGTTGGTTAGGAAAAGGCTTTCTACAAGGCGATATTACACAGGGTAAGTTTGTACCAGAACAACATACTGACTATATTTTTAGTACAGTTGGGGAAGAATGGGGGTTTATTGGAAGTAGTTTCGTTATAATTTTATTTATGTTATTGCTATTTAGAATTCTATATCTATCAGAAACACATACTAATAAGTTTGGAAGAATTTATGGTTATGGGGTAGCCTCTATCCTATTCTTTCATGTGATTGTAAACATAGGGATGGTTATTGGTTTATTACCAACTGTAGGTATTCCTTTGCCTTTTTTTAGTTACGGAGGCTCCTCCCTTTGGGGTTTTACAATCTTACTCTTTATTTTTATAAGGTTAGATGCTCATAAAGCCTATGATTTATAAATTTAAACTTAAAAATAAGGCATACAAAAAACGCTCTAAATAAATTTAGAGCGTTTTTTGTATAATTTTAAAATAAGTTCTTATAACGCAGCTACTTGCTTGGTTAATTTAGATTTTAAATTAGCAGCTTTATTCTTATGAATAACGTTGTTCTTTGCTAATTTATCTAACATAGAAATAACCTTACCTAACAATCCTTCTGCTTCTTTCTTATCTTCACTAGCACGTAAATCTCTAACAGCATTACGGGTAGTTTTATGCTGATACTTGTTACGTAATCTTTTAGCGTCGTTACTTCTAATTCTCTTTAATGCTGACTTATGATTTGCCATAATTCTTAATTTATTCGTTTTTTAATTAAAACTTGTAGTCCGTACGGGAATCGAACCCGTGTTACATGGATGAAAACCATGCGTCCTAACCCCTAGACGAACGGACCATAACAATTAAATATCTCCTAATTGCGGATGCAAATATACAACGTTTTTAAAATTCTGCAATATTTTTTTAAAAAATTTTAAAAAACTTAATATGCCTTTGCAAAAAGCACTTTTCTAAAGGAGGGTTTCCCTGAAAAAATACAGTTCCCAGTCCCGTCTTTAGCATCATTAGGAATGCATCTAATTGTTGCCTTGGTAAGGTTCTTGATCTTATCTTCTGTATCCTCTGTACCATCCCAATGAGCAGAAACAAAGCCCCCTTTATTTTCTATTACATCCTTAAACTCATCAAAAGTTGTTACCTCAGTTGTGTGTTCTTTTCTATAACTGATTGCTTTATTGTATAAATTTTCCTGAATTTCTTCCAAAAGGTTACTTACAAAATCAACAATAGTATCTTGAGAAACCGTTTGTTTTTCTAAAGTATCTCTTCTTGCAACTTCTACTGTATTATTTTCTAGATCACGATTACCTATTGCTATCCTAATAGGAACTCCTTTTAACTCATATTCTGCAAATTTTGCGCCTGGCCTATAGGTATCTCTATTATCAAACTTTACAGAAATTCCTTTTTTTCGCAATTCTTTTACAAAAAGAGTTACTTTTTCTGTAATTGCTTGTAGCTGCTCATGATTTTTATATATAGGAATAATTGCCACTTGAATTGGAGCTAATTTTGGAGGGAGTACTAGACCAAAATCATCTGAGTGAGTCATTATTAATCCACCAATTAGACGTGTAGAAACTCCCCAAGAAGTTGCCCAAACATGTTCTTGTTTTCCTTCTTTAGAAGTGTACTTTACATCAAAAGCTTTTGCAAAATTTTGTCCTAAAAAGTGAGATGTTCCTGCTTGTAATGCTTTTCCATCTTGCATTAAAGCTTCTATTGTATAAGTATCTTCTGCACCTGCAAAACGCTCACTATCCGATTTAACACCCTTTATAACAGGCATTGCCATAAAGTTTTCTGCAAAAGCTGCATATACTTCTTGCATTTGTTTTGCCTCTGATACTGCTTCTTTTTTTGTTGCATGTGCAGTATGACCTTCTTGCCATAAAAATTCTGCTGTACGTAAAAATAAACGTGTCCGCATTTCCCAACGAACAACATTTGCCCATTGATTTATTAATAGTGGTAAATCTCTATACGATTGGATCCATCCTTTATATGTATTCCAAATAATAGCTTCGGATGTTGGTCTAACTACAAGTTCCTCCTCAAGTTTTGCTTCAGGATCAACTCTTAATTTACCAGGTCTATCAGGGTCGTTTTGGAGCCTGTAGTGCGTTACAACTGCACATTCTTTAGCAAAACCTTCTGCATTTTTCTCCTCTGCTTCAAATAAACTTTTAGGAACGAAAAGTGGGAAATATGCATTTTCATGCCCCGTTTCTTTAAACATTCTATCTAATTCTGCTTGCATTTTTTCCCAGATAGCATAGCCGTATGGCTTTATAACCATACAACCTCTTACGGCAGAATTCTCTGCAAGGTCTGCTTTTACAACTAATTCGTTATACCACTTGGAGTAATCTTCTGCTCTTTTAGTTAACTTCTTGCTCATTAATTATAAGTTTGGCACAAAAATTGGTACCTTTAAAGTGAAAGTTATGTTAAATGAAATCTATTTTACTAACAAAACGATACAAAACTACTAAAAAAGGTTAGTTTACAAGTAAAGTTTAGAACTTTTGTTTAGCAATCATAAATAAAAAAAACTATTCATCAAATTATATATAATTATGAAACTACACTACATTAACTTAAAAGCCAACCAAATTTTACTCTTATTTATTTGTAGTTTCACATTTGTTTCATGCGGAACCTATCAAAGCATTTATAATGATGATGGAATTTATGCCGATGAAACAGCTACTTCTGAGAAGAAAAAAGTAGTTGTTGTTAATCAGAAAGATTACAAACAATACAATGACAACTATTTTACAGAAGAATTAAATCGTTTAGAGAGCATTGATAATAAAGATATTTTTACAGATGTTGATGATTACAGATCTTCTGATAGTCTTGATATTAATGAAGAACGTTTTGATGATAGAATACATAATGAACCTTGGGGTTACAATGATAATAATGATGTAGTAATTCAAGTAAACCTAAACACTAATCCTTACTGGAATGATTTTTACTTAGGGAACTTTAATCGTTGGGGATATACTAATTGGGTATTTAGAAGATTTAATCGTTGGGGATATTATCCTGTGTTTAATAACCATACTTGGAACAGGACTGATGCTTTTATTAACCCATATTTTTATGGAGGATTTTACAATTACAACTATAGTAATGCATATTATAGAAATAGAAATTACGGAAGAAGAACAACTGCCTATAACAATAGGTATAGAAGAAATAATACTGTAACTTCAACAAGAGGTTTTATTAGTAAAAGGAATACCTCTAAAAAAAGATGGTATTACAGCAAAAATAATACTAAAGTAAGAAGAAGCACTAGAACTTCCCCTAATAGATCAAATACCAGAGTTAGAAGAAGCACAATTTCTTCTCCTCAAAGAAATGTTAGAACTAGAAACACAACACCCAGACGTAATTCTAGTAACACAAGGAACAATAGGTCTAATACAAATAGTAGAAGAAATTCATCCAGCAGAAGCAGTTCATCAAATAGAAGTTCGTCTAGCAGAAGTTCATCCAGTAGAAGTTCATCCAGTAGAAGTTCAACTAGTAGAAGTTCATCTAGTAGAAGTTCATCTAGTAGAAGTTCATCTAGTAGAAGTTCGTCTAGGAAAAGAAATTAAAATTCTTCGTAAAGTTTAAAGTAAAAACATTAAAATGAAACAATTATTTATAATTGCGACTTTGTTCGTAGTGACTTCTATGTCCTATTCTCAATCATTAGATTATCAAGATTTAGCATTAATTTTTTCTCAAGATGATGTAAACGGATCAGCTCGCTTCACAGGAATGAGTGGCGCTTTTGGTGCAGTTGGTGGTGATATTTCTAGCATTTCTATCAATCCTGCTGGTTTAGCATTGTATAATAATAGTGCTTTTTCAGGAACTTTTAATTCTAGAGAAACAGATATTACTTCAACTTATTATGGAAATTCTCTAACAACTCAAGATCAGTTTTTTAATATTTCTCACGCAGGAGCAGTTTTAGTTTTTGACAATACTTTTAACTCTGAATGGAGCAAATTTGCGCTTGGCTTTAATTATAGAATTACAAAAGATTTTAACGATAGTTTTTTATCCCTAGGAAATAGTGGAGTGGCAACTTTTACTAATTTTCCTCTAGATGATAGCACTAGTCCTATAAATTATAATGTTGCAGATGAACAATTTTTTAATACTGTTTATAACGGAGAAATAAGTGAACTTAATATTGCTTTTTCTGCAGTTCACCTTAATAAATTATATATAGGCGCAAGTTTTAATACTTATGATTTAAACTTTAGTCAAAGATCTACACTAACAGAATTTAATAACGATGGAGACGGTAACGTGTTAGATGCTAATTTTTATCAAGAGAACATAACAACAGGAAATGGTTTTTCTTTAAATGCAGGTTTTATTTACAAACTGGATCCAAGTTTTAGAGTTGGTTTATCTTACCAAACACCAACTTGGTTTACAGATATTATAGAAATCACTAACATTACCAATAACGATGGTTATTTTGGTGACACTGAAATTACTGTGAGTAACGACAATTCAATTTATAACAATACTGCTGGAAATTTTTTCCCTTCTCAAGAATTAATTTATAAACTAAAAACTCCTAGTAAGTTAACAGCAAGTGCTGCATTTATCATTGGAAGAAAAGGATTAATTAGTATCGACTACATCAATAAAAGTTATCAAAATATAAAACTATCTAATGATAATTTTGTGTCTGAAAATCAGTTTTTTCAAAATGATTTGAAAAATACACATTCTGTAAATGTTGGTTCAGAATGGAGGATGGACAGATTTAGTATACGTGGGGGGTATCGATTTGAACAAAGTCCAAATAAAAACACTATGAATTCTGACGACTTAAAAGGATACTCCTTTGGTGGTGGCTACAATTTTGGTGTTACAAAAATTGACATTTCTTACAGCGACAACAATAGAACAGGTTCATATAATTTTTACCCTCAATTTAACAATGTGAATCCTACAAATTTAAAACAAGATAATAAAACAATAACTGCTACACTTACGTTTAGTTTATAACTTCAAGAAACAAGGAAAAAGTACCATAAAATTCTCATATTAATGAGAATTTTTTATATATCAAAAGTAATTCAGTTTTCCTTTTTTTACGTAATTTTGTGAAACATTTTTATTCTATGAAAAATACTACAATTACCATCCAAGAAACTACTAATAAAAGCATTATAAAGTTTGTAAGCAATCAAATTTTAATAAATGGTGGAAGTTATGAATTTAACAATATTGACGAGGCTAAAAATTCTTCGTTGGCACAACAATTATTCTATTTGCCTTTTGTAAAAAAAGTTTTTATTACCGCTAATTTTATTGCAATTCAACGTTTTGATATCATTGAGTGGGTAGAAGTTCAAAAAGAAGTTGCAGAACAAATTGAAACTTATTTAAAAGACGGTAATTCTGTTATAAATGAAGAGAATTCAACAACAACAAAAGAAGCTATTGAAGTCTATGCAGAAGCTACTCCAAATCCATCAGTAATGAAATTTGGAACCAACAAAGCATTAACACAGACTGATGTGGAGTTTAAAAACATAGACGAAGCAAACCAATCTTCACCTTTAGCACAAGCTATTTTTAACTTTCCTTTTGTAAAAGAAGTATTTATTTCTGATAATTATATTTCCATTACAAAATATGACATGGTGGAATGGAGCGAAGTATATGGAGAAGTTAGAACCTTTATTAGAGAGTACCTAACAGAAGGAAAAACCATTATAAAAGAATTACCAAAGCAAAAAGAAGTTTCCGATAAAAGAGTAGAAGAACCAGTAGTTGAGCTAGAAGGAATTTCTGCACAAATTGTAGATATTTTAGACGAATATATAAAACCAGCCGTTGCATCAGACGGAGGAAATATCGCTTTTAAATCTTACGATCAAGAGCATAAAATTGTAAATGTAATTTTACAAGGAGCTTGTAGTGGTTGCCCATCTTCCACTGCGACATTAAAAAACGGAATAGAAAACTTATTAAAAGAAATGTTGCCAAATCAAATTAATGAAGTAGTAGCAATCAACGGATAAAAAATATGTCAAAAATAGTCAAACCTTACAAAGATTCAGAATTAGGAAAGAAAGAACAAGTTGCACAAATGTTTGATAATATTTCTGAAAATTACGATGGTTTAAACAGAGTTATTTCTCTAGGAATTGATATAAAATGGCGTAAAAAAGTTGTAGAAATAGTTGGAAAAAATAACCCGAAGCAAATTTTAGACATTGCAACTGGCACAGGAGATTTAGCAATTATGATGGCTAAATTAAATCCTGATAGAATTGTAGGTTTGGATATTTCCTCTGGGATGTTAGAAGTTGGTAAACAAAAAATTGCTGCTGCAAATCTTTCAAATAAAATAGAAATGATTGTTGCAGATTCTGAAGAAATGCCTTTTCAAGACAATACTTTTGATGCTATTACTGTTTCTTTTGGAGTGCGTAATTTTGCAAATTTAGATAAAGGAATTACAGAAATTGCAAGAGTTTTAAAACACAATGGAGTTTTAGTTATTCTAGAAACTTCTAACCCAACAAAACCTCCTTTTAAACAGGGGTATAAACTATACACAAATATATTTTTACCAATTATTGGAAAACTTTTTTCAAAAGATAAAGTTGCGTATTCTTATTTGTCTGAATCTGCAAATTCTTTTCCTTTCGGAGCCGCATTCAACAATATTTTAGAAAAAAATGATTTAGGTAAAAGATTAGGTACAAATTTTTATAACTTAGCACTTTATACTAAAGGAGGAATTTTATTACATCCTGGTAAATTAGTAAGAGCAATGATTGACACATTACCTGAAAACGTACAGTTATTTGAAAACACATCGTTATTAAAATGGGAGGCAACCAATGATAAAGTTAAGTTAAGAGCGCTTAGAGGCAGTCATTTAGTGATATCAAACTGGAGCTTACCTGTTGCCAGTGCTATTTCAGTGAGGCACCCTAAAGATAAACGACCTGTACAAATATATCCTTGGCAAAATACCACAATTGTTGGCACAACAGATGTTGAACATAAATATGATTTAAATGTTGAACCCAATATAAGTCAAAATGAATTCGATTATCTAATAGAGTGTGTAAAACATCAATTTGAGGGTATCAAATTAAATGATC
>ENA-OSET01005627-OSET01005627.1-sediment-metagenome-genome-assembly--contig:-NODE-5627-length-10505-cov-12.681147_pt1 | contig 10505 bp, 6 predicted proteins | sample MGYA00237882_ERZ534229 | MGnify/ENA primary metagenome ERZ534229 (study PRJEB26408, sample SAMN06266212) | sediment metagenome | isolation source: Hudson Canyon methane seep mesocosm | place...
TTTTTTCGGTTAGCAATGTGAATCGCGTGCCCTGCAACACCCAAAGCAGCCTCATGGACTATTTCAGATAAAGAAGGGTGAGCAAACATTGTTAAACCAAGATCTTCAGCACTAGAACCAAACTCCATAGAAATAACCGCTTGTGCAATTAGCTCTGAAGCCTGAGGTCCGATAATGTGAACACCTAAAATCCTATCGGTAGTAGCATCTGCAATAACTTTAACTAAACCTGTAGTATTATTTGCTGCCATTGCTCTTCCGCTTGCAGCAAATGGACAGGTGCCTACATTATATTCAATACCATCTGCTTTAAGCTGCTCTTCGGTTTTACCTACCCAGGCAATTTCCGGGTTGGTATAGATAACGCCAGGCACACAGTCGTAATTGACTTGAGTTTTCTGGTCAGCAATACGCTCTGCAACCATTACGCCTTCTTCCATCCCCTTATGGGCTAGCATTGGGCCTCGAACAACATCACCTACCGCGTAAATACCCGGCACATCTGTTTTGCACTGATCATCTACAAAAATAAATCCGCGCTCATCAAGGTTAACGCCACTCTCAGGAGAAAGTAATCCTTCTGTATAAGGTGCGCGTCCAACAGCAACAATCACCTTATCAAATTTTGCTTCCTGCTTACCCTTAGTATCTTCGTACGCAACGTTAACTACACCACGTTTAATTTCGCTACCGGTAACTCGCGCTTTAAGCTTAATATCCAGGCCTTGCTTTTTAAGCTGCCTTAAAGCTTCTTTTGCAATTTGCTGATCAGCCGCAGGCAAGAAAGTGTCCTGAGCTTCTAGAACCGTTACTTCAGATCCAAGACGCGCCCAAACACTACCTAACTCTAAACCAATAACACCCGCACCAATCACACCTAAACGCTTTGGCACTTCATCAAAATCCAACGCACCAGTAGAGTCAACAATCGAACCTTCTGTTAATGGTGTTGGTGGAATTTCAACTGGCTTAGAACCCGTTGCAATTATGATATTTTCAGCATCATAAACAGTAGTCGCACCATTTTTATCGGTCACTTCAACCTGCTTACCACCCAGAACTTTACCTGAGCCTTGAATAGCTTTAACGCCATTAGCCTTAAATAAAGAGGCAATTCCACCGGTTAGATTCTTAACAATGGTGTTTTTACGCTCCATCATTTTGGTAACATCCATTGAAACATCACCGGTTGCTATACCGTGTGTTTCAAACTCATGAAGTGCTTCTTCATACTTATGTGAAGACTCAAGCAATGCTTTTGAAGGAATACAACCTACGTTAAGACAGGTTCCACCTAAAATTTGCTTTCCAGCTTCAGAGGTCCACTTTTCTACACAGGCTGTTTTTAAACCTAACTGGGCACAACGAATAGCCGCAACATAGCCGCCTGGTCCTGCACCGATAACAATGACATCAAATTTATCTGACATTTCACATTCCGCTTAAATTTTAAATTAAAGTTAAAATTAAAAATTTCTATACGTCGAGGATGATTCGAGCAGGGTCTTCAAGTAACTCTTTAATAGTTACCAAAAACTGAACCGCTTCTTTACCATCAATCATCCTGTGGTCATAAGACAGAGCCAAATACATCATTGGCAATATAACCACTTCACCATTAACTGCCATTGGGCGCTCTTGAATTTTATGCATTCCAAGAATAGCCGTTTGTGGCGGATTAATAATAGGTGTCGACAATAGCGAACCGAACACTCCACCGTTTGAAATGGTGAACGTGCCTCCCGTCATGTCTTCAATTCCCAGCTTACCGTCGCGTGCTTTAAGACCGTAATTACGAATACCTGCTTCTATATCAGCAAGACCCATACCATCTACGTCTCTTAATACAGGAACAACCAATCCACGATCAGAAGAAACGGCAACGCCGATATCCTGATAACCATGATAAACGATGTCGCTGCCATCTATTGATGCGTTAACAGCAGGAAAGCGCTTGAGTGCTTCGACAGCCGCCTTAACAAAGAATGACATAAAGCCTAAGCGTGTGCCGTTATGCTTTTTCTCGAATAAGTCTTTGTATTGATTACGAAGATCCATAACCGGCTTCATATTAACTTCATTGAATGTTGTTAACAGAGCGGCATCCTGCTGAGCACTAACCAGGCGACGAGCAACACTTGCACGTAGGCGCGTCATTGGAACGCGCTTTTCAATTCTACCCTGGCCTGGAATATCCAGACTAGGCATTGACGGTGCAACCGCAGCGGCCTTCTTTGTTTCAGTTTGGGGCACACTAGCAGGCACTGACTTAGACGGCGCACCCATATAGCTCACAACATCTTCTTTCGTAATGAGTCCGCCCTTTCCTGTAGCAGGTACTGCTGAAGCATCCAAATTGTTTTCTTCAATCAATTTACGAGCAGCAGGACTAGCATTAGGTGTTTCAGCTGAAACAGCCTCAGAACTAGCAGCAGGCGCCGGTGCGTCAGCCGGTGCAGCTGAGCCTGTTGCGCCCTCAGCAAAAACACCGATCACCTCACCACTAAGAACGACTTCGCCCTCTCCTTTAACGATACTTTCAACAACACCATCATTGGGAGCCACAACTTCCAATACTACTTTGTCAGTTTCAATATCAACGATGAGCTCATCCCTTGCGACCTGCTCACCTGGCTGCTTGTGCCATGTAGCAATGGTTCCATCTGCAACGGATTCCGGGAAGGTAGGTGCTTTGATTTCAATTGCCATTGGTTATCCTTTCTCTACAAATTCTTTTCGTTATTAAATTCTTTTAACCTGGGACCTAACATTAAATTAGGCACCAGGTACTTCGCTAACCATTTAATGCTTCGTTAACGAGCTTATTTTGCTCTTCCACATGTATTGAAGCGTAACCACACGCTGGCGCTGCCGAAGCAGGTCTACCCGCATAATTAAGATAGATTTTAGAATTAATCTCTCTTATTACTTCTCTCATATGGTGCTGACTACAATACCAAGCGCCCTGGTTCATTGGCTCTTCCTGACACCATACAACATCAACCAGCTTCGGATAGACCGACAGCACTTCTAGTAAATCGTCTGCAGGGAAAGGATAAAGCTGCTCTATACGAACAATTGCTACATCCGTTTGCTCTTCTGTACGACGACGCTCTAATAAGTCGTAATAAACTTTACCGCTACACATCACTACGCGTTTAACTTTTTTAGGGTCAATATTATCAACCTCAGGAAGCACGGTATGGAATGTGCCTTCGCTCAAGTCTTCGATAGTGGATGTTGCTTCTTTATGCCTTAGCAAACTTTTTGGCGTAATTGCAATCAACGGTTTTCTCAATGGTCTTTTCACTTGACGCCTTAGCATGTGAAATACCTGAGAAGGTGTTGTTGGTACGCAAACCTGAATATTATGCTCTGCACACATCTGCAAATAACGTTCCAATCTTGCAGATGAGTGCTCCGGCCCCTGCCCTTCATAACCATGAGGCAACAGTAAAGTCAGACCACATAATCTTGCCCACTTGTGCTCGCCACTGGTAATAAACTGGTCTATAACCACCTGAGCGCCATTGGCAAAATCACCAAACTGAGCCTCCCAGATAACCAAAGCATCCGGGTTTGTAGTGGAATAACCATACTCAAAACCTAACACCGCTACTTCTGAAAGTAATGAATCATAGATTTCAATTTTTGGCTGCTTTTCAGACAAGTGCTCTAATGGTGTGTAAACAGTTCCATCATTTTGATTGTGAAGCACTGCGTGACGGTGAGAAAAGGTTCCCCGCCCAACATCTTGTCCGGTTATACGAATTTCATGCCCTTCATTAAGCAAGGTCGCATAAGCCATTACCTCGCCATACCCCCAATTCACGGGCATAGCTCCTTGATTCATCTTATTACGATCTTCAAGAATCTTTTGAACCTGGCGCTGAACAGGAAAGCCTTCAGGAATTTGTCCTAGCTTCTTTCCCAAACGCTCAAGGGTTTTTCGGTTAACACTTGTTTTAGCCTTTGCAGTCCATTCGTGACCAAGATACGGAGTCCAGTCAACATGAAGCTCAAGCTTAGGCTCTTTAACAAGACTCTTTACAACATGCTCACCGTCATCCAAGGCCTGACGGTAGTCATCATCGAGCTTCTTGCACTCTTCAGCCGTTATTACTCCCTGCGAAATGAGTTGATCAGCATAACGAGTGCGCGTTGTTTTCTGTACCTTAATCTGCTTATACATAACGGGTTGCGTGCCGGAAGGCTCATCCGCTTCGTTATGCCCTCTTCTACGGTAGCAAACAAGATCGATCACAATATCTTTTTTGAACTGATGACGGTAATCCAGAGCTACCTGTGTAACAAACAATACCGCCTCAGGATCATCACCATTAACATGTAAAATAGGCGCCTGAATCATTTTAGCCACGTCAGTACAATACTCAGTCGACCTGGCATCTTCTTGTTTATTTGTTGTAAAACCAACCTGGTTATTTATAACAATATGTACGGTTCCGCCCGTACGGTATGCACGAGTTTGAGACATCTGGAATGTCTCCATAACCACACCCTGGCCAGCGAAGGCTGCATCACCATGCATAATGATAGGTAAAACCGTTTCACCCACATGATCACCACGACGAGACTGACGCGCTCTTACAGAACCTTCAACAACAGGCGAAACGATTTCCAAGTGAGAGGGGTTAAATGATAGAGCAAGATGCACCTCACCACCTGGAGTCATTACATTTGAAGAGAAGCCTTGATGGTATTTAACATCACCAGACCCCATATCAATAAGCTTTTTCCCTTCAAATTCATCAAACAAATCTTTAGGGTTTTTGCCTAAGGTATTAACGAGGACGTTAAGGCGCCCACGGTGTGCCATCCCAACAACTATTTCCTTAGCACCGTAACTACCCGCTCGCTGAATAAGCTCATCAGTTAAAGGAATTAAACTTTCCCCTCCCTCCAGACCGAAACGCTTGGTACCAGGGTATCTTGAACCCAGGTATTTTTCTAAGCCTTCCGCTGCAGTTAAACGCTCTAATAAGTGCTTGCGAGTTCCTGCTTCATATTCAGGGTGAGCCTTTACAGACTCTAGACGCTGCTGAAACCATCGCTTAGTCTCTGTATCGACAATGTGCATATACTCTGCACCGACACTACTACAGTAAGTAGCCTCAAGACCTGCAACGATATCCTTTAATGTCATCGACTCAGAGCCAAACATTAAAGAACCCGTTTGAAATTCTATATCCAAGTCTGCATCACTTAAACCATGATACTGCAACCCTAGATCAGCTATCGTTTCACGCTCCATTATTCCGAGTGGATCAAGCTTTGCGTGCTGATGACCACGAAATCGGTAAGCGTTTATTAACTGAAGAACTTTAACTTGTTTTTTTTCGTGCTCTGAAGTGGCACTAGAAGGAATTGATGTTTGTGAGAATTGACGCTGGTTTTTTGATATATGTAGGAATTGTTCACGAATAGTAGAATGAGGTACGTCTTGGGTTGCGACGTCTTCCTCTGATCTGGGAAGTTGATCGAAGTAACTTCTCCACTCTTCTGGGACCTGATTAGGATCGGTCAGATAAGTATCGTACAACTGCTCAACATAAGCAAAATTCCCTCCAGCCAGATGGGAAGTCTGCCATAACTGCTCCATTATGCTTTCTTGCATTTTTTATAGCTCGCCTTAATTAATGCCTGGGAGCTATCTGGTGGCAACCGGTTAAAAACTTACCTTTGATGACTGCTGCCCCACAGATAGCACGGGTGTTACCCGCCAACCAATGGTTTTTCTTTTTTTCAGCAAAACTGCCACATTGACCTTTTGGGTTTACGTAGCAGGTTCCGGACTATGCGCGCCTATACAAAAACTGGATATTAGCCTTTAGTATCAGCAACACATGGATTCATCAGTACAGTATAGACAAAAAATTGAAAACGCCCACTTATGGAGCACTCCAACTCAATGCCTACTAGACACGTCAAACTGACCGTGCCTATTTAGAATACTTCCTTTCAATAACTAGGTAGCACGCTGAAGTAACATATTCCTGATATGACCAATAGCTCTTGTTGGATTAAGACCTTTTGGACAAACACTTACACAGTTCATAATCCCTCTGCAGCGGAAAACACTGAAAGGATCATCCAGATCAGCTAAACGCTCATCTGTTGCTGTATCACGGCTATCAGCCAAGAATCGGTAAGCCTGTAGCAGGCCAGATGGTCCAACAAATTTATCTGGATTCCACCAGAACGAAGGACATGCTGTAGAACAACAAGCACACAAGATACACTCGTAAAGCCCATCTAGCTTTTCACGTTCTTCTGGAGACTGAATACGTTCAATTGCAGGTGCAGGCTTATCATTAATAAGAAAAGGTTTAATCTTCTCATATTGCTTGTAGAACATTGACATATCTACAACCAAGTCACGAATAACCGGCAAACCAGGCAAAGGACGTAATACAAGCTTGTTTTTCTTAACAACGGCAGACATTGGCGTTATACAAGCCAAGCCATTTTTACCGTTCATGTTAAGACCATCTGAGCCACATACACCCTCACGACAAGAGCGACGATATGAAAGAGACGAGTCTTGCGCCTTCATCAGCTCCAAAACATCAAGAACCATTAAATCCTTACCTGCTGGGATATCAACTTGAACATCCTGCATATAAGGTGTTTTATCTACTTCTGGGTTATAACGATATACACTAACTAACATTCTCAACTCCCCCCTTAGTATTTACGAATCTGTGGAGGGAAAGCCTCCATAGTTTTCGGTGAGAAGTTTACATCACGCTTACCAACACTCTTAGTAGTCGGGAAGTATATTGAATGCTTTAACCAATTCTCATCATCACGCTCGGTAAAGTCGTTTCGTGCGTGAGCACCACGGCTTTCTTTACGCTCTTCAGCAGATACAGCCGTTGCATAAGCAACTTCAAACAAGTTATCTAACTCTAAAGCTTCAATTCGAGCCGTGTTAAATGCGCTACTCTTATCGTCAAGGTACACATTTTGAAGGCGCGCTTTAAGCTCATCAAGCAACTTAAGACCTTTCTGCATAGTTTCACCTTCGCGGAACACGCCAAAGTAAAGCTGCATTATTTTTTGAAGGTCTGCACGCAACTGAGCAACACTCTCACCGCTTGTACTATTATTTAGACGGTTAAGGCGAGACATAGCTGCTTCAATATTTTCTTCGGTAGCATTATCAGATACAAAGCCTTCTTTAAGTGACTTCTCTATCTGAATACCCGCTGCACGACCAAATACAACCAAATCAAGCAGTGAGTTACCACCTAGGCGGTTTGCACCATGAACAGAAACACACGCAGCTTCACCACAAGCATACAAGCCGTCGATAACCACATCATTCCCTTCACTATCAATAGTCAGGGCCTGACCACCAATATTAGTAGGAATCCCACCCATCATATAGTGACAAGTAGGAACAACTGGAACAGGCTCTTTAACTGGATCTATATGAGCGAAAGTCTTAGATAATTCACAAATACCAGGTAAGCGTGACATTAAAGTCTCTTCACCCAGGTGATCAAGTTTAAGCAAAACGTGATCTTTTTCTGGCCCACAACCGCGACCTTCAAGAATCTCAATAACCATTGAACGTGCCACAACATCACGACCCGCTAAATCTTTAGCATTAGGTGCGTAACGCTCCATGAAACGCTCACCGTCACCGTTGATCAGGTAACCACCTTCTCCTCGACAACCTTCAGTTACAAGAACGCCAGCCCCAGCAATACCGGTTGGGTGGAACTGCCACATTTCCATATCTTGAGCAGGGAAGCCAGCGCGTAACGCCATCCCCATTCCATCACCCGTATTGATAAGCGCGTTAGTTGTAGACTGGAATATTCGTCCTGCACCACCTGTTGCTATAACCGTTGCTGTTGCTTTAACGTAAACGGTTTCACCCGTTTCAATACAAATAGCAATAGTACCAACTACAGAGCCTTCTTCGTTTTTAACCAAATCAACTGCATACCACTCATTAAGGAAGGTAGTACCACCCTTAAGGTTGCCTTGATATAAGGCGTGAAGCAATGCGTGACCTGTTCTGTCAGCTGCCGCACAAGTACGGGCAGCCTGACCACCCTTACCGAAGTCTTTAGACTGACCACCAAATGGACGCTGATAAATTCGACCTTCCTCAGTACGAGAAAAGGGTAACCCCATATGATCTAACTCATAAACTGCCTGAGGACCTACTGAACACATATATTCAATAGCATCCTGGTCTCCAATAAAATCGGAGCCTTTGACGGTGTCATACATATGCCAGCGCCAATCGTCATTAGGGTCATTACTGGCGATTGCACAAGTAATACCACCCTGAGCAGACACAGTGTGAGATCGTGTAGGAAAAACTTTAGTAATACAGGCTGTTTTAATACCTGCTTCAGTCAACTGCAGCGCAGCACGCATGCCAGCACCACCACCACCAACAACAATGGCATCATAAGTAAGAGTTCGAAGCTTAGACATTGATTACAGTCCCCACAAAATTTGAACGCCCCAAACGAAATAAACAAACATTATTCCGCCACAGGTACCCTGAAAAAGAAATCTAACGACGCCATTTTTCAGGTAGTCAGTTGAAATAGTCCACATACCTACCCAGGCGTGTGCACTAAGAGAAATCAGAGCCATAAGAGTGAATATTTTCATGGCAGTGCATGCAAAAAGCTCGCTCCAGTCGGCATAAGTCAAATCAGGTGTCGATATAAAATAACCCAACAAAAACAGAATATAAGCAGCTAATACAACGGCAGTTACACGTTGCACCATCCAGTCATATAAACCACTTCGACCCAAACTTGTAATATTGGCTACCATATCCAAACACCTGTAATTAAAATCAATACGATTGAAACAACCAAAGTAATTTTGGCTCCCAACTTACCACCTTCTAAAGTTTCACCGATCCCCATATCCATCAAGAGATGCTTGGTACCGGCAACCAGGTGATACAACAATGCTGAGAGAATTCCCCAAAGAATTAACTTAGCTAAAAAACCCTGCATAACGCTTTTCATGGCATTAAAGCTTTCTTCCCCACTCAGGGATTCTTGAAATGCCCATAATACGAACGCAACTCCAACAAACAGAATTAAGCCCGTTGCTCGGTGAATAACCGACGTAATGGCAGGTAGTGGAAAACTAAATTGAGAAAGATCTAGATTAACGGGTCTATTGTCACTCACAGCTTCTTCACACTCTTTTTGGCCCATGCGGGGCGAGTTTATAGGAGATGTGCACAAAGACTTTTCTTAAGCAGGCAAAACCCACTAAGAGAACGAACTCTGGCAATTTCGGGTACGAGATTATAGAGACATGTCAGCAAAAATACAAACAGCGCAATAGCTTAAAGCAGCTTAAACAGCGAACGCATTGACAAATCTTTCTTAATCTCTATAGTTGTGCGGCCAACATATTCACTTATGTGGCACTAATAGGCGACCAAACAACAAAATAAGCAGTTTTTCAGATAAAACTGCACCACATCAATACGGCTTCATGAATTAATGCGTCAAAATTGGGCGTTAAATTGCAAATTACGCTGCATCGAAAAAAGTGCACAGTAACTAGCTAAATATTTATAAGTAAGCAATATTTTTTAAACGTTGTTTTTAGCACTTTAACTTGAGTGTTTTTTAAGCACTTAAACCAGGCATAGCAGCTGAACCATAGGAGAGCACCATGACTGATAAAAAAGCACAGTTATCGGTGGGCGATATCACTGTCGAGTTCCCCGTTTATTCCGGAACCGAAGGCCCAGATGTAATTGACGTACGCGGATTAGTTTCGCAAGGCTTATTCACTTACGACCCCGGCTTTGTATCTACCGCCGCTTGTGAGTCAAAAATTACATACATAGATGGCGATAAAGGTGTTCTTTTACATCGCGGCTACCCAATCGAACAATTGGCCGATAAGTCAGATTACCTTGAGTTATGTTATCTCTTGGTACGCGGAGAATTGCCAACTAAAGAAGAGAACGAAGAATTCAGAACTATTGTAAGCAAACATACAATGGTTCACGATCAAATGACACATTTCTTCAATGGCTTCAGACGTGACGCTCACCCCATGGCTATTATGTGTGGCGTTGTTGGGGCACTATCAGCATTTTATCACGACAAAGATTTTTCTGACCAAGAGCACCGTGACATTGCAATGTTCAGACTTGTTGCAAAAATGCCTACGATTGCTGCCATGTGTTACAAATACACCATGGGTCAGCCGTTCATCTACCCTAAGAACGACTTAAATTACGCTGAAAACTTCTTGCACATGATGTTCAGCACCCCTTGTGGTGACTACAAAATCGATCCTGTTATATCAAAGGCTATGGATCGAATTTTCATGCTACACGCCGACCACGAACAAAACGCATCAACATCAACTGTTCGTTTAGCCGGATCTACAGGCGCCAACCCATTCGCCTGTATCGCCTCTGGTATTGCAGCCCTTTGGGGACCTGCACACGGCGGTGCGAACGAAGCCGTCCT
>ENA-OSET01005632-OSET01005632.1-sediment-metagenome-genome-assembly--contig:-NODE-5632-length-10499-cov-2.714162_pt1 | contig 10499 bp, 8 predicted proteins | sample MGYA00237882_ERZ534229 | MGnify/ENA primary metagenome ERZ534229 (study PRJEB26408, sample SAMN06266212) | sediment metagenome | isolation source: Hudson Canyon methane seep mesocosm | place: USA:Hudson...
CATTCGGACATACTGCAACGCATGCACCACAGCCAATACAAATCGCTGAATCAAAAGCACAGTCAGCATCATCCTTGTTAACCAGCTGAGAATTAGCCTCAGGAGCAGAGCCCACTGAAGTAGAGATAAAACCGCCCGATTGAATAATTCGGTCAAACGCCTCTCTCTTAACTGCCAAATCCTTAACAATCGGAAAACTTTTAGCGCGCCATGGTTCAATCCATAGCTCAGATTGATCAGCGTAATCTCTCATATAAAGCTGACACGTTGTTGTAGCTTTCTTTTCGCCATGTGGGTGCCCGTTTATAACTAACGAACAAGTGCCGCAAATCCCCTCTCGGCAGTCATAATCAAATACAACACAGTCCTCACCCTTTTCAATGAGATCCTCATTTAATTGATCGAGCATTTCGAGAAAAGAAGTGTCACTGTCGATATCGTTGACATGGTATGTGACAAACTGCCCATTAGACTCAGTATTTTTTTGGCGCCAGATGTGCAATGTAAAATTCATTTATAGTCCCTGTAGGTAGGTTTAATAAACTCAAAATCAAGATTCTCTTTATGAAGAGTGGGTTTATTATCATTAAACTCCCAGGCTGCAACATAGCCAAAATTTTCATCATCTCTCATTGCATCACCACTCTCTGCGAGATACTCAAGCCTTGCATGTGCCCCACAAGATTCTTCTCTGTCAAGTGCATCAACACACATTAAATGACCTAACTCAATAAAATCAGCTACTCTGCCAGCCTTTTCAAGAGTCTGGTTAAAGTCCTTATCATTTCCAGTTACTTTGATGTTATTCCAAAAATCAATCTTTATCTGTTCGATAGATTTGATTGCCTTTTTAAGGGAATCCTTATCTCTTGCCATGCCACATGAAGTCCACAAAATACTGCCTATTTTTCTATGAAAATAGTCTGGAGAGTGCTTTGGATCGGGAGCGTTCATGAGCCTTTCAATTCGATTTTTTACGGACTCAACCGAAGATATAACTTCAGGGTGATCATGTGTAATTTCTTCAAATGTTCCTTTTGCAAGATAGTTAGCAACCGTCTGTGGTGCAACGAAATATCCATCTGCCAAGCCCTGCATTAGAGCTGATGCTCCAAGTCTGTTGGCTCCATGATCAGAAAAGTTTGCTTCTCCACAGGCAAATAATCCATCAATTGTTGTCATTAAGTTGTAATCAACCCATAGTCCACCCATAGTATAGTGGGGTGCAGGATAGATTTTCATAGGTACCTCATAAGGATTCTCTCCTGTGATACTCTGGTACATATCGAAAAGGTTTCCATATTTTTCTTTAACTTTTTCACTTCCAATTTTTTGAATAACTGAAGAAAAGTCTAAGTAGACACCAAGTCGCTGATTGTTGACAACTGAGCCAACACCGCGCCCCTCATCACAGATACCTTTAAGCGCTCTTGAGGCTATATCCCGTGGGACGAGATTTGCAAAAGCAGGATACATTCTCTCAAGGAAATAATCTCTATCTTCTTCTTGAATATCATTAGGATTCTTGTCACAATCCTCAATATTTTTTGGCGCCCAAATACGGCCATCATTTCGAAGAGATTCACTCATTAAAGTTAATTTTGATTGACTATCACCTGTTGGTGGAACGCAAGTTGGATGAATTTGTGTAAAACTTGGGTTAGCGAAGTAAGCTCCATTTTTATGGGCTCTCCAGGTTGCTGATGTATTACATCCTTTGGCATTCGTTGATAGATAGTAAGCATTACTGTAACCTCCAGTGCACATCACAACGCAATCAGCGAGATGCGAGGAGATCTCTCCTGTAATTAAATCCCTAACGACAATGCCTCTAGCTTTACCATCAACAATGATCACCTCGAGCATTTCACATCTCGACTTGTGGCTGACTTTTCCAGATGCGATTTCCTTGCTCATTGAACTGTATGCTCCCAGAAGAAGCTGTTGTCCAGTTTGTCCTCTTGCATAGAAGGTGCGAGATACCTGAGTTCCTCCAAAAGACCTGTTAGCTAAATACCCGCTGTACTCTCTAGCAAACGGAACACCTTGAGACACTGCTTGATCAATAATGTTACAACTAAGCTGGGCTAAACGGTAGATATTAGATTCTCTTGCACGAAAATCACCGCCCTTGATCGTGTCGTAAAAGAGTCTCCATGTGCTGTCACCATCATTTTGATAATTCTTGCTAGCATTGACACCACCTTGCGCGGCAATGGAGTGGGCTCTTCTTGGACTATCATTATAACAAAATGACTGGACGTTATATCCAGCCTCCCCTAAAGTGGCACAAAGCGAAGCCCCAGCTAAACCCGTACCTATAACTATGATGTTGTATTTCTTTCTGTTTTGAGGAGCGATGAGTGAAAGATCGAACTTGTGTTTCTCCCATCGATTCTCTAAGGGTCCAGTTGGAACGTTTGAGTCAAGATTATGCATATAAAACTCCTAAGGGAATTGAAACATAACCTGCCATCATCAGAACTACAAGAATGAGAGCTACGCCCTTGTGCTGTTTACTTGAGATACCTAAAGTTTGAAGAACATTAGTTAGGCCATGGTGCAAATGAGTTGAAATTGCTACCATCCCGAGTCCATAGATTCCCCACATGATAGGCCTCTTAAAAATATTTTGAATTTCTGAGTATAAATCAACTGTGTTTGTTGAAAACATTTGAAAAGTATGCGTCAGTATGAAAATTAAAATTATAGCGGCTCCAGACCATGCGACAATTCTTGGAATAGCTTTAGGATAAGGCTTTTTATACCGATCACCCGAACTAACATTATTCGAGAACTGCCTAGTAATTGCAACATAAACATGAAAAGAAAGAGTCACTATTAACAGCGAAGCCAAAATGGGATAAAAAATGGAATTATTAAACCAAACATAAAAATCAGTAAATGCCTGCTCACCCGAATGGAAAGTCAGAGCAGCTAAAAGATAGAAGACTAAGAAAAAAAACCAAAACAATCCAGCAACTGCCATCATTTTCTTAAGACTGACTGTACGATTATTAGTAAAATTCATCGAATTCTTGACATAGTTGAGGACTTTTCAATTTTTTATGATAGCTCTTATTGTTTACCGAATAACAATTTAACCTTCTGATAGGTGAGTATTATATTTTATAAGATGGTGAATTTTAGTCTTTAATTATGTTTTTTAAATGAAGAATTCATTTTATTTAATCAAAATTTCATATCTTGAATTTTTGTCTATTTAATTCAAATATCTAAATAACTATCTAATGAATCATCTAAAGCCTCAAGCCATGGTGTATGGTGAGGTGGGGACTGAGTTCCAGTCATTAAAGAGGCATGGGATTTATCTCTAAAAGTCATAATGTCGTCTTTTTTATTATGCTTCCAGTCCATAAAAGTTCTATTGACGCCCTCAATATCGAAATTAGGATAATCAGTTTCATCAATTAGCATCTGAGTATATGCGCCTTGAAAGTCAATTGCATAGGCAGCATCATCTTGTGCTGTCTCCCTCTGATGCCACTCAAGAGTATGAGCTTGCATTTCATTGAAAGAAGGCAAATTGATTTTATTTAAAATCACATCTCTTGCATACCAAGCTTGGGCATCGAACATATTGAATGTATACCATTGGTCCTGCATCCCCAGATACATCAGCTTAGGATTCTGCTCCCAAACGACTCCTTTATAGAGTCCAAGGGGGTAGAGAATATTATTGGTTTTCAATCTTAAAGAATCTGGAAGGAAAGGAAAGTGGTGAAGGTAGCCTGTACACAGAATAATTGAGTCTACATCTTTTGACGTTCCATCCGCAAAAAAAGCAGTGTTCCCCTCAACTCTCTCTAGCGCTGGTTTTTCCTCCCAATTCTCTGGCCATCCAAATCCCATTGGTGCAGTTCTATAACTACTGGTTATAGATTTAGCTCCATATTTATAACATTGAGATCCAACGTCCTCAGCTGAGTAGCTACTGCCAATTACCAAAATATCTTGATTCTTAAATTCTAGTGCATCCCTGAAATCATGAGCATGCAAAATTCTGCCATTAAAATGACTAAAACCCTCATAGTTAGGAACATTAGGAGTCGAAAAATGTCCACTCGCTACAATTACGTAATCGAATTTTTCAGAGTAGGTTTCATCATCAATATGATTACAAACTGTAACAGTAAATTCTTCACCTGACTCATCATAGTCAACATTTCGAACTGATGAGTTGAAACGAATCATCTCTCGGACTTTTGCTTTTTCAACTCTGCCCTGAATGTAGTCAAATAAAACTTCTCGTGGAGGAAAAGATGCAATTGGATGACCGAAATGCTCTTCAAAATAATAGTCAGCAAACTCTAAGCACTCCTTAGGGCCGTTTGACCACAAGTATCTGTACATACTGCTGTGAGCAATTTCTCCATGCTCATCAAGGCCAGTTCTCCAGCTATAGTTCCATAATCCGCCCCAATTATCTTGCTTCTCAAAACAAACAATTTCTGGGATTATTTCGCCCTTTTCTTCAGCGGATCTAAAAGCTCTGAGTTGTGCTAGACCACTTGGGCCTGCTCCAATTATTGCAACTCTCATGTTCATTTATTCTCCTTTTGAATAATCCAAGCAATTAACCTTCAAAATCTAAGGTTTTTACAAGAATTTTATATCAGCATTTGTAGTCATTCTAGATAAATTTAATTAAAAAATTCCTGAATTTTCAAAAAAAATAAGAAGAAACTATAAAGTGGAAAATATTGGTAAATAATGGTATAAAATGGGTTTATGTATCGTGGAATTCATCTACTATCTATTGACTCAAAAGGCAGATTAAAGATACCTGCACGTCATCTTGAGCAAGTCAATAAAAATTCTTCTGGAAAAATGGTTTTGAGCGTTCACCCCGATGATTCATGTTTAGTTCTTTATTCTTTAAAAGACTGGGAAAAGCTTGAACTTAAGATTGGAGCACTTCCCTCTTTGAATATTCATACTAAGAAGCTAGCAAGAAAACTCATAGGTCATGCATGTGAATGTGATCTCGATAAGTTTGGAAGAATTCTTATTCCTAGCTCTCATATTAAGTATGCAAATCTAGTTAATAAAGCTATTCTAAGTGGTCAAGGTAAGAGCTTCGAAATTTGGGATGAAAGGACATGGAAAGATCAAATTGAAAAGCTGGATAGGCTCAGCAGTGAAGAAGAGATTCCTCAACAAGTCTTGTCTCTTTCACTTTAGTTTAATGTTATTGTGTATGAAGGATGCATGACAAAACTAAATCAGATCGTCATGATTCAGTACTTTTTGACGAAGCGATTAATGCTTTAAGTATCACATCAAATGGTATTTATGTTGATGCTACTCTAGGACGTGGTGGTCATACCCAAGGGATTCTTGATAGTCTTGGGAAATCAGGAAAAGTCATAGGTTTTGATCAGGACCTTGATGCAATCAAATATGCAGAAAAAAATCTTATTGACTCTCGATTAACTTTAATCCATAGTAACTTTTCTCGGCTCAACAATCAACTTGAACAATTAAACTTAATGGGTGAAGTCGATGGAATCCTCCTGGACCTTGGCATCTCCTCTCCTCAAATAGATAATCCAGAAAGAGGATTCAGCTTTAACAAAGATGGAGCACTTGACATGCGAATGGATCAGTCCCAAAAAATGACAGCTGCGCTTTGGCTTAGAGAAAGCAGTGAAAAGGAGATTGCTGATGCATTGTATCAATTTGGTGAAGAAAAGAGAAGTCGGATTATTGCATCCACAATTAAGGAATATCAAAAAAATAAAAATATTGACTCAACTCTAGAGCTTGCAGAACTTATTAAAACTGTTGTTAAGCCAGGTAAAAATAAACACCCAGCAACTCGCTCCTTCCAAGCAATAAGAATAGCAATCAATGATGAACTCAAAATGCTTTCGGAGACTCTTGATCAAAGTATTAATGCACTGAAAAAGAATGGCAGACTTGCAGTCATTACTTTTCATTCAATTGAGGATAGAATCGTCAAACAATTTATTCACAAACATACTCGACCAAAACAACTGCCAAAAGGCCTTCCTATTATTTCTAATGATAGTCATCACCTCCCCCTTAAAGATCTTGGAAAAATAAAACCTTCAAGCGATGAGGTGAGGATAAATAGAAGATCGAGAAGTGCAATACTCAGAATAGTCGAAAAATGCTAGTCATATTGCAAAAAAAGGTAGTCATTAATTTTATTTTAATCATTTCAATCATTATTGTATCAATACTCAGTATTCATTGGCACCACGAAATGTACTTGCTACATAGAGAAGAAAAAACTCTTAAATCACAAAATGAAAAAATAAACGCTTTAAATAGGCAGCTCTTGATGGAGTATTCAGAAATTCAAAGTGGAGTCAATGTGTACCAAAAATCTAAGAATGAGTTATTGATGTTTGTGCCTCTTGAGTCTGAATGGGAGGATGTCAGTATATGAGAATTGCTCGAGTTCAGGGCTATAGAAATAGACAGGCATTGGTCAAAGTTTGCTTTACATTGATAGTATTGATATTCACTTATCGGGCTTTTACTGTGAGTGATATTCAAGCCAATGATATTACATTAAAAACAAAAGCATCAAAAAATTCAGAATTTTCTTTAGTGGATAAATCTATGAGAGGAAATATTCTTGATAGAAATGACAATCTACTGGCAATTAATCTGATTCATAAAAAAATCAATCTTGATCCAATGATCATTCAAGATGAATACATTGATTTACTGGCTGATGCATTAGAGATACCTATTCAAGATTTTAGAGATCAAATTGATAATAAGAGGGCTAAAAATAGGAAGTACTTCATAGTTAAAGACAAGCTAAAAGTGAATGATCCTATTTTAAAAAGTATTTCTGAGCTTAAGAAAAAGAGATCTAAAGTTTGCTTCAATGAAGTCAAGATTCCATCTCTTAGCTTAGTTGACAAAGCAAAAAAAGTTATAGGAATGAAACCAACAACCAGAGAGAGTATTGAATTCATTAAATGCTCTAGACAGAAAATTGCTGGCGTTGCAATTGAATCGAGTGGGTTTCGTTACTATCCAAAGAAAGACTCTATTGCTCCATTAATAGGAAAATTAAATTCTGAGAATATTGGTGTCTTTGGAGTTGAAGCTGAATACGATCGATATTTAGCTGGAGTTAATGGTGTTAAAAGGATTGCGGATAATAAGAATAACTCAAATATTTATTACGATGCTGAAATCATTAAAAATTTTGAAGCAGGTGAAAATCTTGCTCTTACAATCGATTCGGATATTCAATTTCATGTTTTTAATGCCATCAAAGAGCAGGCTGAATTCCATGAAGCCGACTCTGCTGCTGCTATAGTTCTTTCTCCAAACGGAGAAATATTGGCTCTTGCCAACTACCCTTCAACAGATCCTAATGACCTAGAGAGTTTCAGTGCTGATGATTACAGAAATCGAGTTTTGTCAGATAAAACAGAACCAGGCTCAACTATGAAGCCTTTCACTATGTTGTTAGCTCTTGACAAAGGAATCATTACGGCAACGGATGATGAGTTAATTGACGTCACTAAAAGAGTGGCCAATATTAAGCCAGATGATAAATTTTTTCAGATGACAATACAAAGAATTCTCGAAAAATCTCATAATCTTGGAACCGTTATGGTAGCTGAAAATATTGAAAATGAAGACTTTTACAATACCTGGGAAAAACTAGGTTTCGGTAGATCCTTAGGAATTATGCCTGGAGCTGAAAATCAAGGAGAATTGAGGCACTTCAGTAGCTGGAGAGAGAGCGACAAGAGATCACTCTCATTTGGTCATGGCCCTATGACAACAAACCTCGCGCAACTTGCTAGAGCATACCTAATCTTTGCTAATGAAGGCGCTATACCCTCACTTAAATTAATTAAGGCAGAGAATAATAATGAATCATTTGAACAGGTTTTTACGCCGGAGTCTACTAAAAGAATCTCTGAAATACTTGATTCTGTTGCCTCAGATAATGGCTCCGGATATCGTGCTGTTATTGACGGATATTCAGTTGCTGGAAAAACAGGTACAGCAGAAATGGTGATAGATGGCCAATACAGTAAAGACGGGGCAAAGCGAACTTATTTTGTTGGTTATTCTCCAGCAGAAAAGCCAAAATATATTATGGCAGTTCGACTGGATTATCCAAAAAAATGTTTTGTTTCTTGGGATCCGACTTTAAGAAATCGTTGTGAAGGTTCAAATTCAGCTTCCATGGCTTTCCAAAAGGCAATGCAGAGAATTTTAATTAATGATTCAGAAATAAATTCTCGGATAGATAGCTAGGATGTTTTTTTCTGTTTTTCAGTTTTTATCTTACTTTTCATAATGCTTCTCATTACAGCTTTTTCTTCGTCATGTGTTTTTGCAGAGAGTATTGAGGCTTTTGTTGACTTTCTTTCGTAATATTTTTCTGCTGCAGTCAATGAATAGCCGAACTCCTCCTTGGCCTCAAATTCACTCAGAAAAGGCTTCAAAAAACTCAACTCTTGTAAACGCATATAAACTCTCTCTTTAGATTTATATGGCTCTAATAAAGCCTCTTTTGAAAGATCTGACTCGACTTGAGCATGTCTAATTAGCTCTAATAAAACTTCAGACTTGGGAAGTTTTCTGACTCTTTCTTCAATAACACTCGACGTCTCAGGGTCATTTACAATTGATGGATAAGTTAAAACACAAGATATCATTCTTGACATCAAACTCTTCATACTAGAATTGCTTTTAATACTTATCATTTGGTTCGTTGGCTGAGGACTCAATTGCTTTGGCTCAGCTTGATAAGTATTGGAAAACTGGACATTTTGAGTTTTGTTTTGCTCCACAGCTTTTTCTACTTGAATAATATTTTGGCCAATCGTATTCGCAATCCCTTCTATTAATTGTTGTCGATATATTGAATAGTTAACCATATTGATCAAAGACGCTGACTTTTCCAAAAATAAGGTTTTGCCTTCAATCGTATCAAATGGAACCTCTCCCTTAATATGCTCAATCAAAAAACTTGAGAGTGTTTGTGCACCCTCAATTCTCTTATTGAATGCTTTTGAGGACTCCCTATTAATCAGAGTATCAGGATCTTCTCCTTCAGGCAAAATGAGAAACTTAATAATTAGTCCTGAAGTTATAGAGGGCAATGATGTTTTGAGCGCCTTCCATGCTGCGTCCCTACCTGCCTTATCACCATCAAAACAAAAAACAATGGTTTCAGCAGAGCGAGATAAAATTTGCAAATGAGCTGGAGTTGTCGCCGTCCCTAGAGTTGCAACAACATTGGTAATCCCTTGTTGGTGAAGAGCAATAACGTCCATATAGCCCTCAACAACAAGAATTGAGTCAATTCTCCGACTGTATTTGCGGCAATGGTAAAGGCCATATAATTCCTTTGATTTAGAGAATAGAGGTGTTTCTGGAGAATTTAGATACTTGGGGTTATCCTTACTCGATAAAACTCGCCCTCCAAATCCAATCACAGAGCCTTTTGAATTATGAATAGGAAACATAAGCCGATCTCTGAAGCGATCGTAATAATCATCTTTTTTATCTTTTTTTGGAACAATCATTCCCATTGAGAGAAGATCTTGAATAGACTCCTCTTTCTCAGAAAATTCATCAAAAAGATTAGTCCAGCCAGGTGGAGCAAATCCTAACTCAAATCTTTTAGCGATGGTCCCGCTAATTCCTCTTTTTTTTGCATAACTAACAACCTTATTCTTTGCTGATGAGCTCTTAAGTTGGTTTTGATAAAAATTATTAAGCTCTGACATGATTTGGTTGTATCTCTTGAAGCGTTTATCGATTGGTTTAGCAGCTTGATCATAAACAACTGAAACTCCTGATTCTCCAGCAACTGTTTCAATTGCCTCAACAAAGGCTAAATGATCATACTTCATTATAAAATCAATTACACCACCACTTTCACCACAGCCAAAACAGTGGTAGATTTGCTTATTAGGGACGACCGTGAATGATGGAGTTTTTTCTTCATGGAAGGGACAGCATGCCTTGAAATCCTTTCCAGCCTTTTTTAAAGCGACTCTCTTATTAATTAGGCCAACAATATCTACCCTATTGGGCAAATCATTGATAAAATCTCTGTCAATAAAAGGCATAATTTATATGTTAATCTTTAGTTTCATTTTATTTTTATTTTAATGTTAAACATCAAATTTATTCACCCTAAATTTTTTCCAACTTGGATTTTAATTTTGCTAATGCGAATTGGAGTGTTTATTCCTTTTAGTACCCAAGTCATTATTGGTAGGACAATTGGTAAAGCAATATACCCATTTATGTCAAAATTACGCTCAACAGCTTATTCCAATATATCTCATTGCTTTCCTGAAAAAAAACAATCACAAGTTAATGCTTTAGTTAAAAGCCACTTTGAAGCAATAGGCATCAGTCTATTTGAAACTGCAAATGCATATTATGCTAGTGATGAAAAAATTATTAAACTATTAACAACTAAAAATGAGCATTTTTTTATAGATGCCCTT
>ENA-OSET01005633-OSET01005633.1-sediment-metagenome-genome-assembly--contig:-NODE-5633-length-10499-cov-2.654001_pt1 | contig 10499 bp, 5 predicted proteins | sample MGYA00237882_ERZ534229 | MGnify/ENA primary metagenome ERZ534229 (study PRJEB26408, sample SAMN06266212) | sediment metagenome | isolation source: Hudson Canyon methane seep mesocosm | place: USA:Hudson...
CTGTTAGTCATAGAGATGGTGCAGCAACAATGGCTGATGGCGGGACTTTGTTTTTTGATGAAATTTCAGAAATGGATATTAGCTTACAGTCAAAACTGCTCCGTTTTATTCAAACAGGTACCTTTCAAAAGGTCGGAAGTAGTCATATTGAAAAAGTGGATATCCGATTTATTTGTGCAACCAATAGAGAGCCATTAGAAGCGATTAAAGACAAAAAGCTTCGAGAGGACCTTTACTATCGACTTAATGTCATTTCACTTTCATTGCCACCTTTACGAGAGCGTGACAATGATATTTATTTATTAGCAACTTCATTCTTAAATCATTTCAGTAAGCAGGAAGATAAAATCCTTGTTGGTGTTTCTTCGGCGGCTGAAAAGCTTATATTAAGCTATGGCTGGCCAGGTAATGTAAGGCAGCTTCAAAACTGCATTCACAGTGCCGTAATTATGTCTAATGGCCCGCTAATTACCGACCAGGATATTGCCAATGCTTTAGATATAAAACTAGAAGACTTCAGACCACATTGCAATTTAGTAACTCCCAAAATTGTTTCCATTGAAAGAAAAGACCAGAGTGACGTTTCTGATAACGCCTCTTTATTGCCAGAGTCGAAATCTGAACAGCCTTCTACTTCTGGGCAAATCTATCCTTTATCTAAGGTAGAAGAAGTTGCAATTAAGCATGCTATAGATGCCTGTGAAGGAAACATTGTACGTGCCGCAGGTTTACTGCATGTTAGCCCCTCTACTTTATATCGAAAAATACAGTCTTGGGACTAAAAATATTCATTTTATACTTTATGTGGCCGAGATTTTTGCTGGAAGGCTTTTGTAAAGGTAATGCATTAATTCTTTATCTGGAAGCGGCCGGCTAAAGTAATAACCTTGTACCTCATCACATTGATAAGATTTGAGCATTGATAACTGCTCTTCTGTTTCGACCCCCTCAGCAATGACAGTTAGTTTAAGAGAGTGTGCAATTGCAATAGTCGCCTTCACAATTGCCACGTCATCACTATCATTTGGTAGCCCTTGAACGAATGACTTATCGATTTTCAATTTATTAAGAGGAAAGCGTTTTAAATAGGATAAAGATGAGTAACCTGTACCAAAATCATCAATCGATAATTGCACTCCTAGTGTTTTTATTTCATGTAGTATATCGACAGTTTCTTCGATATTTGACATCATCATGCTTTCTGTAATTTCAAATTCTAGGTTAGAAGCTTGAACCCCAGCTGTCTTGATCGACTCTTTTATAATTACTAATATGTCTTCTTGGAAAAACTGCCTTGCTGAAAGGTTGATTGCCATATTGATATTATAAAAGCCTTCTTTGTGGCATTGTTGTAATTTCTGGCAGGCCTCATTTATTACCCACTCACCTATGGGGACAATCAAACCGGTCACTTCAGCCACTGGAATAAACTTATCAGGAGGGATAACCCCTTTACTTGGATGTAACCAGCGGATAAGCGCTTCGATCCCAATCACTTGTTTAGTCTTAAGATCAATTTGGGGTTGGTAATGTAGCTCGAACTCTCCTGAAGATAATGCATTACGTAAATCATGTTCTAATGCTACTCGCTCTTTCGCATCACGTTTCATCTGCTCCGAATAAAACTGAAAACTACTTCGGCCACTCTCTTTTGCCCTATACATCGCATTATCTGCGCAGCTGAGCAACATAGATACATCAGTTCCATTATCTGGAAAAATGCTAATGCCAATGCTTGCACTGATTGTTATCTCACAACTGCTTAGATTAAACGGTGCAACAAGGGCGTTTAGTACTTTACTGGCAACATCTGACACATACCCAACCGACTCTATACAAGGAAGCATCACAGTAAATTCATCACCTCCAAATCTAGATAAAAGGTTGCTTTCATCTATCACTTTACGAAACCTAGAAGCCACTTGTAAAAGGAGTTCATCTCCAACAGAATGCCCTGATGTGTCATTGATAAGCTTAAAGTGGTCTAAATCAATAAACATTACAGCTAACTTACTAATAGATTTCTCAGCTTTTGCCATAGCTTCATTCAATTGATTATGAAAGGATGTTCTATTAGGAAGTTGAGTGATGACATCATAATGAGCTAGACGATAAATCCTTTCTTCTGCTTGTTTTTTCTCTGTAATATCATTGATGATACTGATGTACTGATGAATATTTCCATTCTCATCGAGTATAGCTTTTATGATTTGTCTTGATATAAAAAGCGCACCATTTTTTCGCTTATTTATAATTTCACCTTGCCAAATCCCTTCCTCTTTTAAGGTTGTCCAGAGCTGTTTATAAAATTCAATATTATGTTTTCCTGATTTCCAAATATTAGGCTTTTTACCGAACACATCCTCTAGTGAGTACCCCATCATTTTGGTGCATTCAGGGTTAATACGAATGATATTTGTGTGAGCATCACATACGATGATCGCCTCAGTACTTTCTTTAAAAACACTCTCTGCTAGCTCTTGTTCTTCGGTTGCACTTCGGCGCAATAATTCAAACCCGATTCTATTTGAAAATAATCCTAATATGGGTTGTAGCCATTCTTCAATTTTTAAGATTTGAGTATCCATGACAGCTACTATCCCAATAATCTCACCAGAAGGAGTTTTTATAGGAGAACCAAAATAACTTTCAATCCCCATTAAATCTAACATTTCATCATGGGGGTATTGTTCTGCAGCATTCTCAGCTACTAATTCCATGGAATGATTTAATACATCTTCACAAGGTGTACCCTTAAGTTTATAGGTAAAATTTTCTCCAGGCTGCCCCCCACCCCAAACCGCTAGCGTTTTAATTGAGCTTTTATTTTGGTCTGCAAACACTCCAATGAAAGCGAAACGGGTTTGAAATGTGATGGTTAGACCTTCAACACAGCGTATAAAGAATTCTGCTGCTGCAGAGTGATCTATAATTTTTAAAAGTTGTTGTAATGACCCGGTCAACTGTTGTTGATGCTCGATTTCCTTTTCTAATTGTTTGTTTGTGGTATTCAGCGAGTCTGTTCGAATAGAAACAGTAGACTCTAAATTACATTGCACCTGCATCAACTTACTGATTGCATTCAGCCTCTCTTCTTGTGACGCTATTAGCAATAAAGCTGTCAGCATTACAGTCCCGAGAGCAGCTTGTAACACTAATAAAGATTCATTTTCTGTTGATAGAATAAATGGTCCATAACCACTTAATGTTCCTAAGATCGCTCCAGCCGACATTAGCAATACGATTAATGTGGCACCATGGTGATGAAAGCGTAATGCAGCCCAAGCGACTATAGGAAATATCGAAAATACTAGAAGGTAATGGCCCGAGTGTAAGTGTAAATTAGACAGAAATACCAGAAAAATAATTGCAAAAGTAACAATTAAAATAAGTGCGCCTTCTAACGCCTTAATTCTCGAGTAACAAATTTTAGGGAGGTAGCGCCATGTTATTAAAAATGGCGTTAAGACTAATCCTCCGATTAAATCACCAAACCACCATGTTTTCCACAACAAACCTAAAGCGCCTTCGCCAATAATATCGGCTTTGTAAAGGCTTCCTACTCCTATGGATGCACTAATCATTGTTGAGAAAGATAAAACAAAAATAAAAAGTACAGTTTCTCGTGTTTTAGTGAAAGGACTTGAGCTTGCGTAGCGCAGGATGAGGAAACCTGCCACAACAGCTTCTAAAGTGTTACCAATAGCAATGCTAAAAGCAAGAGATAAAGGAGAGCTTATATATAAGTTGATTAGCAATGCTCCCATGAAAATACCGGGCCATAAGCGAAGTCCGAAATATAGCATTGCAGCGATGGAAATACCTGTCGGAGGCCATACAGGACTTGTATTAGCTTGCTCAAATGCTAGGAATAATCCAAGTCTGGCAGCTAAAAAATAAACAGAAGCCAAAAGAGCGACTTGAATAAAATATCTAGAATATTTATTCCACATAAAATCTTCACACATTTTAAAATGTATTAATTAGTTTAGCAGAGGTGAATAGTATTTCACCCTCCAAAACCTAGGAGAATTTTCTTAATGACTGCAATGAAATAAATAGTTTAATGGGTATATAAAACAGCCAATTCTAGTATGTTGACCCTACCTGGCTTCTTAATTGCAAGTTATCAACCATCATAAGTTTTTATTTAAACGTTAATGGTTTTGGGGAAGTTATGAGTCAACATCAAGCCTTGTTTTCAGAGAAGATAATTGATGGTGTTCCTTGGGTCGTCTTCAGTAAGAGCCTGCTTTTCATAGTTTATTTTCTTATTTCTGTTATTACTGTCCGCTACTTGGGGGCCGATCAGTATGGGAACTATGTATTATGCAAAAGCATTGCTGAAGTTCTTATTTTGATTTGCACTTTGGGAATGACATCTTCATATATGCGTTATATTCCAGAGTTATTGCTAAAACACAACAAAGCAGGTATTCAAAGATTAATCATTAAAGCGTCTGCTCTTCAGTTTGTTGTTGTTTGTATGATTACATTAAGTCTTATTCTGGGAGCTGACGTAGTTGCAAAGTTATTTTCTACAGATTTTAAAGGCGCGTTAGTTTTCACTTCAATTTTGATTTTTTTTGAACTGATTAAAACAAATGTGAATGCTATTTTAACAGCCTGCTATAAGATCAAATTCCTTACACTATTTTCAGTTATACATGGCTTAAGTTGGTTAGCTCTGCTTTTTAGTATGATACAAATAAATCCAACTGTCTCAATAGCGCTCATCGCACCAAGTATTTCTTACGCTATTATTTATTGTATTGCAGCGCTCTACATCATACGTTATTTAAAATCATTAAGGTGGAAATCCCCTGTAACAGGTATTGGAAGACGTAGAGTATTATATCATTCAGGTTCACTTGCATTTTCAACAATCATTCATTTATTAATGCTCAAATATACTGAATTATTTTTTTTAGGATTACAGCATGATTCGAGCATTGTAGGGTTATACGACCTTGCTTATTCAATACCGTTAATGGTGATTGTTTTTATACCGGCCGCCGTACAAGATCTATTTGTTTCTGGCTTTTCCGATGCTTACGTTAAAGATAATTCCTGTCTACCTGAATTGATTCGAGCATTTTACAAATTACTCATCATATTAACCGTCCCTTTAGCTGTTTTTGGATTCTTCTTTTCCCCCCAACTTTTTCAAATTATTTATGGTGATGAAATATCTGAAGCTGGAAATATTGCATCGATTTTCTGCCTATTACACTTGCTGCCACTAGTATCAGTGCCTTTATCAATGGCCATTCAAGCTAAAGAGAAAGTAATCAATATGCTACCTACGCTATTGCTTCAATTGTTGGTAAACCTAATTTTAGATTATTTATTTATCATACAATTTAACTGGGGTTTATGGGGGGCTCTTGCTGCGGTATTCCTAACGTTTGTTTTGACTATACCTATACGACTCTGGGTTGTTAAAAGAATATTGGGGGGGGTATTTATTCCACTAAATTTCTTTTTAAAAATACTATTTATTAGTCTATTTACGGCTTATGTTTTACAGCAAATAATTTCACCTGACTCATTACCCTTCATTGTGCTGCTAGCGCCATTTTATTTTTTTTCGATTTTTATAATACTCAATTCAACTTCAGTTCTAGACCAAGAAGACAAAAAAGACTTTCAAAGATTAATGGTAGGTAAGCCTCAAAAATTCTTAAATAAAATAAGATATTGGCATAAGCAAAATATCGAATTTCAGCGATAGCAGAAATAATTATATTTGGAGAGATATTATGGCGATACAAAAAATATTACTCGGTGGCGTCCCCTTCGGTTGTAATAACATCGGAGATGAAGCAATTCTTGCACGCGTAGTCAGTATTGTACGTGAGATAAACCCTGAGTCAGATATTACAGTTAGCACTGCAGCTCCTTTAGAAACATCAAATCTACTTAATGTAAAAACATGCCCTTTATATGGTTTTGATGTTGGTGTCAGCAGAAGTGAGCACAAGTTAAATAAAAAGCGATTTATAGGTGCATTAAAGGAAGTAGAGCTATTTATTTGGGCTGGCGCAACGGGTCTATCTGATTACCCAGGCGCTAGTTTAAGTTGTTTGATTGAAGCTCAAAAGCTTAATTTAAAAACAATTATTTTTTGTACTGGGATGAACGATCAATTAAACCCAGCGCATTTCAAGCTTTCTTCAGGTAAAAAATTCGCATTGCTTAACTTTTTAACATTATTAAGTGGAAGAAATATCGATTTCTTAAAGACCTATGAAATAAAAAAGGAAAACGCACTTAGGAAAAGCTTGAAAGACGTACTGGATAAGTGTGATTTAGTTATTAATCGTGACCGACAGAGTTGTATCCAGCTTATGCGCTCTCAATTAGTCCAACGCCCCATTATTGCCGCTGATCCAGCCATTACACTACCAATATTAGTACCTAGTGAAAAAATTTGGGGAAATGCTTTAATCGATTTCATGAATACTCCTAAGAAATTAATTGGCATTTGTATTTCTTCACAACAAAATTTAGCTGAGCAAGAACAATTCACCAAGTGGTTGGACCATATCATTCAAACAAAAAATGTAAAAATTGTCTTCATACCAATGAACCCTATTACTGACTTTGACACCATGGCGACTATTAAAGATGGAATGCAATACCAGAGCGAGACAATTATTGCTAATGGCAGTAATACACCTGAAGCTTTTGTAGGCTTAGCATCAAAAATGAACATTATTATCAGTAGCAGGCTGCACTTACTTATTTTTGCATCAATCAGTGCTACACCCTGTATTGGAATTGAAAGAGGCTCTAAAGTTAGAAACTTTTTGTCCGAGTTTGGGCAATACACAACTGGCACAACGGAACATATTGATTTTCAGCAATTAGAGAAAACACTCACTCACCTATTATTTGATCCTAGTGAATATAAAGCTAAAGCTAAGAGTGTTCGCTATACAATGCTTATTCGCCTGAATATTGGTATTAAAGCGCTATCTAAGGTACTTAATCCAAGTTTACCTTAAGCTGTTTACAGAAATATTTATGGGCAATTAATATTTATGAGGTTAATAATGAATGACATTATTGAACGAATCATCCCTTATCATAAAAGGCAAAAAGCACGGGCTTATCTAAATGTGCCTGTTCGCATAATTGGTCTGCTAAGGAATTATTTTTATGACTTAAGCCATTTCACTTGTCATTCATCGTCACTGCAGTTTTTTAGCTCTAAGCAACAACTTCAATCTTGGATTGATGCCGACTATCACAAAATTGAAAAAGGGCTAGCCCTTAACCAACCAAGACCCGGTTTTGGTCAAGGTGTTGTCAACCGACTTATACGGCAGATTCATGAATATTTAAATAAATATGGTAATGATCATTCTGTTCAAAATGGCATTAGTATTCTCAATGCCTATATGGAGTTTAATCAGAAGTTAAATGTGGACTTGCAGAGTATTGATAAAAAAATTCTTTATCTAGTAAACATACACTTAAAACAGGATGGTTCTGGTGGTTGCGAAAAGATCAACAAAGTTGATTGGCTTGCAAACGCAAAGGTTAATCTCCTACCATTTTTCAAATCACGACATAGCGTTAGAGATTTCTCTAGTGCGCCTGTAAGTTATAGTTTAATTGAACAAGCTGTAGAAATGACTGTTTATACCCCAACCGTTTGTAATCGCCAAGCGGCAAAAGTACATGCCTTCACGGATGAAGATGAACGAAATAAAGTCATTCAATGCCAAATGGGAAATTCCGGGTTTGGCGACCAGATAAAAGTTCTTCTAATGGTCACTGTTGATAGGCAGTGTTTTTTTTCTGCTGGAGAAAGAAATCAATGCTGGATAGATGGTGGCTTACTATCAATGTCTCTCATTTATGCCTTACATTCATTGGGTTTAGCTACATGCTGCTTAAATTGGTCGGTCACAAAACAGCAGGATAAAAAGCTGCGGTCAACCATTGAGATTCATGATAGTGAAGCCGTTATCATGATGATAGCTGTTGGCCATCTTAAAGAAGAATTTAATATTGCAAAATCTACGCGTAAACCAAATGAGCATTTTTTGATACGTGGGAAGTGTAAATAGTATTTACTCATGTCGACTACAGTATTTTATTAGCAGGAACGCTCCTTCTAATATACTCGACAATTTTTTAAGCAACTTTGTAATTTTGTTTCTATCTTCAGCCTAGATTCATGATTGTAATTAGCTATAAAAACTATTAGCCCAGGCTAAGTCCTTCTAGCTAATTTTCAAATTACTAATTCTTTTTCATGTTGACAATTATTATGGAAAATAAAGGTCTTATTTGTTCATCCTAAATTTGGCTATCTATATGAATCTTATACGTTTTCAAACAAAGGCACATATGATGCAATTTCCTTATTGCATTATCACTAAGAGAAATTCATTATGAAAACAAACAAAACCATTAATTTGTTCTTGGTACTAGTCTGTTTTTTTGTATTACCAAGTCAGTCCTACGCTATTGATTTTACTTATCTAAATGGAACAGCTTTAACTGGTTATACCCAAAAAGGAGCACCAATCAATCTAACTGATAAATCGAGCTCATTACCAAATGATGTCTTAAGTAATATTTATAGCATGCTTCCAGAAAGTCAATATGTTGATGCCAGCTACATAGATACAAACCTGTTGAGTAATATTGTGGTCGACAATGACTTCACTGGCTACATGACAGTTGATGTGACATTTCTTAATGAAGGTGCTGGTTACAGAAACACCTTCGGTTATTTTATTTATGACCCTGACAACCCGCCTGAAACCATTGATGCAATATCTGAACATGTTGTAGTTTTTCCAAATAGCTCAACGCCTCCGGTGGGTGAACTTATCCAAGGCCATAGCGTTGGATTAAATGTACAACTTGTTGCAGGAGATGCAATAGGTTTCTTTGTTATCCCAAATGGCTGGGGCTGGAATGGTAGTTATGGTCTTATTAATAATATGGGACCATGGAACCAGGCATTCTATAGCTTGCCACACCTGAACCCAGAAAGCAGTGATCTACAAGCACATAACGTAGTGTTCTATGATGCTGAAAATGACTTCTTCGTTTTTGGCTTTGATGACCAAAATAGAACACAGGGGGATAATGATTTTAATGATATTTTAGTCTCTGTTGAAGCAACACCTTATTATGCAGTTGAAGGCATAAATACAGACCATTCTGTTGATGCTAATACCAATCAAGTCCTTGAAAAAAGTGATGTTGAACTTACATCAACTACCTATTACCCATCAAAAGTGTCATCAGGCACACTAATGTATGAGGATTTGTGGCCGAATATGGGGGACTATGACTTCAATGACCTTGTCATAAATTACCAAATTGCGCACACCTTAAACAACAGAAACAAATTAATTGAGCTACAGTATAGCTTTCAGATACAGGCTATTGGTGCCTCTTTTCATAATGGATTCTCACTACATTTACCCGGTGTTTTAGCGAGTAATATTGCGAGTTCGACGCTAGTAAAAGATAACGTGCTCATCAAGACAAACCTGGTTGATCCTCAAAATAGTGAAGCGAATTTAATTCTTCTAGCAAACGCAAGTGATCATATTGTTACCGGTTGTGGAAAATATCGTACTTTAGAAAATTGTCATGAAGACATTACTAGTACCTTTGTCGCCACTATAGTATTCACTGAACCGGTAGATATTGTGAGCTTAGGCTCCCCACCTTATGACCCCTATATTTTTGCTATCGACGGCCAATATCATGGCGTCTTTAGTGGTAGAGGTTGGGAGGTTCACTTAAAAGAGTTTTCAGGCAGTGATTTGTTTGATTTTAATTTACTTGGATTGATTGATGATAATAGCAACATAAATAACAACTTTATAAATAAAAATAACTTCCCATGGGCAATAAACCTCTCTGAACCTTGGGATCACCCTTCCGAAGGAACTGACATCCTTAATGCATATCCAGACTTTTCAACATGGGTTCAAAGTTCAGGTCAGCAAAAAAGAGAATGGTATAAAAAACAAAATGCAAACATTGGAAGTCTATATTAAAAAGTAAACCATTATCGAGGTAAGCATTATGGCTAGTCTTAAATATTTTATTTGCATATGCATGCTGTTTATAATCTGTGCATGCGGTCCAAAAGCACCATCAGAAGGCGAAGATGCACCGTCAAAAGAGTCTAACAGTCAACTAATGTCAACCAATGAAATTGTAGCTGACACTGATTTTACTTTCAGAATTGATAAGTCAATTTCAATAACTTTTCAAGACTTCCCAAGCGAAATAGGTAAGGTTAATATTTACAGTCAGTATGAACATTACGATGAATTTCTAGATCTGTACTATCCAAATAATTCAAGCCTGCTTGCAAGTTATATTGCATCTACAAACTTTGACTTCCCTGTACAAGTCAATTCTACATGGTCCCACTTAATTCTTGAACGGCTCCCCATGGATGGGAAAAGTGATGACACCCATATATTTCTTCCTTTCACAGCTATCGAACG
>ENA-OSET01005634-OSET01005634.1-sediment-metagenome-genome-assembly--contig:-NODE-5634-length-10498-cov-71.969197_pt1 | contig 10498 bp, 5 predicted proteins | sample MGYA00237882_ERZ534229 | MGnify/ENA primary metagenome ERZ534229 (study PRJEB26408, sample SAMN06266212) | sediment metagenome | isolation source: Hudson Canyon methane seep mesocosm | place...
ACTCTAATTTTAAGACTACTCGCCCTGAGAGAAAATTAATAGTGCTTGATTGGTCAAAACTAATTTCAATCATACCTACTGACTGCTTCTGGCACCGTAAGCGACGATAGGCTCTATCGAAAGATACGTTTCAAACGTATCAACTTAAGTCCGAACTAATACCCTAAGAGTGCCCGTCCCCCATATTTTGGCGGGCTTTTTCACCTCACATCAAATCGGCTAAATAATGATGATTCGGGCAGTGGCTTACGCCAAGTTGAGAGGTGTCAATGGCGTTAGTACTTGATCAACTTTAAGACATTAATACGTTTACGACGCCCTCTACCTAAGTACACATAAATACCTAAGAAAAGAGAGAGAGAGGGGTATGTATGTATTAATGTATTAATATATATATTATTATAATAACAACCTCTCAACCCGCATTGACACTGGGATTTACTTTTTACTACAAAGTTGTCTTAAAGTTGTCTTAAAATCGTCTTAAAACTGAGATGTGTACCATCTCAAAATATAAGATTTTGTCTTAAAGTGAGTTTTATGGCTATTTTGTCGTATTTTAATTATCGTCAAGTACTAACGCCATTGAACAAGGTTAAGCTGGCGGAGCCACCTGCCTGAAAGTACTATTATTTGGCGCACATAAAAAAGCCCCATCGTATTAAATACAACAGGGCTTTTTCCATAGCATTAAATAATCAAATAACTACTTGGTTAATGCTAAGCATCTTCCCTCCCGAACCACTTCATTATTTGCAATCAAAGAGTTAATCACACTGTTTCGTTCAGGTATTGATAGACCTCGATAAGCTCTTGACCTGCTATCGAGTTGACTTGAATACTCTTTGCCCTTGCGCTTTAAGTACTCAAGCACTTGGTCATAGGCATTGGTTGTTGCATTACCACTCAATGATACTTCGTTGATAAAGGTGTTTTTCACATGGAGGAACATGTTCATGTGAAACTGCTTTGATGCTTCAAAATCAGCATCTTCAATTATGAATCGTTTATCGCTTATTGTTAATAGTCCAGCTGTTTTGATTATTTTCTCACCTAAGCGACCAGCTATTATGTTGTATTCACTCTCTTCAATCTCAGCTAGTTCGACATCAAAGAAATCAACATAACGTGAAACATCAAACTCGATCTTCCCATTATTTGAAGAAGGAAGATGTCCCACACTTGCACCAGTCGCCCATATACACCATTTGCGTAACTCTTCAGAAATAGCACTCACTGCACCAGCTGAATGTTTCTTGTCAGACTTTGACGGCAACAAGATACTGAATCTATTCAACAGCCCCCTGCTTGCCTGTTCTTCTGAGAAGCTGCCTAACACGTCATCACGTGTAGCAAAGCCGATGATAGATGATGTCGGGCCGTCTATGGGTTTATAGTCACCTGATACAGCTGTGCCTACATTGACCCCCTTAGTCATACCAGAGCTGTATGTGCGCATTGCATAAGTCATCATTGCACGATGTCCAGTATCTGACTTAGGCGTCGAGAAGAATGACCCTACTTCATCAGCGGCAATAACAACTGCACCGTTATTGCGTTCTAGTTCTTGGTGCAACCCTTGAGTCGATGAAGGAAAAGCAGGTATTGAACCTGCTGTAACTCCGCCTTCATCGGTGACCAATCGCAATACATTGTTGAAGGCTTTTAGTAACCACTCTTTACCAAATGCTGTAGGCGCGAGAACTAAGAACCAATCATTCAGCTTCAAACCGTCACGTGATGAGATTACAAAGTTAGGTTGAAATATTGCAGTTATAACAGCAAGAGCAACAAAATCAGCTGCTCCACGATTCTTCCTGGCCATACCGTTATAAATATAATCTGAAATTAATTTCAATCCACCGCTTAGTTTTAATTCAGGTGCAGTGGTTATAACATCAGGTATAGGTACAAAATCATCATCAACAACCTCAACATCAGATTTAGCATTAGTACGACCTAATGCAGGATTAACCCAACCATAATCATCAGCCGCTAATTTGAAAATAGCACCAATATCAGATTTGGGTATTTTGATTGAATAAAATGTCTTACGGCAATCAGCTTCATCTTTATAGCCAATTTGAGTCATTGACCATTCATGGAACAATTTAAATCCAACCTCATCATATCTGAATAAAGCACCTGCAATGCCCACCCATTTAAGGTACTCAGATTTAATCAGCACAATAGCGAGCAATGCTGATTTAAGATCCTCAATCTGAAGAGGCTTCAGTATTGAGCCTAATGAATCAGTAGACGGCTCAGAACGGGTCTCAGGAGCTGTCACATCTAAATCAAACACTGCAACAATATCATCAAGTGAATATCGAATTTTCTCGGTATGCAAGAGCTTAGTCATCACAGGTTCACCTTTACGGTGAATAAAGCCAGGTATTCTTAAGACTCGTGCAATATCTGTTGCACCTTTATCAGCACCCGTTTTAGCTGCCAATGCTAAAAGTATTGGCCTTAATCTTTCAAGGTCTTCACCTTTATTCAGTAACCAGTACACGTGACGTTTATTAGGTGAGCTCTCAACAACGATGCTGGCGGGCAGTTTGGCTATCGCCCAGTTAGCTTGCTCAACAGCTCCAGGCCCATCAAAATCAAGATACACAGCTCTAGGTGCAATGATGTTCGCAGTGCTACGACCTTTGCCATCAGTTATATTGACTGTGACAAAAACACCTGCATCGTTATTATTCAGCTGCTTAAGATAATTCAGCTTGTTAGATAAAGTACCGTGGTACGCACGAGTTAATTCAGGACGTTTCGACTTTTTATCATCAAAGGTTCGGAACTGAAACTTAGCACTAAGATCACCACCCGCCAATACTGTCAGAAACTCACTTGCCATTGCATAGTCGTATTTAGGTTCAGCTGTTGAGGTTGGCGTAAGCCCACTGCCCGATACTGACGCTTCTAGTTCATAATCATCTAACGGTGTTATAATAGGCTCAACATCAGAAGTAGTATTTGAGCCGTTCTTGGTTGGGGCGGCTCCGCTTTTTATGATGTTACTCATAATGCCACCCCCTTAGATCCTGCATCTGCACTTGCAACAACTTCAGCAGGTAAGCCTGTTATTTCAGCAATGATGACTTCAGCGTTTATCAGCCCAGCTAATGCAGATTCATATTCACGGTCTGAACCAGTATTAACAACGTCTTTAAATTTAGCTCTCGCTTTCTTCCAATCGTAGAATGATTGCTTCATAGCTCAGCCCCCAATAACTCTCTAATGCGAGCAACGGGCCACATATTCTGTGTACCAACTTTGATTGGTTGAATTGGCCCTGTCTGAAGTGAAGCCCAGCGTCGGAGCGTCCCCGCTGATCTGTCTAAGTGATAGGCACAATCATTGGTACTAAGGTGGGTTCTTTTTTCTAGGGGTAAGGGGACGAACGCATCATTTTTATGATTATAATGACGTTCTGATTTTAATACTTGGGTATGCGACATAGCAAGACCTCCAGTTAAGGATTAGTCTCAGCTGTGGCGGGAGGCTCTGACGAATTTCAGCCCCGATTGTGCCATCCAGTGTAATCGTAGGCCAACTATCCCTCTGAGAAAATAGAGCCACCTAACGCACATTGCTTCTTTTTGTTCTTCATTTGAAGGCAAGCTAGGGTTATCTCCTTCAAGTAGGTTGCATTATAAACTATTACGCCGTAAGTTGTAATGATATACCTTCAGACTTATTCAGCTGGCGTTAGCCCACTGCCCGATATCTAACTAATAGCACGTAAGCCTGTACCACTAGCTTCACCTATTTCAATTCCTGCTTCATTTAAAATCCATGATTCAATCTTAATATGCCACATTCTCAACAGGTCAAGAGGTCGTCTAATGTAATTCTTCTCACGAACACCTGAGGGCTTATGGCCTTGAATTTGAGCTGCAATACCTGCTGGACATTCAATCCACTCGGTTAATGATGCAAAGCTCCGTCTATAACCGTGCAATGTCATGTCTAGCCCTGCAATCTCACACGCCTTAGCATTCGCCTTCTGAACATTAACAATGCAACCGCTAGCAGATGTAGGACTGCTGAACACAAACTGATTACGTCTAGGTAAATTGATGATCAACTGTTTGACATAAGGAGTGAGGGGAATGGTTCTAGTTCCATCAACCTTGTCCTTGATAGTCATGCTATTCCACTGAAAATCACAATCGCTCCACAATATTGTTGATACTTCGTTTGGCCTTGCACCTGTTAAAAGAATCGTTTGAAGATAAGAAGCTATCACGGGATTGCTAATCTGCTTCACAGCACTGAACCAAGCAGATAATTGTTCTTTCTGTAGTGCATCATCTTTTGTGTTTGATCTGCCTAGTATTTCACGTGCAGCTTTGTTTTGAGCCGCATTACCTGTGATTACTTCTTTGTAGATCGGATGTTCAGAGCACCAGTTGATGAAAGCTCGTAACAATCTCAACGCTAAACGTGCTTGAGTCGCACGTGTTAGCACTTCTGTTGAAGCCCATGCCGTTACTCTCTCAGGAGTAAGATCAACCAACTTGATAGCGGTGAGTGATGCTAATGGAGCGGCAACAGTTAACTTACTACTACGGCTACGAGTTTCACCACCAGCGTGAATCATCTTTATATGGTCTGCATAGTGGCGATCACTCCAAAAAGATTTTCGTGCTACAACATAAACAGCCCAAGCAGAACCAACAGTTACGGTTTCTCGTTGAGTTTGTAGGTCGCGGGCAGTCTCTAACACCAGGTTGGCAGCTGCAACTTCTTTTTTATGCTGGCGAGGATCAATTCCACCATCAATCATCGTTTGCAATCGACGTGCTTCAGATCTAGCTGCGGGGATAGTCCATATTTCAATCTTACCAATGGTTATGCGTACTGACTTGCCTTTGATGCTAGTTTCAAACACATAACTCTTGCGGGTTGAATTAGGTGTTGATCTGATACCTAGACCCTGAACATCTGAATCCCACAAGAATGATTGCCCCCTGCCTGCCTCACATTTAAATGCAGTAATACGACCTGCTGTTAAATTCACCTTAGCCATTACACATTTCCTTTTTGTAGGGAGATTGTAGGGTGAATTATAGTATATAACGACATACAATGATATACAGAATAATTACAGAAATCAGAATATTGTCATGTATATCGTACTATTAGGATTGAAACCATTGTAATCTCACCCAGTTATCAGCGGACTGTTAATCCGCAGGTCCCTGGTTCGAGTCCAGGTTGAGGAGCCAACAAATTTAAAGCCCCAGCATTTAATTATGCTGGGGCTTTTTTGTTTCTACTCGGTCTGATTATGATTCAACTAACTTAATTAGATGGTTCATCATTATTGAAAAGTAGGATTATAAAAACTTATTTGACTGGGAAGCGGTTAAAAACAGATGGTCAAGCGGCGCTACAACTAATTCAGTCAGTTCATCAAGCCTCAGGAAGTATTGGTAACACTATCAATATATCTGTTTAAATAAGCCATAAATACAACTTAATCACCCCATTTCGGCTCAGGTGTAGCTTCTCTTTTAGGCAGGCGTTTCGATGGATAACTATCAGCATCTGATTGATAACTATCTATATATAGATTATTGTCCAACTCATAACTCGGTATTTTTACTGACTCAGTGCTTTCACCTTCCATTCCAGTACTTTTCTTGGTGGACAAGTCTGTTACTTGTTGCTTTAACAGTAAGTTCTCAGCTTTTAGTGCTGCAGCATCTTCACGCATTTTTGTGATATCCAACTCTATTTTCTTTAACTCCTCAGCGCTGTAAGTTACTATCTCAGCAACGTCTTCAGTTGCCGTATCAAGCAAGTCTTCCGGAGACATAGTTTCTGTTTCACTCGCATCAATTCCTAGATCAATAGTATCACCTTCAACGACAGCATTAGTCTGTTCTGTAGATAAGTCTTGTTCTACGGCTTCTGTTTCAATCGGTTCAGGCATCAAGAAATAATAAGCCGCCCCAGCCCCAATCAGTAAAACAATTACACCAATTCCAATCTTAATCATTAAAGATTTAGACAACGTTTTTTTCGTTACTTCACCACCTTCCTCATCCGTTACTGGCTCATCAGGTGTTTCTTCAATAGCATCTTCATTATCGGCCATCATATACCCCGTTTAATAATGTCAATCGTGATTGTATCAGATCACTTAATAACTCACTTTACAAACGAACTTTCTAACAAAAGTACTATTTTGAGGAATTAAAACAGATTTTATGACCATATCATTATTAATTTTAAGTGCCTCAATAAGGCAGAGATTATTGATCATGGCAGATTCACAACGGATACTAAAATAGGCTTAGATTAGTGTGATGTTTCTGCTAGCGTAGAAAATATTTTAACTAAATGGTAAAGATGAACGCTATCACTATGCAACTGCTAAGGAATTTAAGCGCTTATTGGTATTACTCTAACTACTGATAGCCTCACTATATATACCGAATATACCGAAATATTACAGCTCCTGAAGTAGGTAGTTTTTTTGTGTATAACGCTAGCGACTCTCAAGCAGCAAGATAGGCTTTATATAACTGGATTAAATTGCGCGAAATTGCTATAGTTGACGCACGTATATTACGATAACTTACATAGAGAGAACAATCATGGCAAAGCTAGAAGAATTCCTTATTGAACACTTTTCATTCATTATCTTTGCATTTGGCTTTTCTTGGTTAGGCCTTGTTGCTTATGGCCTACTAAGCCAATAAGCTCCATTCAATAAATCGTAAGAAACCAGTCCTTTGACTGGTTTTTTTATGTCTGTCATTTACGCGCTCATACTAAAACAACACATAATTGATCCAGATCAATGTTTTTTTCATCCGGATATATAACCATTCGCTTATATTTTGTCACTTAATATAACAGCGAGGCCTGTCATGGAATTTTTAGAAAACCTTATTATTAATAACTTCACACTTATTATCTTCTCTTTTGCATTATCATGGATCGGCTTGGTTGCTTATGGGTTACTACTGCAATAATAAATCCATAAACAATCACTTATTTAAAAAGCCGGTTAATTTGATCGGCTTTTTTGCATATTATTGCCTTTAAATGCAACAAGGCATAACATCAATATAAAACCCTAGTGAGGATAATATATGAAATCACAATATATTCGACCTTTTTCTGAGCTTACTATTGATGATATAGAAAGTGTTGGTGGCAAGAATGCGTCTCTAGGTGAAATGTACCGAGAACTGTCACCTCACGGCGTTAAAGTTCCGAATGGCTTTGCCACAACAGCCGATGCTTATCGAACAATTCTTAAACATAATCAACTCGAAAAACCTATTGCTGAGGCTTTATCTTCGCTCGATATTACTGATACTCAGGCTCTGGCTAAAACAGGTGCAAAAATACGTCAATGGATTGTAAATGCAGAACTTCCTCACGATTTTATTGTTGAAATTGAACAGGCTTATCAACAGTTAGAGCAGGAGTATGGTGTTGGTGTAGATGTCGCAGTGCGTAGTTCTGCCACAGCAGAAGATTTGCCTGATGCTTCATTTGCAGGTCAACAAGAAACCCATCTCAATATTAGCGGCAGTGGTGAACTATTGCACAGCTGTCGTCAAATTTTTGCCTCATTATTCACCAACAGAGCCATCTCCTACCGCACTGATAAAGGTTTTGATCATATGTCCGTTGCACTCTCTATTGGTGTGCAAAAAATGGTCCGCTCTGACAAAGCCTCCTCAGGTGTTATGTTTACCATTGATACTGAAACAGGCTTTAAGGATATTGTCTTAATTACAGGTGCCTGGGGTTTAGGTGAAAATGTGGTTCAAGGTACGGTAAACCCTGATGAATTTTACGTATTCAAGCCCACATTAGCCTCTGGTCACAACCCGATACTTAAACGACAGCTTGGTAGCAAAAAAGTAAAGATGATTTATGCTGATGGTCATACTTTCTCTGGCTCAACACGTAATATCAAAGTTAGTACAGAACAGCAAAACCAGTTCTGTATTTCTGATGAGGAAATTATAGCTTTATCTAAAATGGCCGTCACTATTGAACAACATTACAGCCGTCAAGCAGGCCATCACAAACCAATGGACATTGAGTGGGCTAAAGATGGCGAGAGTGGCGAACTATATATTGTACAAGCACGCCCTGAAACAGTTGAATCATCAAAGTCACTCCATGCCCTTGAAAATCATATTTTAGAATCCAAAAGTACAGTACTCGTTCATGGTAAAAGTGTAGGTAGTAAAATTTCTACCGGCAAAGTTCGAGTTATTTTAGAACCTAGTCAGATGCATGAGTTAAAACAAGGAGAAGTTTTAGTTACAGATATTACCGATCCCGATTGGGAACCTGTAATGAAAATAGCGAGTGCTATTGTAACTAACCGTGGTGGACGAACCTGCCATGCCGCCATTATCGCTCGTGAATTAGGTATTCCTGCAATAGTGGGTTGCAATGTCGCTACTAAGACCTTAAAAACAGGCTTAGATGTCACAGTATCTTGCTCTGAAGGCGATACAGGTAATGTTTATCAAGGTGTTTTACCTTTTAGAACAGAACACATTGACGTAACAACACTACCTAGGCCCAAGCGCACACATATCATGTTGAACTTGGCTAACCCTGACATCGCATTTGAAACAAGTATGTTGCCAAACTCAGGTGTTGGTTTAGCTAGAATGGAATTTATTATTAATAATAGTATTAGAGTCCATCCCAATGCTTTATTGAATTTTGATGTTTTACCTAAAAGTACCCAACAACAAATATCTCTACTTACACAAGGTTATGACAGCCCTAAATCGTATTATGTACAACGTCTTGCTGAAGGGATTGCTACAATTGCAGCCGCATTTTATCCTCAGCCTGTCATTGTCCGTTTAAGTGATTTTAAATCTAATGAGTATGCAGCATTACTAGGTGGAGATCTCTACGAACCAGAAGAAGAAAATCCCATGATTGGCTTTCGAGGAGCCGTCCGCTACCCTAGCCCAGCATTTTCTGATGCTTTTGCTTTGGAATGTGCTGCATTACGATTTGCTCGCGACACAATGGGGCTAACGAATATTGCCGTGATGATCCCCTTTGTTCGCACCGTTGAAGAAGGCCAAAAAGTAATCAACTTAATGGCTGAACATGGTTTAATTCGAGGTAAAACAGATTTAAAAGTTTATTTGATGTGTGAAATCCCAGCTAATGTTATTTTAGCTGAACAATTTCTAGATCTTTGTGATGGTTTTTCAATTGGCTCTAACGACCTCACGCAACTTACTTTAGGTGCTGACCGTGACTCAAGTATTCTCGGTAACTATGATGAGCGTAATGAAGCGGTGATGAAGCTCATTGAGATGGCGATTGATGCCTGCCATAAAGCGGGGAAATATGTGGGAATCTGTGGCCAAGCAGCTTCTGACTTCCCTGAAATAACACAATTTCTTGTGCAAAAACACATTACGTCTATTTCATTAAACCCAGATAGTATTGTTGAAATGACCCATGTTGTTTTTGATATGGAAGAAAGTCTAAAACACTAGTTCAAAGGTATGAGTTCCATATGTCTTACCATTAATCAGTAATTCAATGGAATGTTCGCCCTCATAATATTGCCGTGTACTAATAATCTTAAACGGATGTTGCTTGCTTAATGATACTGTCTGTCCTGCAGCTAATGTAATGTTTTTCCATTTAAAAACCTTACTGCGTGTTTTACCATTAGCCTTCATATGATTAATTTTATAATCAAGCACTAGCGTTTGTATTTGCACACTGGATGAGCTTAAACTTAATCTCACTTCTAGAGACCTACCCAGTTGAACCACTTTAGATTCGAGTTCAAACTTTTTGACAGAAAGCGCCAAATTCTCACTATAGCCAAGTAATGGAAAAACCTCTTCTCTACCCTCTTTCACCAAACTACGCAAAGCCTGTCGAATAATCCATTTTCGCTCGGAAGTAGCAACTTTATTCCAGTTCTCGCATAAGGCAATCACCTTATCAGGATTATCTTTGGATATATCATTAAGATTATTGGCTATAGACTTTCTCACATAGAGACTAGGGTCATCTTTCAATCGCTCTAATATAGGAAATATCGCATCAGGATCGTCACAAAATTGAACTAAACGCTTGCCCCAAGGTAAACGAGGTCTCATTCCTTCACTTGCTAGCCGTCTCACATGCTCATCTGAATCTGATGTCCATGTTAATAAAGTCTCGTAACTTACGTCGAAATGCTCTGTAATAAAAGGACGAATAGCAAACTCAGCAGAGAACAATGATGTTAAATCTTTCAATACAGCTAATGCTAACGTTGGGTGATTAATCCCATGTACAGAGACATAATCAATCAATGGCCAGGCTGCAAATCCACTTAAGGCATCATTCTTATCACCCCAGTCCCAATGCTGCTTTACGTGTAACAAAATATCAGCTGTTTTTTTGAAATCCGTTGGCAAGTAGCCCGCTAAAACATCAATCAAATACGCAACGCGTTGTTTTAACGCTAAACCAT
>ENA-OSET01005635-OSET01005635.1-sediment-metagenome-genome-assembly--contig:-NODE-5635-length-10497-cov-3.164683_pt1 | contig 10497 bp, 11 predicted proteins | sample MGYA00237882_ERZ534229 | MGnify/ENA primary metagenome ERZ534229 (study PRJEB26408, sample SAMN06266212) | sediment metagenome | isolation source: Hudson Canyon methane seep mesocosm | place...
CGACGGCCACCACGAGCGACGGACCACCGGTGACTGCGGCCACGGCTTCGGCGGCGGCGAGCGCCATGCCCGCAGCGAGGACCCCGGCTACCGATGCCGCCCTTACCATCTCCTGAAACTAGGGCAGCGCCCGGGCCCCTGGGGCGCACCCGGGAACACGTCCGCCGACGGGTGTCAGCGGGACCTGCCGGCTACCGCTTCCTCGACGACCTCGTACAACAGGCCTGCGAGGGTGTTTCCGGTTGGTGAATCAGCCTCGACCACCAGGTAGGCGCCGTAACCGTCCGCGAGGTCCAGCCATGGCACCGTGCCGTAGAGGCCGCCGTCGGTGATCCGCCCGTTCTCCCGATCCACCCACCAGCCCATGCCATATCCGGAACCCCAGACATCAGATCCGTAGGCCGCCATGATCCGATCGGAGTGCATCCGATCGAGGGACTCGGCCGACAGCACCTGGTTGTCCCCGCACATGCCGTCCCTCAGGTGCATGAGGAGCAGGGCGCCGTAGTCGCCCGTCGTCACGTAGGCGCCGGCCTCTAGGTTCGGGTTGTCGGTCGGCATGAGGGTCGACGGGTCGCTGTCGAACGAGGCCGGGTAGCGGTACGGATCGCCCTCCAACTGGGTGAAGGGGTTGTTGAAGGCGAGCACATCCAGGCCGCAGGGTTGCACGTAGATCTCGTCGATAAGGGCCGCCCACGATTTCCCGGACACCACCTCGGCGACAGCACCAGCGACCTGCCATTGGGCCCCGCCGTATCGGAACTCCGTGTCCGGCGGGACGATGTCGGCATCGTCGTCGGTGGTGGTGAACACCTGCTCGGCGCAAGCCTGGAGTGTGCCGATGGGCAGGAACTGGCACACGTAGGGCCCATATGCCGGGTTCGGGAGCAGGCCCACCAGGCCCGAGCTGTTGGAGATCAACTGGGCCGGCGTGACCTCGGGGTTCCCTGCCCCCCACCCGGCTACGTCGGCCACCGGTGCGTCTATGTCCAGGAGGCCGTCGTCGTGGAGTCGCATCAACACGCCGGCTACGACCATCTTGGACGACGACGCGATGAGCGAGATCCGTTCGGGCCCGAACTCCCCCCAGTGGTCATGGTGAACAACGCCGTCGTCGCGCTGCACCACTATCAGGCCGGCCCCGTTGAGGCCTTTCTCGTCGATGAAGTCCTGGACGATCGGTGAGATGGCGGTGAAGTCATATGTGGCGACTGCCGGTTCGGGCTCGACTGTGGTCGTCGGCTCAGCCGGCTCGACTGGGACAGACGTGGTGGTCGTGGTACTGGTAGTGGTGGCCTTCGGCGCAGCCTCGACCGTGGTCGGCGGCGGCTCGGTTGCCACGGCCGGCTCCTCGGTGGTCGACGAGGCTGGAGCCTTCGTCGCCTCTGTCGGAGCAGCCACGGTCGTTGTGGTTGCTCCGCTGGCCCGGTCTCCACCGGAGGTCTCGCTGACACATGCCGCCAGAACCAGGAGGGCGGCGAGAATCGGGAGGGGCGCCATCAGGCGTGTAGTTCCAAGAATAGCGCGAAGGTATCCACGAGGGTTCAAAGAGAGCACCGGGACTCTGCTCAGTTGATCTGCATAATCACTCGGACCAGCGTCGCAACTGTTCAAACGTGTAGATGCCGGTGCTGTGCCCGTCGTTCCAGGTGATGTTCAGGCCCCAGGCGCCGTGCAACTCGGCGGTGGTGATCTGTAGCCGGGCCGGGCTGCCATGGGTAGGCCAGGCTTCCTGGCCGCGATCTCGGAGCGACCGACACGTCGCACACGGGCAGGCGAGGCGAAGCCGCATCAGGTTGAACTCCGCGACATGCTCGTCAGCGAAGGTGACGGTCAGACCCTTGCTGCGTTCGACCACGATGTCGACGGCGTCGTAGCGATCCTCCATCCGGCCATCATGCCTCCCGCCAACTGCGTCCCGGCCCCAAGCGACCCGAATGCCCAGTAGGCCCGTGGCCCCGGGAGCATGTCGGATGTCCAGGCACATCCTGGCGGTGGTCCCCGCTGTGGCGGGAGGTCGGGTCAGCCTGCGGGGTTGACGACCCGGTCGGTCTCGAGCTCTCTGGCCAGCACTGCGAGATACCGGGCGACGGCGACCGGACCGGAGCACCCTGCCTCTTCCTCGACGACGGGGTTGTAGTTGGTGTTCGTGTTTATGTCGTAGGTGACGAGCCGCCGATCTTCGGTCTCGATGAACTCGAGGCCCGCTATCCCGATTCCCCAGTAGCGGCAGAACTCCAGATAGCGGTCGATGATCGGATCCCTGAAGCCCTCACGCCAGTGGAAGAGGCTCTCTGCTGGTTGTGTGTCAACGGGACACAGCCCGAAACCCGCGCTGGCTTCGTCGCATTCGTCGGCGGGGCAGAGCTCGAACCCGGCGCGGGTGTCGGCGGTGAGGGCATAGAGGAACTCGCCACCGACGATCTCGACCCGCGTGATGTAACCACCGACCGGATGCAGGTATTCCTGCAGCAGCGTGATCCCGTCGACCGGATGCTCGTAGTCGGGTCCGTCGACGTAGTCGTCGAAGTTCCCGAGGGAGTCGAAACGCCGCACCCCAAGGCCCTTGCCACCCTGGTTGTGCTTGGTTATGAACGGTAGGGCCATGCCCCTCGCCCGTGCCTTCAGGTCGTGCCGGCCGATCACCGCGACGGTGGACGGGACGTCGAACCCGAAGGCCCGCAGTGCCGTGTGCTGGTCGACCTTGCTCATCTCCAGTTCCACGACCCGTCGCCCATTGACGACGAGGCGGCCGTGGCTCTCGAGCCAGCTCAGGACCGACCGTGTGTAGTCCTTGGATGCGACGTGGCCCCGTGTATGCGACGAAGCGCTCATCCGCGAGTAGAAGACACCCTCAGGCGGGGCGGCGTCGAGGTCGAGCGCACCCTCGACCAGGTACCACTCCTCCCACGCCACTCCCTCGGCGTCGAGCGCCTCGGCGAAGGGTGGCAGCCATTCGGAGTTCTCGTGGATAACGAAGATCTTGGACATCGACGATTGCACCCGTCGTTGGTGGACCTTGATTCCCGACCAATCCTATCGGGAATAGCCTGAGATCGAATTCCGGACATGGGCCTATGACTTGGCTGTGTAATTCGCGAAACTCAGGGCCGATGTGCTCCGACCCGTCCGACGACCTCGCTGCCGAGTTCGATCGACTCGTGCTCGAACTGGGTCGGGAGCAGGCGAGCCGAATCTGGCTGGAACGGTTTTCCGGATACGACGAGGGCCAGACCTGATCCACGACTCGAAGCGCTAACCCCGAGGTCACCGAGGGGTTCGTCCCTGCTCTCGACCCGGGTCACCACGGCATGACGGGGCCCGGTGTGGCACCACGCTTCAACGCCAGCGACAGCTGGGCCCTCGAGGAGCACCTCCACTCGTCCATCGGCGAGGTTGCGAGCCCATCCGACAGTCCCTGCGGCCTCGGCCGCCCGCCGGTACTCCCAGCGAAACCCGACTCCCTGAACAAGACCCGAGATCAACAGTCGCCGTCTGACCACGTGGACATCATTCTTCTGGCAACGCGAGTTCATGGCCGCACCATGGACAGAATCTGTCGACCGGCGTCACCTGGCCACCGCATTTCCCGCAGAAGCTCCACTGCTCTGCCATACCCGGAGTCTGCCACGGGGCGCCCTGCGGCTGGGTCCCGGTGAATGACGAAACCTTCTCCGCCACACCTGTCGCCTACGGGGACGGCGTCACGATCCTGACTGACGGGCGGTCCAGCCGAGCCATTCGTCGATCTCGAGGATGATCACAGTCCCGGTGGGCGGTGTGTCAACGAGTTGCGGGTACTTGTCGACCATCAGTCGGACGGCATCCCGATGGTCTGGCCCGGACGCGGTGGTTCTTGCAGTGCCGCGCACCCGGACCCACCAGAGCCGGTCCCACTCTTCCTCGTAGCTGTGGGCCAGCACCGTCACCCGCGGGTTGCCTGTGATGTTCTCCAGGCGCCGCAGACGAGGTGTCGTCTTCGGCTTGTGGTCGACCACGCTCACCAGTTGGTTGCCGGCAACGGCGAATGTAATCGGAACCAGGTCGATCTCCCCAGAAGACCTCGCGGTGGCGAGGGTCGCCACCCTCGCCGAGGTCAGACACAGTCGAGCTTCATCGATCCCCATGGACGGCATGACTACAGGATGCCCCTTCTCCCCTGGTCCGGGGGGCGTCAAGTGTGTGGGCCCCGGGGCATCGCGCCCAACTTGGCCCACCTGCCCAGGTGGCCGCCCTGGTTTCTCGACGAATCCGGTGGCCGCTCAGCAACGCCTCACGATGGTCGGCCTCTGTGTCGGGGCCAGCACCGGACCGGCGACCCCGAACTTCGGTGTCTCACACAGGGAGGTGCCGGGTTGTCAGGACCGCGGCCGACCCGGAGAGAGCAACTCGGTGATTGCCGAGGCGAGGTCCGGTGACCTGAATTCGAACCCGGAGTCCTCCAGCCCGGCGGGTCTAACCCTGGCACTGGCCAACAGCAGCCCGTTCGCCATCTCACCGAGGGCGGCCCGTAGCGCCAGGGCGGGCGCCGGAAGCACCGCCGGACGCCGAAGGGCCCGTGCGAGGGCGCGAACAAACTCGGCGTTACGGCAGGTTCCGGGAGCGACCAGGTTCACAGGGCCCGTCACCGGCGCGTCCAACAGGTGGAGGAGAGCCCGGACCTCGTCCTCGAGTGTGATCCACGACCACCACTGCCGACCGTTACCAAGTCGGCCACCGAGGCCCAGTCGGGTCAGGGCCAGCATCCGTCCCAGTGCGCCACCGTCGGGCGTGCACACGATGCCGGTTCGGGCCAGCACCAGACGAGTGTCGGGCGAGGCGATCGGCGCTGCTGCCGCCTCCCAGCGTTCGCAAACCTCGGCCAGGAAGCCGGTCCCCGGCTGCGAATCCTCGGCGAGCTCCTCGTCGCCGCGGTCGCCATAGAAGCCGACTGCAGAAGCCGACACCACGACGGCGGGTGGGCGACCCAAGCCGGCCAATGCTCCGGCCAGCAACTCGGTTCCCTCCACGCGGCTGTCGAGGATCCTCCGCTTCTTGGTTGCCGTCCAGCGGCCATCGATGCGCTCACCCGCCAGGTGGACGACGGCGTCAACGCCCTCGAGGGCCGCCACGTCGATCCTGCGCGCAGCCAGGTCCCAGGCCACGCCACCATCGGGTGGATGTCGGCCAACGGGGACAACCCGGTCACCGCGCTTTTCCAGGGCGGCCGTCAGGGCGGTTCCGATCAACCCCGAGGCGCCGGTCACCGCAACCGTACGCATGCCACTTTCCTCCTCGTAGATGCGACGCCAGCGGATTGGCAGTCGGCGAACTCGCACGACAGTAGGTGAGGCCCTGGCCAAATCGCCACCACCAACCTGGAGTCCGGGGGAGCAGATTGATGGTCCACTTCACGTCGAGTGTCAGCATCGGCGTCGCGCAGGTTCGGGCCGACCTCCCGGTACTTCGCCGGTCCCAGGAAACTGGGTGCATGGTCAGGGAGTAGGGTCTTCGCACAGCGGCAGCAATGGCGTGTGCACGACTGCTGCCTCTCGAACGAGGAGGACAAACCGTGGCTGAGTCGTTGATCGGAATCGTGGTCCACCAGTGGCAGAAGGCCGGTGCGGCCCTGTTGGCACTCTCCGGAGGTGGTTTGAGCGTCGGTGACACCATCCGCATCAAGGGCCACACCACAGACTTCACCCAGACGGTCCGGTCGATGCAGGTCGACCACGAACCGGTCGACTCGGCCGGCCCCGGCGACGAGGTTGCTGTTGAGATCGACGACCGGGTACGGGTCAAGGACAGCGTTTACCGGGTGTCTGCCGACTCGACGCCGGGTCCTCTGGGATTCCTGAAGCGCCTGTTCGGTACCAGGTCTTAGAACCCTCTCATAGGCCAGGCGACAGGGATCGGCCAGGCGACAGGGACCGACCAACAAGAGGTCGCTCTGGGCCCAGAGAGAGCGTTTTAGCCCAACCGCCCTGAGAACCTGGGAAGCAGGGGTCAGATGGGCAATCCGGCACAGTGCATTCTAGGATCTCGCCGTGGCCGCCGCTGACCGTAGATCATTCTGGGCGTGGTGCATGGAATCGGAGGAGCCGACCGATGCCGAGCGCGCGAAGTTCGCCCGACACCTCTCGGAGCGATTCGGAACTTCGGTAACCGCGAGACCCGTGCCAAAGGCCGAGGACGCGGAACTTCGACCCCCTCGCATCCAGGTTCCCGACTCGGTTGCCGACTGGTGTTCGACCTCCACGTACGACCGGGCGAGTTACGCCTACGGCGCGCATTTCACCGAGCGGGTTCGCGCCTTCAACCTCGAGTTTCCGAACCCTCCGGACGTCGTAGCCCACCCTCGAACCGAAGAAGAAGTTGTCTCCACGCTCGACTGGTGCGATCAGAACGGGTACGTCGCCGTCCCCTATGGGGGTGGGTCCTCGGTCGTTTGGGGCCTTGCCCCCCCGGAAGATCGAGGACCGACCGTCATCATCTCCCTAGGCCAACTCAACCAGGTCCTGGAGATCGACGAGGTTTCGCGCTCTGCCAGGATCCAAGCCGGAGTGTTCGGCCCCCACCTTGAAGACCAACTCCGGCCACACGGGTACACGCTTCGTCACTTCCCGCAGTCATTCCGATTCTCGACGCTTGGCGGGTGGATCGCCACTCGTTCGGGCGGCCACTACGCCACCAACCACACCCACATCGATGAGTTCGTCGAGTCCACCAGGATGATCACCCCAGCCGGATGGTGGGAGTCTCGTCGCCTCCCCGGGTCAGGCGCCGGTCCGAGCCCCGACCGGATGGTGATCGGTTCCGAGGGCATCTACGGAATCATCACGGAGGCCTGGATGCGGATCCAGAAGCGACCGACCTTTCGAGCTACAGCGGGAATCACATTCCCAACCTGGGCAGCCGGATGCGAGGCGGTTCGCCAGATTGTGCAAGCCAAGTTGTGGCCGGCGAACCTCCGGATTCTCGACCCGGACGAAGCCGGCCGCGCTGCGGGACTCGATGGGGAGAACTCACTGGTGATTGTGGGGTTCGAAAGTGCCGAACTCACCCAGCGACACAACATCGCCCAAGCGGTAGAGATCGCCCGAGACGCCGCCGGGGAGGTTTCTGACGACGAGATTCAGGTCGATGACGGCACCGGAAACCCAACCGGGCGCGGTGGAGCGGTTGGCGCGTGGCGCGACTCGTTCATCGGAGTCGGCAACGGGGTGGAAACATCGCTCGGATTGATCAACGACACGTTCGAAACGGCGATTACCTGGGACCAGTGGCCAGCATTCGACGCGGCGGTCAGAGAAAGGGTCGGCGCGGCACTTGCAGAAACGTTCGGTGAACACCACTCGCTGTCCTGTCGCTTCACCCACGTCTACCCGGACGGTCCCGCCCCCTACTACACGTGGTTCGGGATGGGTACCCAGGGCAGCGAGATCTCACAGTGGCAGACCATCAAAGACGCCGCGAACGAAGCGATTGTCTCAGCCGGAGGCACGTCGACCCACCATCACGCTGTTGGACGAATGCACCGCCCGGGCGCCTACGACATTCAACGACCGGAACTGTTTGCCGAGTCGATCCGAGCGGTAAAGAAGCAACTCGATCCAAACGGCATCCTCAACCCGGGCGTCCTCATCGATCCATGACCGCCCGTCCCGACCAGCAGGACAGCCAGAAGGGCCTGTTTCCCACCAGTGCTGTACGCGGTCATCTAACGCTCACGAAACCAGGGCCACGCCGCTGTGAGGTAGGGGCAACTCCCACAGGATTCGAGTATTCAGGCGTCTGACCTACAGTTCTTGTTGTGGGCTCGGGGGACTCGAACCCCCGACCCCCTCCTTATCCGGGAGGTGCTCTAGCCAACTGAGCTAAGCCTGGCCAGATTTCCGTAAACGTTGAGAAATAGCCTGTCTTCGAGACCCCTCATCGGTTGTAGCGCTCTGAACGTGGGACAGGGAAGTGACGAAGGAGGGTCTCAAAGCAGAGCTCGACACCTAAGGTCACCTGAAGGTCAAGGACTGCTCTGTCAGGGGGCGATCACCACATGAACGCTGCCATTTGCGGAGGGTCTGAAGTGGTAGGCCCCAATTTTCAGGGAATCTGGACAGGCCGCTTTCTTCCCGTGACGACTGCCATGGTGGTCGTGATGGGCCTGGCCGCCTTCGACGGAATGGCGGTAATCGCTGCCCTTCCCAGCATTGCAGCGGACCTCGGTGATGTCATCTTTCTGCCCTGGGTCTTGACCGTCTATCTGGGTACTTCTGCAGTTGCCGTCCTGATCGGAGGACCTGTCATCGACGCGATCGGTGTTCGTCGGACCTTTCGGGTAACCGGTGTCTGGTTCCTTTGTTCGAGCGCCGCGGTTGCTGTGGCGCCCACTATGCCGGTGTTGGTGGCAGTCCGCGTGGCGCACGGCTTCGGGGGTGGATTGGTCATGGCGGTAGTTCTGGCTACCGTCGGCATTGCCTATCCGGCTCAGCTGCGCCGGAGGGCATTTGCCGCCGTCTCGATGGTTTGGGGCGTGATGAGCTTTGGCGGACCGGCAGTGGCCGGGCTGCTGCTTTCGGTTGGGGGGTGGCGGTTCGTGTTCGCCATCCAGTTGCCGCTCACCGCCCTGGCCCTGGCCGTGGGGTGGTCCACCCTGCCGGGGACGCGTCGTCGGCCAACTGCGATTAGTACTGACTGGGCAGGGGTAGCACTGATCTCTTCGATCGTCGTACTCTTGTTGGCCGCGGCAAGTCAGATCGGAGTTAGGTGGCCGGTGGCCGGTGTGGCGGCGGCTCTAGCATTTGTTGCCGGAGCGGTCTACTGGCACCATGCAGGTCGAGTAGAGGAACCGATACTGGATCGGGCCCACATCACCCGCTTCCCTCTCGCTTGGGTTCACCTCACCGCAGGGCTGGTGCTACTTGCGGGAATGACTGTTGACAACTACCTGCCGCTATACGTACAACTCACCAGGGGGCGCTCGGTTGAGTTCGCCGCCTTCTCAATCACCTTCCTCAGTGTCGGATGGACGTCTGGTTCTTTCATATTCAGTCGGCTATTGAGCCATTGGAGAGAATCTGCCGTCATCCTGCTTGGTTCCGCGCTGAGCGTGCCCTCCCTGCTGGCTACGGGCCTCTTGGTGGCAACGGAGCAGTCACTGGCCCTGATCCTGGGAACGTTCGTCCCCGTGGGCCTCTCAATAGGCCTTGTGTCCACTGCCTCCCTAACTCTGATGCAAGCGTCTAGTGACGAATCCGAAATGGGCCGGGTAAACGCAGCCCACCAGTTCGTGCGCAACCTGAGCTTCACCTTGGCAGTAGCACTTGGAGGAACAGTGATCCTGTCGGTGGTCGAGGCCCGTGTCGGCGAGGTGGAGCTGGTGCGTGACGTGCTCGCTGGGGCGGAACTCTCAGTTGGGCCTGAGACCATGAACGCTGTGGGAGAAGGCTTGGCATGGGCCCACGTGCCAAGCCTGGCTGCAGCGGTAGGGGGCTTGTTCATGGCGATCTCACTCATTCGTCGCGAGAGGGCTTGAGTCGCCACCGCTTCCTGTGTGCCGCCTCGGCGTCTAGGTCAATTCAGACGATGGCCCGTGCTGGTCATGGAGCCAACTCGACCGCCACGGCAGCGGCCATCTCGGCCATCGAGAAGAAGAGGTGGTCGGTCGCTGGAAGGTCGGCGGTGCCTGCCTCTGAGAGGTGGTTTCGGTCGATCCAGGCGTTGTCAAGACCGATTGAGCGGGCCGGGATGTGGTCGTGCCTGATGCCCTGGGCCGTATGCAATATGTCTGACTTCCCATGCCCCAGGTCGGACTCCACGTGCTCGATCAGGTACTCGAAGTTGGAGGGATCCGGCTTGTACGAGCCGATGTCCTCGGCTGTGTAGATGGCATCGAACTCGACGCCCAACAGGGTGTTGGAGGCTGCAAAGCCTGCACGGTCAACGTTCGAGAGGATCACGAGTCTGAAGTGCTCTGACAGGAACCTGAGAGCATCGGATGAGTCGGGAAACGCCGGCCAAGATGGGACTGACGCTCCGAATGCATAATCGAGCCCTGGTGACGTGACCAGCACCAGGTTCTCGGCTAGCGCCCGGTGCACACGTTCCAGAACGGTGGGATAGGTCATGGTGGGTGCTGCGGCCTGCTGCTCCGCCTCCAAGTTGTTGAAGGCTGCAATCAGGGCGTTTCGGGTGAGGTCCGTCGGCGGGTTCTCCGCCAGAAGCGGCTGGAAAGCATCCCAGATTCCAGTCTCCCAATCGATGAGGGTGCCGTAGCAGTCGAAGGTCAGGACTGAGTGGTCGGTGAGCCGACGAGTCATGTCCTGAGACTACGGACAGGTGCGACGTGTGCGCTTCTCACGTAAAAGAGAGGCTCAAAGCCTGCCATCGACGCTCCCCTACGGCTTCCAGTGCGGCGAAGTGTCCTGGTTTCTCAACGTTCCTGGTGGGCGCGGAGGGACTTGAACCCCCGACCCCCTCCTTGTAAGGGAGGTGCTCTAGCCATCTGAGCTACGCGCCCGG
>ENA-OSET01005640-OSET01005640.1-sediment-metagenome-genome-assembly--contig:-NODE-5640-length-10494-cov-82.153691_pt1 | contig 10494 bp, 9 predicted proteins | sample MGYA00237882_ERZ534229 | MGnify/ENA primary metagenome ERZ534229 (study PRJEB26408, sample SAMN06266212) | sediment metagenome | isolation source: Hudson Canyon methane seep mesocosm | place...
CTCACGAATACATTCAAACGTCATCAAATTAGCTAAAGATTCAAGAATAGCACGCTGTTCACACGCTTTAATTTGAATCTCGGTTGAGGAACTCGACAATGTGTCTTTTACCCATTGTTTTGCTGAGTCTGCAATTGAAACCCATCGGTGAATGAACTGTGATTGATCACTACCATCATCCTCCCATAAGGCTTTAATACCTCCACAGCCCGCATGCCCCATCACAATAATATTTTCTACTTGTAGGCTATTTACGGCAAATTCTAGTGCCGCACTTGTACCATGATGATTATCATCATTTTCACTTGGAGGTACAAGGTTTGCTACATTACGAACCGTAAATAAATCACCAGGATCGCAATCTGTCAAAATTGCGGGATCAACACGTGAATCACAACACGCAACCATCAGTGTTTTAGCAGGTTGCCCATTTTTCATACTTGCATACAGTTGACCATCATTACCAAAGTATTGTTTATGGAAACGTTTAAATCCATCTAATAATTTTTCTGTGCTTGCCATGTCTGTTTTATCTCAAAAACTGTAAATAAGGATTCGTCATCAATTCGTGAGACAACGTTGTTACGGGACCATGCCCACTATGTACCTTTAAGCTTCCCGGTAATGTCATTAACTTCTGTAAACTTTCTTGCATCAAAGAATGATTGCCCATTGGTAAATCTGTCCTACCAACACTCCCTTTAAATAGGGTATCTCCGACAAAGATATCATGTTCATCATAATAACAGCCTTGTCCTGGTGTATGACCTGGCGTTGATATAAATGTCAGCGTGCTCTCTCCGACTTTAACCACATCGCCATCATCTACTAAAACATCCACTCGTCCACATGGTCTATTCATGTGAGGCGCTCCAAACCAATCACCCTGCTGAGGTAGGGTATCAAATAAAGGTTGTTCTAAACGTGGCAGATACGTCTTCACATCAAAGTGTTCTTGTATAAATGCTAACGACCCAGCATGATCTAGGTGACCATGAGTCAATAAAATTGATTCAATCTCAGGGAAAGGGTCAAGTGACTGCAAAAGCTCAACTAACTCGTCACTTTCACCCGTATCAATAATGGCACATTTACCCGTAGCCTCATCCTTCAGCAAATATGTATTTACTTGAAAGGCGCCCACAGTAAAACATTGGAGTTCCATGCTGTTATTAAATAAAGACGTTAGTATTTATTTATTTGCTTCATACCATTTTTTTCTTGTAGCTCGCGCTTTTAAAGTATTTGCGTCATACCATTTTTTCTTAATACTTTTTTGGCGAATCAATGCGATATTTGCTTCATACCATTTTTTTCTACTTTCGGCATAGGGGTCAGCAACACTAGCAGCATCATACCAGTGAGAACTTTCTCGACTAGCTCGAGCGGCTTCAAGGTTAGCTTCATACCACTTTTTCTTGATATCAGCATGAGGATTCACATTAGCCTCATACCAATGAGAAGTTGGCGCATCTGTAGTCGCTTGTTGATTTGCTTCATACCATTTAGCCTGACTAGCTCGTGCTGCTTCAAGGTTGGCTTTATACCATTTTTTCTTAATATCAGCATGAGGGTCTGCATGTGCATTTGCTTCATACCATGGCACATCCGCTTTATTAGCCTCATACCATTTTTTACGTTCTGCGCGAACAGATTCCACAGCAGCCTTTAAGTTGGCTTCATACCATTTATGCTTAGTATCTAAATGCTCAGCTAGATTAGCTTCATACCAAGGGACGCCACCAACACTAGAATGTTGAGCATTTGCTTCATACCAATGAGTATCCACTGTTTTAGTAGGCTGTTTACTTGATTGATACCACTTTTTGCGGCTTTCTCTTGCCGTGTGTAGGTTAGCTTCATACCACTTAGATTTTATATCCATTGTACTCATAACTTCATACCTCAACATTTCTGTTTATAAGTTTGATACTACATGAATTTATAAGAACTCCACAAGGAATTTGACCATACAAATCATACAAACATGCAATTATTCAAAGCAATGCTTCTCTGCCTTTAACTGCTGTAACATTGAAATTTGCTGCTCCACCAATAAGATGCGACGCTGCTCTTTTTCTTCAACTAAGGCAGAATAAGATAGATAAGCAAGACCTAATAAGCCCTCCAAAATAGGGATACTATCAAGTGTAATTGCGGCAGTAGCAAGTTTATTATAACCATCCTCATACAATCCAGGCTTATAAGTAAATTTATAGGGCTGTAAATAACGAACTGCATTATCTAAATCGATACAACTTTGATTACGAATTTCAGCTGTTGGTTCAACAACGGGGGGTTCAAAGTAAATCGGCTCTAATGGTACAGGTGGCATTGGCAGAGCATATATTATTGCTGACATAGACATTGTCAGTAGGATAAACATACTCTTCAAACATGATGAACGTTTCATCGTTCTATAACTCCATGTGAATTCTATAACCTTATTATCGGCAGCTCCACGCAAAACTCCACTCCATCTTGCCAGTTTTTCCCTTCCACATGTCCTTTATGCAATTGTGCTATTAATTGCACAATATAAAGTCCTAACCCCAAATGAGGTAATGAAGATTGGCTTGTTGATTGTCGAATTGAAACCATCGCCTGAAATAACTGTTCTGACATTTGTTCAGGTAAATGAACGCCCGTATTTCTTATAGTCAACATACAATGATTAGCTTCATATTTTAAACTGAGTGTAATAGCTGATCCGTCTTCATGAAAGTCGACCGCATTACTAATCAATTTATCTAACATTTGCACCACTAATTCTTGTGAACCATTGATAATGATATTACTTTCTATTGGCTGTAACGCTATCTGAGTATCAGAATAAAGATCTTGATAAGCAGGAATAACATCGTTTAGTAGCTGTGTTAAATCAAATTCCACCAGCGTTACAGAATTAACAGTTTGCTCAAGGCGACTCGCCTCACTCATTCTTGCCACTATATTATTAAGTCGTTCACTCCCTGTACGTGCTCTCTCAATATATAAGTTTTTATCATCTGGTTCATTTTCTAAGTGCTCTAATGATGTCCTAATCACTGCAATAGGGGTACGCAATTCATGCGCCAAACGTGATGCTAGCGCTTCAAGGTAATATGTATAACCAGCCAGTTTTTCAAACATTTGTTCAAAACCCTGTCGTAACTCACCCAATTCATCGTATTCAATACGTTGAGAAAACTGTTTTGTTACCTTACCTTCGCCCGTCATAACGGATGAAACATCGCGATTAAGACGTCTAATTCGAAAGGACAACCTACTAGCAAAACCGATGAGTACGGCAACGACTATAACTAATACTAATAGTGTCGTATTGAGTAAAGCAGTGACAGCTTGATTCTGCAACCCTAGTATTGCATTAGTATTTTGCTCTGCCACAATAGCAGCGACTGTCACGCCAGCCAGTGTGACGGGCTGTGAAGCGACAATCATAACATTGCCATCGCCACTCTTTCTTCGTTCTGTTTGTGCCTGTCCTTTTAATGCTGAAACAACTGCATTTCCCGAAATAACAGCTTGCTCATGTGATAATGATTCATCGTCTGAAACAACTTGCTTCAAAAATAATTGGTAAAACAAATCCATAATGGAATTTATTTTAGGCTCATCCATCACCACTTCACCTTGTCCTGCTGATGCAATAATATGCGATTGATTATCTACAAGCCATAATCTCACACCTTCTGTAGCCATGTCTGATAATACATTTGCTAAGCTTAGTGATGGCAATAAAAGTGTGCTAAATAGTGCATTATCGCGCACATCTCCTAAACCAAGTATTTGTGGAAAACCCTCATCATCTTCATCCATATCTACAATAGATAAGGCGATAGATGATGTTGTCATTTTTAGAGGAAACTTAAACTCTACTCGATAACCATATGGCGAACGTTGCCAAACTGACTTGATCGCCATTTTGCGCTGAATAATAACGGGATCTTGATAATTACCAATATATTCATAGGCATTCAGTGAACCAAAGGCGCTACTACTTAATATATATCGATGCACACGCTGTTTTTGATCCACCATGGCAACAATAACGGCATCTCCACCCTGTCTTTTTTGTGAATAAGGATCGCGAAATACAATCGAATCATCCACAACATCCAATAAAACAACTAATGATTGATCTTGCTGAGCAATAAGATAACGTGCCGAGATATCTTGTGGTTCAACGCGTTGGCTAGGTTTTAATTGATTTGATAATGGCAGTGACTTTAATAATGATTTATACGCTATCCAATCATCTTGGTAACCATCTATTTGTACCATGCTAGGCATTCGCATCACTGTCGTCGCTTCAATGCCGGATTCACGCTCTAATAAAGACAGGCGTTGTGTAAATTCAGTGGGATATTGGGAGACTAGAACGGCACTTGCTTTAGCAATAGTTGCCATAGCATGGGCCTGCTCTTGCTGTAATAAATCCTCAACAGCTTGAATATAGCGTACACCTAGCCATGGCAATAACAATAATACCAGTGAAACAAGGAGTAGCTTACTCCGTAACTTAAGCCTTATTTTGGGCCAAATAGACATAAAACCCTAGGATTCAATCCATCGATAACCAAGGCCATAAACAGTTTCTATGGCTGAGAAATCATCACTGACAGCTTGGAATTTTTTCCTAATCCGTTTGATGTGTGAACTGATAGTATCTTCATCAACATAAATATTAGCAGCCTGCATCAATTGCTCACGTGTCTTTACATGACCAATAAAGCGAACTAAAGCATGCACCAACCAGAATTCTGTCACCGTCAAACTAACGGGCTTGTTTGAGAATGTGACAACCATACGATCACTATCGAGAACTAACTCCCCTTGAGTAATCAAGTCGCCTTTCACATCAGGTGTTTTCATAAGTTCTAAGCGTCGAAATAAGGCAGCAATTCGTGCTTGAAGATGTGCCAGGCCAATATCTTTTGTTAGATAATCATCAGCTCCTAAACGAAAACCAGATACAGTATCTAATTCACTATCACGCGCCGTTAAAAAAATGATAGGAAGCGACTCAGACATTGCACGTAAATCACGACACAAATCAAAGCCACCTTCTGGCTCATCATTTAAGCCAATATCAATAATCGCCAACTCAGGAAGACGTTGCTTAAAAGCCTCAAATGCCGTGCTACGACGATCATATGTTGATACCTCATAGCCTTGTTTTCTCAATGCTTCGGCATAATTATCTCGAATAGCAGGCTCGTCTTCGACAATTGCAATTCTTCGTCCCATTATTTTGATTTCCTTATATAGCCAAGCGACTTGAATATGAAGCTAGTTTGGGTATAACTGCCCTTTTTCTGCCACATTCTATCGTTACATCGCCAAAATCGCGACCTTATCCCGCCACCTCAGTACTGTTTAATAGCACTTACTCGGCGCAGAAAGTGATTTCAATAACCCCTTATTGCATGTCATGGAAGACACGCTGAACCAATTACTTATAGGAGAATACCATGTATAAAAAAGCACTAGGTCTAAGTTTATTACTAGCAACTAGCTCAACGCTTATGGCGGATAGTTTTTACAACGATGAATCAGTCGTTGTTGGCACACATCATGAAGCAACGGCTGGTGGTGTTGGACTTATTATTGGGGGTTTAGCAGGCGGGCCACTTGGCGCCATAATTGGTGGTTCAATGGGAGTGATGACGGGTAATAATCAAACTAAGAATGACACTATTGAGCAACAAAGAGTCTCTATTTCAGAGTTGGAAAATGATCTAAGTATCAAAATAAGTAAACTTTCTAAATTGACTCAAAGTCATCAACTCTCAAAACAAAAAATTCAAATCTTAGAAGTGGCAGAACAACAATCACAACAAACCCACCGTGGTGAGTTAATAGAGTTTGCCAATAGTTATCAATATGATATTTATTTTATGACTAATAGTGATGTCATAAGCGCCCATGCACAACAGGGCTTAATTAAACTCGCCGAACTATTACAAAGTAATGATCATGTCTATGCCAATATTGAGGCACACAGTGATTGGCGTGGCAGCGATGATGTTAATTGCCTTTTAGCAAGACAGCGTCTCACAGCCGTCACTGATCAATTACTACAAGCAGGCGGCCAATCAGACCAGATGATGGCCACAAGTTACGGCGAACATGCCAACGTCAATCAAGGCTCATGGGGCGAAGAATTATTTTACGATCGCCGCGTCACGATTACTTTAAGCTATTTTGAATAAAGGCGTTAGTTTAAGAGTCAGAATCATCATGTTCTGACTCTTTTTCATGTTTATGAACATCAACCCATAACTGTAGACGTTGAGCAATGGCGGCATTAAATGAACCTTCGGGATACACCCCTTCTTCATTAAGTGAGCCAATTGTCATTCCTGACAATAAACCAAGCGCCTCATCCACAGTATCGATAGCATGAATATGAAACTGCCCATCAGCAACAGTATCAATGACATCTTGTCGTAACATTAAGTGTTGCACATTACTTTTTGGAATAATAACGCCTTGCTTACCTGTCAAACCTAATATAGAACAAACGTCAAAGAAACCTTCAATTTTCTCATTCACACCACCAATAGCCTGTACTTCACCACGTTGGTTCATCGAACCCGTGATTGCTAAGGATTGATTCAAAGGCAGCTCAGCGATAGCTGATAATAATGCACATAATTCAGCAACCGTGGCACTATCACCATCAACTTCACCATAGCTCTGTTCAAACACAAGGCTTGCAGACATCGACAAGGGTTTATTCTTGGCATAGGTTGAGCCTAAATAACCACTCATAATCATCATGCCTTTTGAATGTAAATCTCCACCTAACTCAACTTCACGTTCAATATCTAATATTTCGCCATCACCAAAACGACAATTTGCAGTTAAGCGTGACGGTTGAGCAAAACTTAATTCACCAATGGCAAGTACAGACAAAGCGTTAACCTGCCCTATTTTTTCGCCTGACACATCGATTCGCGTGATATTACGTTTTATATGTTGATATAAATCACCACGAATACGATCAACACGTTGTTCTCTTGTTAATAAGGTTTTAACAATATCTTCTCTTGAAACAAGTTTTGCTTGGCGTTTTCGCGCCCAATAACTTGATTCTCTGAGTAAATCAGTCATTCCACCGAGGTGTAATGAAATTTTACTGCTATCTTCTATTGATCGAGAAGCGTGTTCTATTACTTTCGCTACCGCATCTTTATCTAAATGGGTCAGGCCTTCTTTTTGCACTGTGCTGGCAATAAGGCGCGCATAAAGTAAATGATTTTCAGGAGAACGTTCCATTTGCTCTTCAAAATCTGCAACCACTTTAAAGAGTTCTGCAAATTCAGGATCTAAATCATACAGTTGATAATACAAATTTCGATCGCCTAACAAAATAACCTTCAGATCCAGTGGCATTGGTTCAGGCTCAAGCGAAACGGTGGATACCAAACTATACATTTGTTCTAAGGCATCAAAACGCACCTCTTTTGCTTGTAATGCTCGTTTTAATCCTTCCCATGCATACGGTTGCATGAGTAATTGATCGACATCAAGAATTAAATAACCACCGTTTGCACGGTGAAGCGCTCCCGCTTTAATCAAACTAAAGTCAGTGATCAAGGCCCCCATCATCGCCATATTTTCAACACAGCCTAAAAGACTTTGATGGCTAGGCAGGTTTTCATACACAATAGGTGAACCACTGGTATCAGAATTATCAACAATTAGATTAATTTGATATCGACGTAATAATGAACTGTCAGGGCTAGTATTAAGTTCTTCTGTCGTTGTTTCTTCTTCAGACTTGAGAAACCCATCAACGTTTGTGAGTAAGTCTTTTTTCATCTCATCAAAATAGTGCTGTAAGCGTTCGCTCTTAGGGTGGGCATGTTTTAACTTATTAATCTGGCGACTAATAACTTCTGTTGCCACCTCATCGTTCAAGGCCGTTACTTTTGTTTGATTATCACGCTCCCACTCGCGTAATTCTAATAAGGTATGTTGCATTTCCTCATGTAATGTTGCGATAGCATCTTCTGTTTTCTCTTGTTGATCGACAGGTAGTTGCTCAAATTCATCCGAGGTCATTGCCTCACCATCGCGTTTTGCTGCAAAGGCATAAGTACCATCTTGCATACGCAATAATATGATGTCTTGTCGATCGGCTTCTTGTTGCAAAACACCAAACAAGCGAACCCTATGTTTACGCGCTGATTCATCAATAGAACGAATTCGACCACGGTAATATTCATCATCAAATACATGAGGAAGATCAGTCAGCAAATGTTGAATAACCGTTTCAATATCGTGAAGTAATTGTCGCCCTTGCCCTGCTGGCAAAGAGACAACCCATGGTTTTTGTGGATCAGAAAAGTTATGTAAATACCCCCAATCATCACCTTGGGCTCGGTGTTTAACATGCTCATCAAGAAACTGTTTAACTAAAGTGTACTTTCCAGAACCTGTTGCCCCCATCACAAATAAATTATAACCATCACCGCTAATATTAACGCCAAAATCAACCGAGTCTAATGCCCGTGATTGGCCAATAATGGTAGGTAAGGTTTCTAACTCTACAGTCGATTTAAATGCAAGCAGATCACTATTACAGTGTTGATAGAGGCTTTCAGGATTTAATTGCGTGGCGTTAACCATAGTTTTCTCTAGCTCAATAAGGTATTTTTAGCTTAGGATACCCTACAAAGTTTGGCAATACTGAATATTAATAAAGGAAAGCTAAAATATGTCTAATTATGACTTCGATGAGAAACGTGATTTCGTCAGAATGAATATTGAAACTCAAATTACCTATACCGTTAAAAGTTCTGATGGCCAGATCCATCATGGTAGAAGTGAAGATTTAAGTGCGACAGGCCTTTATATGCATACTGATTATGAGCTTTCTGAAGGCGATGAAATCAGTATTGTAATGAATCCAAGTGGTGATCGTCTGCCGCCTTTTACTGCTGAGGGTAAAATCTTACGTGTCACAATTGATGAAGCTGACAAACAAAATGCTTACCATGCTTCAGTCACATTAACTAAAACATCGTAAACCTTATTCAAGGCTTAGTTGCTCTAAACCCAATAACTTGTTTTAGTCATTACCTTAGACATTAACCCCATCACAACTTGAACGGGTTTAGGTAACGTCGCACCACCGGCTTCAAGTGCAATAGTTCCATGGTGTAACTCATCCGTTCTCATTTGCTCAAGAATAGCTCTACTTTTCGCATCATGTTCACTAATTTGTTCTAAATGCTCATCTAAATGTTTAACAACTTGCTTTTCTGTTTCAGCGACAAAACCTAAACTCCACTTATCACCAATTTTCCCTGCTACAGCCCCCATTACAAAAGAGCCTGCATACCAAATCGGGTTCAATACACTCGTGTGACCACCAAAGTATTCAACGCGTTGCTGGCACCAAACTAAGTGATCATTTTCTTCAAGTGCAGCTTGTTCCATTGCAACACGAACTTCAGGCAATGTCGCCGTTAAAGCTTGACCTTGATATAAAGCCTGAGCAGATACTTCACCTGAATGGTTAACCCGCATTAAACGTGTTGACAGTGCGTGCTCTTTATCTGTTAACTCTTGGTCGGCTAGATCTACTCCAGGTAATGGACGATCAGTCGTTTCAGGTTGACCTATTACAGTCTTCAATGCCTTATCACATTCCATAATAAAGCTATCTATTACGCTATACTCTCTAATGCTCACGCTTATATCCTTTATTCTTTTGGTTCTTCTAATGCCGCAAAGAAACTTTCAAGTGTACCGGCTAACTCTTTAGGTTGGAATTTTGGCACATAAGCATCCGCACCCACGCTTCTACCCATCGCCATATTTGCAGTAGCCGTTAGTGATGAATGCATAATGACCGCTAGCTTAGAAAAACGAGGATCCGCTTTAATCTTCTGCGTTAAAACATAACCATCCATTTCTGGCATTTCGACATCGGTTAAGACCGCTTGAATTTCCGTTGTGATATCTCTGCCGTCCTTATCACATTTATCAGCCAACTCATTCAAAATATCCCATGCCTCAGCACCATTATGCCCAACACGATATTTAACACCCATATGCTCTAAGGCTTTCATGATTTGTTTACGGGCGATATTAGAATCATCACAAAATAAGATTGTATGTTGCTTATCTGTATCTAGCTTATTAATGCCATCAAAGATAGTTTCATCATAAAAACCACCCGCATCAGCAAGAACTTTTTCAACGTCCATAATCATTACTAAACGTTTATCATCTAGCTCTGATACTGCAGTCACTAAACCACCAAGACGCTTTGAAAGTAACGGAGGTGGCTCTTTTACTTGCTCCCAGTTCAAACGCTGAATGGTGTCGACACTATTCACAAGAAAACCTTGCACATGTGTATTGTACTCAGTGATCATCAAAATCGTAGGCTTATCACTTGACGACAAATTACAAAACTTTTGCAAGTTAATGATAGGCACCATATCACCACGTAAACTAACAAAACCTTCTACA
>ENA-OSET01005643-OSET01005643.1-sediment-metagenome-genome-assembly--contig:-NODE-5643-length-10491-cov-8.359900_pt1 | contig 10491 bp, 14 predicted proteins | sample MGYA00237882_ERZ534229 | MGnify/ENA primary metagenome ERZ534229 (study PRJEB26408, sample SAMN06266212) | sediment metagenome | isolation source: Hudson Canyon methane seep mesocosm | place...
TTTGATAGCATTCCTTTGCTATTGCAGCTTAATAAAACTGAAGTAGCTAAGTTTGCAGTTTTACGCCATACCTTTCCAGGTGTTGATATTCATGCTCGCTTATTACGCCATTATCCTTATGCTGAATTAACGGCACACCTTGTTGGCTATGTTGGGCGTATTAACGAAAGAGAGTTAAAAGCACTGTCTGAATCTGAATATCGTGCTATGCATACTATTGGTAAAACGGGAGTCGAGCTTGCTTATGAGGATGTTTTACGCGGACATGCTGGTTATGCAGAATTAGAAACTAATGCCCAAGGTAAGCCGATTAATGAGTTGGGTCGAATTGATTCGATACCAGGAGCGGATATTTATTTAACCATAGATATGGATTTGCAGCGAACAGCTTACGATGCCTTAGCTGACTATAATGGAGCTGTAGTGGCGCTTGATTTAGATACGGGAGGTGTTTTAGTTCAAGTGAGTAAGGCGAGTTTTGACCCTAATCTGTTTGTCACGGGTATTAGTTATAAAGATTATGGTCGGCTGAATAAATCCCCAAATAAACCACTATTTGATCGTGTCTTACGTGGTCAGTACCCACCAGGATCAACATTAAAGCCATTTATTGGCCTAGCAGGCTTAGAGAGTAATATTACCCACACACATCAGACTATATTTTGTCCAGGGTATTATCGTTTGCCAAATAAGGATCATAAATACCGGGATTGGAAGAAATGGGGGCATGGCAAGGTCGATTTAGATGATGCTATTACTCAGTCTTGTGATGTGTACTTTTACGATCTGTCGCTGGCATTAGGAATAGATAAAATGTCAGGTTTTTTGCATGATTTTGGTTTTGGGCAAGAGACTGGCATTGATTTGAAAGGCGAGAAGTCCGGATTATTGCCCTCAAGAGAATGGAAGCGGATTCATCGTGAGCAAGTATGGTATCCCGGGGAGACTCTGATCACAGGAATCGGGCAAGGGTTTACTCAGGTAACTCCTTTGCAATTGGCGCGTGCGACCGGTACTTTGGCTAAACAGGGGCAGATTGTCACGCCGTATTTAGCAGAGCAAATTGTATATCAAAACCGGGCGACTGAGATCGAACGCCCAGCGCAAGAGCGCATTGAATTGAAAGCTGGAAACATCCAAGAGATTATTAATGCTATGGTGCATGTTGTACATTCGCCTAGAGGGACAGCGAAAAGAATAGCAAAAGGCATTGATTATCAAATTGCAGGTAAAACAGGAACTGCTCAGGTTTACACGGTAAAACAAGACGAAGAATATGATGAGGCGGAGATTGAATTCAATATGCGAGATCATGCTTTATTTATTGCTTTTGCGCCTGCTGATAACCCTAAAATCGCAGTGGCAGTGATAGCCGAGCATGGGAGTCACGGTAGTTCTATTGCAGCGCCAATTGCAGCTAAAGTGATTAAAAAGTATTTAGGTACGGGAAATAGATAATGAAAGTGGAGTTAAGAGCTGAGCAATTTAAAGAGCATTCTTTAATTGGCAGTTTGTTACGGAAATTGCATATTGATATTCCTTTATTAGTTGGTTTACTATTATTGCTCATTTTAAGTTTTATGATGTTATATAGTACGGGCAACAAGGAGGCCGCCTTGCTTACCCGTCAGGCAGCGCGAATGGGAATTGCTGTGGTATTGATGATTGTTTTAGCGCATGTTAACCCGCGTCAATTTCAGCGTTATTCAATTCCCTTATATAGTTTAGGCGTGGCTTTATTGGTCGCTGTTTTACTCGTAGGTGATGTGGGTAAGGGAGCTCAGCGTTGGTTGGATTTGGGCTTGTTTCGTTTTCAGCCATCGGAAATGATTAAAATTACCACGCCGATGATGATTGCTTGGTATTTAGCTGGACATGATATACCGCCTAAATGGCGACATATAGTTGTTGCTACCATTTTTCTCCTTATTCCTACTTTATTAATTGTTCGCCAGCCGGATTTAGGGACATCTTTATTGGTCGCGAGCTCAGGAGCATCTGTCCTGTATTTTGCAGGTCTTTCTTGGCGTTTTTTGCTTTCGACAATTTTGGGATTAAGTGCGCTGGCTCCTCTTTATTGGCAGTTTTTTATGCGTGAGTACCAGAAGGATCGCGTACTGACCTTTTTGAATCCAGAAGCTGACCCTATGGGTAAGGGCTATCATATTATTCAATCTAAAATTGCGATAGGCTCGGGTGGCCCTTATGGCAAAGGGTGGCAGGGAAATACCCAGTCACAATTGGATTTTTTGCCTGAAAGTTCAACAGATTTTATTTTTGCTGTTTTTGCGGAAGAGTTTGGTTTAGTCGGTTGCTTGGTTTTACTTGCCATCTATTTATTTATTATTGCCCGCGGCTTGTATATTGCTGTGCAAGCACAGGATACCTATAGTCGCTTGCTTGCTGGCAGTTTGGTGTGTACGTTTTTTGTTTATGTATTTGTTAATATTGGCATGGTCATAGGGATTTTGCCGGTGGTGGGTGTGCCTTTGCCTTTAATCAGTTATGGAGGAACGTCAATGGTAACCCTGTTTGCGGGTTTTGGGATTTTGATGTCCATTCATACGCATAAGAAGATGTTGCCGCATTAACAGTAATTTCACGCGGCTATAGACTGGATTACCGGCTCAATAAAGTTTTCCGGCAATATCTAAATGAGTCAGGTACAAGCGCATATCGAATTCCAGTTGATGGTAATCTGGTTCCATATGCTGACATAATTTATAGAAAGCCTTATTGTGCTGCTTTTCTTTTATATGGGCTAACTCATGGACGGTGATCATTTTTAAAAATTCTATAGGCACTTTTTTAAAAACGGAGCCTATGCGAATTTCATTTTTTGCTTTTAATTTACCGCCTTGAACTCTAGAAACAAAGGAATGCAGGCCTAACGCTTGATGCAGTACATCGAGTTTATCGTCGTAAACCACTTTACTGAGTGGATCAGATTTTCGAATAAATTGGTTTTTTAAGCTCATAACATAGGCGTACAGTGCTTTATCGCTTCTGACTTCATGAGCAACAGGATATTTTTTTAGCAGGAACTCGGCTAGCGTGTTACTGCTAATTAGCGTTTGTACTTGCTCCTTTACCGGGGCAGGGTAGCCGCTTAAGTATTTTAGTGTACTCATTGGTTTTTAGGTATTAGCATTACAGTCAAGGTTGCTGTTCGCCATTGTAGGCAATAAATTCTTTATCTTTTGCATGCGTCACTACGCCATTTTGGGTGTTATTGACTGAGGTAGGTTTTTTCGGCTTCTTTGTTTTAGCTGAATGGCCTGACACTTCTGTTTGTCACTTAGAAAAATCACTTAAATCAGCGCTTGCAGGGGCATACCACTTTTTTTGTGCGGCATCCCATTTTGCGCCTAGCGCTTTTGCAGCATCTTTTTCTGCGTAAGGTACGGTGAGATAGGTTCTTGAATTAGGCATATTAATTTTGGGTGTATGCGTTATAAAGAATGAGGTGCCCCGTCTTAAGTTTATCGCCGAATTAGGTAAGAGTTAGTCGCTATTTTCTGGTGTGAGTTGTTGCAGTATAAAATTAACAGTAAAGGCCACGCTTAATAAGACCATACCGAGCGCTAAACCAAGCACAAAATCACCTTTACTAGTTTCTAATGCAATTGCGGTGGTCATAGTGCGCGTAACGCCGTGAATATTCCCACCTAGCATCATTGCCGCTCCTACTTCACCGATAGCGCGGCCAAAACCGGTAATGATTGCGGCGAGAATGACATAACGTAACTCAGTTAATAAAGGTAACACTAATTGCGCCTGCTTGGCTCCTAACGACTTTAGTGTAGGTAGAAGCCGGTTATCTGCTGACTGTACAGCGACAACGGTCATATTAATAATGATCGGCACTATTAAGCTGGCTTCCCCTAATATCACGGCTGTTTCGGTGTACAGCAGGCCGTAATCACCAAACATGCCACGACGACTCAGTAAGCCATAAAAAATCAAACCGATCATCACGGTCGGCATGGCCATGAGTGTGTTGAGTAGCTGTAATAATAAGCGCTTGCCAATAAATTCGTTAATAGCAATATAAATTCCCGTAGGAATAGCTAAGATGGCTGCGAGAGTTGTGGCTATTAGCGCTATTTTAAGCGAAGTCCAAACAATCAAATACACTTCGGGGTTGAACTGTAATAAAAGCTGTACTGCGCCTAATGTAGCATCGGTAAAATAATTCACCTGATTATGCAGGCGTGTTACGTTGCCATTGCCCAGATTTACCGCCTGATTTTTCTTCCAAGCGTACGTTTTGAATACACATACCGCGATCTACCGCTTTACACATATCGTAAATAGTTAGTAAGGCGATTTGCGTGGCGGTGAGCGCTTCCATCTCTACGCCTGTTTGACCGTTGGTTTTTACGATAGTATGGCAGTGAACTCGATTGTTTTCTGTGTCAGTATCAAAAGTGACTTCGACATGGGTAATGGGAAGAGGGTGGCAAAGCGGAATGAGATCTGCAGTTCTTTTACTGGCCATAATGCCAGCGATACGTGCAATGGAGAGTACATCGCCTTTTTTATGTTCGCCACTTTGAATTAATGCTAAGGTACTGGGCAACATTTCGATATAGCCGCTTGTGATAGCTGTACGTTGGGTGATAGCTTTTTGACCAACGTCAACCATATGGGCTTCGCCGGATTGATTGAAGTGTGTGAGTTTTGTCATGATATAGAGATGGCGTATATAAAAGTATTTCTATATTATCTATTGTTTTACTGATTGAGTGAATGACTGTGTCGATAAAAGTGCGTTATTTTGCGAGTTTAAAAGAATTATTAGGGCGAGCTGAAGATATGCTGGAGTTTGATCAAGCTCTAAGTGTTGCAGATGTTTGGGTAAAGGCGACGAAATCAAAAGTGATGCCGGATAATACCTTGGCGGCTCTTAATATGGAATATGTGGCCTTAGATTGTGTGGTTTCGGATGGTGATGAGGTGGCTTTTTTTCCACCGGTGACAGGCGGGCAATATGATTAAAATTGTACCTGAGGAATTTGATCCCTTTGCTGAAGTGCAGGCTTATCAAAAAAAGCAGCAAGCTTTATCAGGGAAGTATGGCGCGACTAATGTTTTCGTTGGCACTATGCGTGATTTTAATGAGGGTGAGCTAGTTAAAGGTATGACCCTAGAGCATTATCCTGGCATGACCGAAAAGCAATTGGATGCAGTGGCGCAAGAAGCTGAGCAGCAGTGGGCTTTATTGGATTCTTTAGTAATTCATCGTGTCGGAGATGTTTTTCCTGATGATGTTTTGGTGTTAGTGGCTGTTTGGTCAGTACATCGAGGTGATGCTTTTGATGCCAGTCGTTTTATTATGGAGGCTTTAAAGTCTAAAGTGCCTTTCTGGAAGAAAGAGATATTAGCTGATGATCAAAGTCGCTGGGTAGCTAAAAATACCGAAGGATATTTGTAGGGAAAGCTTTAGCCGCGCTTAGTTTTAGTCTAATCGGGGCTAAAGCTTTGGGTGCAGTCTTCGTGTTAGATCTTAGAACGCAGGCTTTTTAGCCGTATTATTATAACGATCAATACTTGAGATTATTTCAGCTTCTGCAGATTCAATGCCTTCCCAGCCTTCAACTTTAACCCACTTGCCTTTTTCTAAATCTTTGTAATGCTCAAAGAAATGCGAGATTTTATTTAAATCCGCTTCAGGGAAGTCTAAGTAATTTTCAATTTTATTGTAGTATTGTGTCAATTTTTGTACTGGCACCGCTAAGATTTTTGCATCTTCGCCCGCTTCGTCAGACATTTTTAAAACGCCAACGGGACGACAACGAATAACACTACCACTTAAAATCGGGTGTGGCGTGATAACTAATACATCAACTGGGTCGCCATCATCCGATAAAGTATGTGGCACATAGCCATAGTTTGCTGGGTACTGCATCGCTGTGCCCATAAAACGGTCTACTGTTAAAGCGCCTGTATCTTTATCTACTTCATATTTAACTGGGTCGCTGTATGCAGGGATTTCAATAATAACATTGATGTCGCTAGGAACATCTTTGCCTGGTTTAACATTTGTAAATGACATGCGATTTCTCTTATGTTGGGGAATTAATAACTATGTAATTATACCCATATTCTTTATACTTTGAGCGCTAATTGTTGTGAAATTATTGAAGTTTTGGAGAGTTGAAGTGCTAGGTACGTTGCGAAAAATGACAACTGAATTACAATCGCCAGTTAAATATCAGTTACCGCTAGGTGAGCAGTTAATCGAATTAAATCCTTTTATCGGTAAAAATATAAAGCTGAGCTATACAGGTAGTATTGCTTGCGTACACTGCCAGCGATCCATTAAGAAAGCGTTTAATCAAGGTTTTTGTTACCCCTGTTTTATTTCCTTGGCGCAATGCGATATGTGTATTATGAAGCCAGAGACGTGCCATTATGCAGAGGGAACTTGCAGGGAACCTTCCTGGGGTGAAGAGTTTTGTTTTCAGCCGCATTATGTGTATTTAGCCAATTCATCGGGCGTTAAAGTGGGCATTACTCGGCATACGCAAGTGCCAACGCGCTGGATAGATCAGGGAGCGGTGCAAGCCTTACCTATTTTAAAAGCACAGTCTCGGTATATTTCTGGATTACTTGAGGTGGCGATTGCGGAGCATGTCAGTGATAAGACCAGTTGGCAGCGGATGTTAAAAAATTTGCAAGAGCCCGTAGATTTATTGGCTAAACGTGATGAACTACTATCATTGTGCAAAGAGCCATTAGCAGCGATAAGAGGAAAGTTTGGTGATCAGGCGTTTGAGTTGTTGCCTGAAGAGCGAGCTGTTGATATTCAATATCCAGCAATACAATACCCAGCAAAAGTGAAATCTTTTAATTTTGATAAAGTGGCCGAGGTAGAAGGGATTTTGCAGGGCATTAAAGGGCAGTATTTATTGCTGGATACCGGTGTGATCAATATTCGTAAATTTACCGGCTATGAAGTGGAGTTTTCTGCATGAGTGAGGTGCAGGAAATTGCCCAGCTAGGTGCGGAAGTTTTACGTTTGCGTGCGCAAGAAGTGCAGGATATTAATGCACCTGAAATGCAAGAGATTATCGGTGATTTATTTATTAGTCTGGCGAGTACGAATGGAGTGGGCTTAGCTGCGCCTCAGATTTCAACTTCTTGGCGAATGATGATTATAGCGTCGAGGCCTTCAGAGCGTTACCCGTATGCGCCAGAAATGGAGCCGACTTTGATGATTAATCCTAGTTTTGAGTCTTTGGGTGATGTGCGAGAGAAAGATTGGGAAGGCTGTTTAAGTATTCCGGGTATCCGAGCAAAAGTGCCTAGGTATACGCACATTAAGGTAACTTATATTAATGCAAGTGGCGATGCCGTGACTCAAGAGTTAGAGGGGTTTGTCGCGCGTGTTTTCCAGCATGAATACGATCATCTCGATGGCCTTGTTTATTTGGACAGAGTGACATGCAATCGAGATATTATTTCGGAAGAGGAATTTACTAAATTAATGGCGAAAGGCGAGTGTTGAGCTTTATCTTGTGACTCACTCAAGGTTTATTGATTATTTTTTGTAATGTAGGTACAAATTGAACAATAAAATCGCGGTATAAAAACAACCAGATGATAATGGGGACTACAGTAGGTAATACTAATGACCCCATTTGATAGCCTACGGCAATGCCATCAAGCTGCCAAGAATCAAGTTTCACATGACTTGTTAGTTCTTTGGGTGTTTGTAAGAATAAGGTTTTCATAAATTCAAAACAGATGCCAAATAATTGGAATGGAATTGAAATTAAGAGGATTAGCACTAGGTTGAGCGGTGTTTTGCAATAACTGAAAGGGGATGCAAGGATTAGCGATAAGCCAAGTGGCAAACCATGATTGTATATTAAAGGATTAATTGGAATGGGTAATTCAGCAACCATACCCTTAGGTACTTGCGCGGCTGGTAGGGTGATATTGACCACGATATCAAGGTGTGTATTGACTTGTTCAATATCTGAAATCAATAAAGGAAATGAGCTGTTTAATAAAATTTCGGTCAGGTAAGCGATGGCTAAAGTTGTTTCATTCGCGGTGTAATACCATCCCCAGTAACAAAGCGGAAGCCATAAAAAAACTTTTAGGATAAAAAGTGCAAGTGAATTAATCGGCATGTTTTTCAGTGACTCGTTCTGGAGTGTCAGGTAAGAATTTTAGCCAGCAAAGGAATATAATTAATACGTCCAGCATGATTAGAGCCTCCCAGATATATAAGTGAGCCCACTCAAAAGCGACAAGGCTCCATTGCCCTAGATAAAATAAGCTAATAATACGGACGATATTTAGTAGCTCTACAGCGATAAAACCGATGATGATGCCCTGAAGTTTAAAAAGCCAAGGCGCAGGAAAAACTAGCATAGCCGAGGCCAGAATCATTAAAGCTTCTACACCATTACAGCCAGATTCAATAGAGACAGAAAATCCATTTTCAAGGTGTTGTAAAATAATACCATTACTTATCACTTGATCATCAAAAATTTGAATAAGCCAAGTACTGATTTGAGCGAGTTTTTCAGTAAAAGGAATAATGACCAGTTCGCGTGTGCTATTGAGTTTTTCTAGTGAGAAGAGGCAAAGTTGTACGGTGCTAAAGTAAAGAAAAAATTTAAACATAGTGAGTGCTGAGAGGGTATTTTCATCATGTGACTTATAGTCACTAGCTATGAGGTTTGCAAGGCTAGCTTTAGATTGCATAAGGTGTACAGAGGATAACGGGTAAGTGCTCGCTTAAAATTATCTTAACACTTTTGTTTGAAATTTCGCGGATGGGTAGAGCATTTTTTTTGCGAACCCCATCATTCTGTATGAGCTTGATGGGTTTCATTGCGTGCCTAAAAGGCAGGCACTCCATTCTACCCATCCTACAGAAATTTTAAATTAATTTTACACAGGCACTTAGGTAGCTAACCCACTCGAATCAGGTGAGACAGAAACCTCACCTGATTCGGTTTTTATTAGATTTGTTTTCTGTTTCTCTTGCTTATACCAATAAATCCCACTAATGCCGATAAGATGAGTAATCCCCAAGTCGATAAAGTTGGGACAGGGGTTGCCACTACAGCAGCTACTAAAGCGGCTACAATATTTGAATAGGTGTTGGCACCGGTAGCGTAATCAACCTGACCAAAATCAATGGAGCAATCTGCACTATTGACGGTGAAGCTAAACATGCCATATTCTGTCGTTGCTGTGCTCGATCCACCTCTGAAGCCAAATACTAAGGGCTGGTCGGTTTGGCCGATACCAGCAGAGAGAGTGGAACCAGATGCGGCTTGAAAGTTAGGGCCAATGGCTTGGCCATCCCAAAATGCCAGTGTGGTATCTGCTCCTCCCATAATCTGGGAGCCACTCCCATCGCCTTGAGTCGATAAAATTGTACCGTTATGAGTGGATGCATCAAAATTAAAGCCTGCATTGCAATCAGTACTGTTTGAGCCAAAACAGACGTCTGTTGTGCCATCCTGGTCTAGGTCTAATGCCATTTCAATTATTCCGCCGATGGCATCATTTAAGCTTGCTGTGCATTGAGCTGGTTGTGTGCCATCGTTTACTTGGGCTATGACATTGACAGGACCTACAATGGCGGCATTGGCAAGAGTGCAGTAAGCTAAAAAATTGCTAAGTACTAATGTTTTTATTAATTTTTCCATGTTTGTGTTAACGCTTGTCCATATGTAATTTTAGTTCTTTTGGTAAAGTAAAGACCACTTTTTCCTCAATGCCAGGGTTCTCTATGGCTGTTTCGCCGCCCCAATCTTGCAGTTGTTTGATCACTTCCTGTACTAGTACTTCAGGAGCTGAAGCGCCTGCTGTTACGCCGACTACGTCAGCACTAGAGAACCATTCTTCTTGCATGTCTTGAGCGGTGTCAATTAGGTAAGCGGGCTTGCCTAGTTGCTCAGCAATCTCTCTTAAACGGTTTGAGTTAGAGCTGTTAGTTGAACCAACAACCAAGATAATATCTGACGTCTCGGCAAGGTCATGCACAGCATCTTGGCGATTTTGCGTGGCATAGCAAATATCGTCTTTTTTCTGTTCTTGGATCGATGGGAAGTGCTCATGTAATGCGTCAACCATGATTTGCGTATCAGTCATGGAAAGCGTGGTTTGCGTTACATACGCCAAATTATCAGGGTTATTTACTTTAACCGTTTTAACATCTTCAGGGTTTTCTACAAGGTAGATAGCGCCATTTTCTGTGCATTTTTCGTACTGCCCCATGGTGCCTTCAACTTCAGGGTGGCCTTCGTGCCCAATAAGGAATACTTCGCGGTCTGCCTTGGCGTGTTTGGCAACTTGTATATGTACCTTGGTCACTAAAGGGCAGGTCGCGTCAAAAACAGTTAAATTTCTTTCTACTGCTTCTTTTTGTACTTTTTTAGAGACGCCATGTGCGCTGAAAATAAGATAAGAGCCTTCAGGGACATCACTTAATTCTTCGATAAAAATAGCGCCTTTGTC
>ENA-OSET01005644-OSET01005644.1-sediment-metagenome-genome-assembly--contig:-NODE-5644-length-10490-cov-46.017190_pt1 | contig 10490 bp, 8 predicted proteins | sample MGYA00237882_ERZ534229 | MGnify/ENA primary metagenome ERZ534229 (study PRJEB26408, sample SAMN06266212) | sediment metagenome | isolation source: Hudson Canyon methane seep mesocosm | place...
GTTACATCGGCCACTTCTTTGGCAATCGCAGGTAAATGAAACTCCGGCTGATCTTTACGAATTAAAGACATGCCATGTTCACTTCGCGTGATAAGAATCGCGCCAAGTTCCAGCTTATCTATCAGTGTTAATGCTTTCTCTATCAAGTCAGCTTCTGATGTTACTTTACCCACAACAACCTCAAACTCAGTCATATTTGGCGTCAGTAGATCGGCACCGCGATATTTTGAGAAGTCGTCACCTTTAGGGTCAACCAATAAAGGGATCTGATGCTGTTTCGCCAACTTAATCCAATACTGAGGATCGGTAAGCGTGCCTTTATTGTAATCTGACAAAATCATCACCGATGTCTTCGCCAGCAAAGGTTCAACTAAGGCTTTTAATCCCATCCACTCATTGGCAGCAAAAGGAGATTCAAAATCCATTCGTAATAATTGCTGGTGATTACTAATTACACGTTGTTTGATAATGGTGCCGGTCGTTTCCGATTGATGAAATGCACATACAACACCGACTGAGTTCAACCGTTTCTGTAAAGTTTCTGCCGCACTATCTTGCCCGGTTATTCCGCTAATTTGGCAATTCGATCCTAATGAGGCGATATTCATGGCTACATTTGCAGCACCACCCGGTAGGTCTTCTAGTCGCTCAATATTGACCACAGGAACAGGTGCTTCTGGAGAAATTCGGCTAGCTTTACCAAAGTAAAAACTATCCAGCATCAAATCACCGATAACTAAAACCTGAGCATTGTGGAATGTTGGAAATGATTGTTTCATGGCTTTGAAGTAACTCTATATTGATTAGGGTCTATGTAGCACTATTTCGCGGGTAAAAGGACTTCTAGTCTATCCCACACATTTTCGACTGCAATATTATCCATGCAGACAGGTTCGCCATTAATTGATTCAGTTAATGGACATTGTCGTTTATAACAAGGCGCGCACTCAAAGTCACTGACAATATGTTGCTGGTTATTGCCATATGTACCAATGAGTTTAGTATCGGTTGCCCCATAGAGTGTCACGGTTGGCAAGCCAGCAACGGCGGCTAAATGAGCTAAGCCCGTATCACTACACACCGCACCTTTTGCTTTGTATGTAATAGCTGCAACTTCATTTAGAGAAAGTCTTGGCAGTGCAAAGGCTTTAGGGCTAACGCTAGCAATCTCTTGTGCTCGCTGAAACTCTTCGTCATTACCACAAGGTAATAAGACTGAATAACCTTGTTCAGCTGCTTTTTCTACTAAATCTTGCCATGCCTTTAGTGGCCAGAGTTTTGTTATCCAACTGGCATTATGAACAAACAACAAATATTGTTCTGGGAGTTCAAAATCTAGCTTCGGCAAAATATAAGAACTTAGATCAACACCATAATCAGCAGCTTTGTCAGGCAAATCATACTTAAGTGCCTGAGCCATTAACTCACGCATTTTCTCTATTGAATGTTGTTTAATGTTTACCGTATAACGAGTTTTATAGGCCCAATGTGCGGGTTTCTCACGACAACAATCTTTATCTAAACCGTGAACCATACCCTTTGATAACCATGAAACAACGGCACTTTTTAAATTGCTTTGCAGATCAATAACAACATCATAGTCTTGCTCATTCAATTGTTGATAAAAGTTAGATAAGCGCCCGTCTTTCCATGCCTTTAAAGGCTGCTTTCTCCATTGTCGATGTGCGGTTTTAATCACGCGTTTTACATTGGGATGCCATAGCGGTACATCTGCAAACGCTTGATCGACAACCCAATCAAATTCAATATTAGGAATCGCCTTTGCGGCATCTGTAATCGCGGGCAAGGCGTGCATTAAGTCGCCCATAGAGGTGAGCTTAATAATTAAAACTCGCATATCAGTGATACTTATTCTCTGTCATCCTCGCGCAGGCGGGGTTCCATGGACAGTTAATAGAGCCATAGTCGTTAGATTCCCGCCTGCGCGGGAATGACGGAAGTTTAGTTATCACGGTGCTGTTTAAGGATCTTCAAAAAGGCATCAGGGTTTTTAATTTGTGTTAATTCACCTTCACGAGGGAAGAGCTTATCTTGTAGGCGAGATAACCAAAAGCGTAATGCAGCAGCGCGCAACACTAAATTGAAGTATTCCTGCTCTAGTTCAGTCAATGGACGTTGTTTATTATATGCAGTCATCAGTGCTTGATAGCGTTCAGAATCAATCAAACCACTTTCATCGACACACCAATCATTAACTGCAACAGCTAAATCATAAAGAAGGAATTCATCACAAGCATAATAAAAATCAATAATGCCTTTTAATTCATCACCATCAAACAAGGCATTATCACGGAACAAATCAGAATGCGTAACGCCAAAAGGTAAATCTAAATTCGCATAATGCGCCTGAAATGCTAACTCATCTTGCAATAATAAAGCGGCATCAGCATCTAATAATGGTAAAACCTTGTCAGCAATTTGTTGACGCCAATCATGACCTCGCTCAGTCACTCTTTTAGATTCAAACTGCTGACCTTTAAGGTGCATTTGTCCTAAAACATGTCCAATTTCTTGGCATTGTCCAACTGTAGCGACAGTATTGACACCACGACCTGATAGTCTCATTACTAAGGCTGCAGGTTTGTCACATAAGGTTTTAAGATATCGGCCTTCTTTATCTGCAGCTGGATGTGCAGAGGGGATATCATGTTGATAAAAGAAGGTCATCACATCAAGGAAATAAGCGAGCTCATCAAACTCATGTTGCTCAAACAAAGTGAGCACAAATTGACCTTGCTCGGTATTCACAAAATAGTTGGTGTTTTCAATGCCATCACTAATGCCTTCAAAAGACACTAATTCACCCACGGCATAATCACTTAAGAACGCAACTAACTCATCGCGTCCAACTTCGGTATAAACTGACATATAAACTTAAAACCTAGAAACGTAGCTTTACCACTTAAATAAAATCCAATTAGGAATTGGACCCGAATCTAATTCAAACTGTTTTGATTCTAAAGAACCATCACCATCTGTATCCATAAAGTAATATGGAACACCAATAGTAGGAATAACTTTAATCATATAAAGCTCACCATTGACACGATATTCTTCAATTGTGCGGTCATCTTTTTGAATAATATTGATTTCAGGTTCGATTGTTTCGCCATCCATTAATGGCTCAGGAAGCACCGGTGGTTGTGCAATATCTGCAGCTAGAGAAACATTAGCTGACATAATTAATGCAACAGCGCATACAATAGATGCAAAAGGTGTTTTATAAAACATGGTCGTACTCCGAAATATTTTCACTAAAGATAGCATTTCCGATACGATGATTAAAGCATCAATTAATACATAACTAAGCAAATAACACTCATATGAATTCAACTGCCCCTTTTATCCTCGTTGACGGCTCGTCTTATCTGTATCGCGCTTATCATGCCATGCCTCCACTCACCAATGCCGAAGGTTTGGCAACAGGTGCTGTCTATGGTGTTGTTAATATGTTGCGCAGACTATTACGCGATTACAACCCTGAACTTATCGCGGTCGTATTTGACGCGAAGGGCAAAACATTTCGTAATGACATGTATTCAGAATACAAAGCTACTCGCCCGCCAATGCCGGATGATTTGCGCGAACAAATTGAGCCACTTCACGATGTTGTGCGTGCAATGGGTTTTCCACTATTAATGGTTGAAGGTGTAGAAGCTGATGATGTTATTGGTACCTTGGCTCAACAAGCAACTGATCTCAAAATAGATACGGTCATTTCGACCGGCGATAAAGATATGGCTCAGCTGGTCAATGAACATGTGACATTGATCAATACCATGAGCAACACCGTAACCGATATTCAAGCCGTACAAGATAAATACGGTATTGCCCCTAATCGCATTATTGATTACCTAGCACTCATGGGCGATAAAGTTGATAACATTCCCGGCGTACCAAGTGTTGGCCCTAAAACGGCAACAAAGTTATTACAACAATACGATTCATTAAATGGTGTGATTGCCCATGCTGATGAAGTAAAAGGCAAAATGGGGGAGAAATTGCGTGATGCAGCTGCAGATCTGCCACTGTCATATCAGCTCGCCACAATTAAGCTTGATGTAGAACTTAATGACACGCCGACAAGCCTACTATTAAAGCCACAAGACAATATTGCATTATTAGACCTATTCAGAAACCTTGAATTCAAAACATGGACGAAAGAATTAGCCAAAGTAAGTAATGGAAATCAAGGAAATCAAGGGGTCAGCCAGCTTGATTTGAATAAGAAAGCGACACCCACAAGTGACACACTAGAAATCAAGCTGGCTGACCCCTTGATTTTGACACCAGTTGCTCCAACAGAGAAAATTTACGAAACAATCTTGACTGAAGATCGCCTGCAGCATTGGTTAACAGAATTAAAAGCATCTGACTTGTTTGCCTTTGATACTGAAACCACCAGCCTCAATTATCTTGATGCTCGCATTGTAGGCTTATCATTTGCCATTAAGGCAGGCGAAGCGGCTTATCTGCCTCTAGCTCACGACTATATTGGCGCACCTGAACAATTAAATATTGACCATGTTCTTGGTTTGTTCAAACCTTTATTAGAAGATCCAACACAGTTTAAAGTCGGGCAAAATCTTAAATACGATCGTCATATCTTGCTCAATCATGATATTGACCTACAAGGTATTCAGCATGACACCATGTTGCAGTCCTATGTATTAGATAGCACGGCAACACGCCATGATATGGACTCTCTAGCTGAAAAATATCTTAACCGCAGCACAATCCACTTTGAAGATATTGCTGGTAAAGGCAAAAAACAACTGACCTTCAACCAAATAGATTTAGAGCAAGCCTCACCTTATGCGGCAGAAGATGCAGATATAACACTGCAACTACACCAAGCATTATGGCCTCAACTGCAAGCGATTCCAGAACTAGAAAAAGTCTACACCGATCTTGAAATGCCGCTGTTACCTGCCATCAATTTGCTTGAACGTAATGGTGTCAATATTGATATATGGATGTTGCAGCAACAGAGTGATGAGTTAGGTCATAAACTCGACAAACTCGAACAGCAAGCATTTGATATTGCCGGAGAAGAATTCAACCTTGGTTCACCCAAGCAACTCGGGGCCATTCTTTATGAAAAACTAGAATTACCCATATTGAAAAAGACACCTAAAGGTCAACCCTCTACCGCTGAAGGTGTTTTACAAGAACTCGCTGATGATGGTTATGATTTACCACAAGTCATTATGCAATATCGCAGTTTGAGTAAACTTAAATCAACTTATACTGATCGCTTGCCTGAACAGGTCAATAGAGCAACTGGTCGTATACATACTTCTTATCATCAAGCTGTCACGGCAACAGGTCGACTCTCATCATCTGATCCTAATTTACAAAATATTCCTATTCGAAGTGAAGAAGGCCGTCGTATCCGTGAAGCCTTTATAGCGCCAGAAGGTTATATCTTATTAGCTGCCGATTATTCGCAAATAGAATTACGCATTATGGCGCACTTATCTCAAGATGAAAGTTTGCTCAGAGCATTCTCTGCTGGTGAAGATATTCATCGCCACACCGCCGCGGAGATCTTCAATGTCTCATTAGATGAAGTCACAACAGATCAACGTCGCAGCGCTAAAGCCATCAACTTTGGTTTGATTTACGGTATGTCTGCCCATGGTTTATCAAAACAATTAGGCATCGAACGTCATCAAGCAGCAGACTATATGACTACCTATTTTGAACGTTATCCTGGTGTTAAACAGTATATGGATAGCACGCGCGACCAAGCCAAAGTCGATGGTTATGTTGAAACCTTATTTGGTCGTCGTTTATTCTTAGCTGAAATTAACTCAAGTAATGGCATGCGTCGTCAATATGCTGAACGCACGGCGATCAATGCGCCAATGCAAGGTACGGCAGCCGATATTATTAAACGTGCAATGATTGATATTCACCAATGGTTAGAAAGTGAGAATTCCGCAGTTCGTATGATTATGCAAGTTCATGATGAGCTGGTATTTGAGGTTCCTTTAGACCAAATTGAAGCTACAAAAACTAAAGTAGAGCAGTTTATGATGAATGCAGCAGAACTTGATGTGCCATTAGAAGTGGGCATGGATACCGGAGACAACTGGGAACAAGCACATTAATTTGCTTTAAAATATGCATTTACCTTAATAATCAAATACTAATAGAGATGCCAAAGGATTCTATTTCCGGTAGAATTGCGCGCTTCGTTTAATTTTACCGAGCACTCTTCCCATGCAGTTTTTACGTCAACTTATCTTAGCAGGCCTACTTGCTACGCTGATCTCGCCAGCCTTTGCTACAAATGGTTATTTAGCACATGGTTATGGCACAAAATCACGAGGCATGGCAGGTGCAGGCGTAGCGCTACCTCAAGAAACATTGAGTGCGGCAATCAATCCTGCAAGTCTTGCATTTATTGGTAATCGAGTAGATATCAATGCCGCAGTATTTAGCCCTCGTCGTAGTTATGATGTGTCTGGCCCTCAGGTTATGCCTCCAACACCTTCATTAACGCCAGGCAAAGTAGATAGTGGTCGAGAATACTTTCTGCTTCCTGAAATGGGTGTGTCGTGGCAGCTTAATGACCATTCAGCATTCGGTGTAATCCTTTATGGTAACGGGGGAATGAACACAAACTACTCTGCCGAAGATACTGCAGGTGGTAGTTTTTCTGGTGAAACAGGTGTTGATCTAGCTCAACTGTTTTTATCACCAACATTTTCCTACCGCTTTGATAATGATGCCGCAATTGGTGTTTCAGCAATTCTAGCCTACCAAAGGTTCGAAGCAAAAGGGCTTGCAAACTTTTCAACCCTATCTAACTCAGCTCAAAACCTAAGCGATAATGGCCATGACAACTCATTCGGAGCAGGTATTAATTTAGGTTTTATTTTCCCTGTTAGCGAGCAAGTCACATTTGGTGGTGGCTTCCGCTCACGTGTTTATATGTCTGAACTTGATGACTATAAAGGCTTATTTGCAGAACAAGGTGATATGGATATTCCTGCCTCAGCGACTATTGGTTTAGCTTGGAAAACAACTGAGCAACTGACGGTGTTATTAGATGTACAAAAAACATGGTATAGCTCGATTGATGCCGTTGGTAATGCAATGATGCCAGCAATGGCTGCATGTATTCCTCCTTCGCCATCATGTCTAGGTGGGGATGATGGTATCGGCTTTGGCTGGAAAGATATGACAACGGTTAAATTTGGTGTTCAATATGAAGCAGCCAATAATTGGACATGGCGAGCAGGCTACAGTCACGGTAACCAACCTATCCCAGAAACTGAAGTCCTCTTTAATGTTTTGGCACCAGGTGTTATGGAACAACATTTTACTGCTGGCTTTACCAAGAAACTTGAAAATAGTAATCAAGAAATCAACTTCGCAGTGATGTATGCTCCATCATCTAGTGTGACGGGAACTATTTTATCTGGTCAGGTAGTAGAGCTTGAAATGAAGCAATATCAATTAGAGCTAGGTTGGGCATTACAATTCTAAGCTAGGTTCCATTCAGAATACCCAAAATAGCGGCATTAATTGCCGCTATTTTTTGCCTGTTATTCCTCAATTATTTGTAAACCTCATTCTTAAGTAACAATAGTACTATGGCATTGTTATTGCTATAATTTCACTATAATCCCATTACTAAGATAGGTTTAAGTAATATTGTGAGTACAAAAATAACACCAACATCTGAAGAAATCCGGATGAAAGAAGAGGACTTTATCGTCTCTAAAACAGATGCTAAAGGCAAAATAACCTACTGCAACGAAATCTTTATTCGTTTTTCAGGTTATGAAGAAGAAGAGCTTATCGACCAACCTCATAATATGATCCGTCATCCGGACATGCCTCGTGCTGTTTATCGCTTTATGTGGGAAACGTTACAAAAAAAACAAGAGTTCTTTGGCATCGTTAAAAACTTGTGTAAAAATGGCGCCTATTATTGGACCTTTGCCAATGTCACACCAAGTTATGATGATGGTCAGCTCATTGGTTATTACTCTGTTCGAAGACAGCCAAGTCGTCAGATAATTGATTTGTTAACACCTGTATATCAACAAATGGTTACAGAAGAAGCGAAATCTAGTAATAGCAAAGAGGCAATGGATGCATCATTTAAAATATTGATCGATGAACTGAAAACCCAAGGTCTTTCATATAACGAGTTTATATATACTAATGCCTAATAAAACCATACAAGTTCTCTTAGTCGGCTTAGTCACCTTGATGGCCTTAGCTTTAGTCTTTATCTATGATGCAAGCCAATGGTTCTTACTCAGTATTATCGCCTCTATCGCATTGCTAATGCTTCGTAAGCCTGAATCAACACTTGCCTCTCCGATTATGCAAGACATTATAAAAATGCTACATCACATTCGAGGGGGTAAGCTGGAATATCGTGTCACTCATATCCCAAAAGAGGACCCCTTTTACGGTTTAGCTTGGCTATTAAATAATGCTATCGATCAGGTTGAAGCCGTTATGCGTGAATCTGAATCCTCATTCACAGCCGCTGAATGGCAAGAATACTACCGTAAGCCATTATCAAAAGGTATTAGTCAGGGCTACCATGCTCAACTTGCCAATATTGCTAAATCAGTTGATTCATTGGCTAATTCTTATTGGAAACAAAAACAAGATGAGATGTTCTCTACGTTAGGAAAACAAAAATCTGAAAATCTCCTAGAAAATATTGCTCATAGCCAACGTGACCTTGGTAATATTGCTCAAGATATGGTTATCGTAGAAGAGCTCTCTAAAGAGTCAGTAGAAAGCGCTATCAACAACCAAGGTAACGCGAATACTTTGCACGAGCGCCTTAATGTCATTGTTGATAAATCAACCGCGATGCGAACAAGCTCACAAGAGCTTGCTGAAAGCAGCGAAGAAATTAAAGAGATGGTTTCAATGATTGTTGGTGTTGCAGAACAAACCAATCTATTAGCACTTAATGCTGCCATTGAAGCAGCTCGAGCAGGTGAACATGGTCGAGGTTTTGCTGTGGTAGCAGATGAAGTAAGAACATTAGCAAGCCGAACTCAAGAATCAACAGAACAAATCCAGAAGATGGTAAGCAGCTTACAAATGCATACTCATAAAGCTGTAGAAGTTATGGATTCAGATACAAAACATGCTATGAAAATGGCAGAATCAACAAGTAGTGCAACGGAATCTATTGATCGTATTGTTGACTCAGTGACTAAAATCTCTGATATGAGTACGATGGTTGCCAGTGCTTCTGAAGAACAAAGTTTGGTATCGGAAGAGATTAATCGAAATATTGTTCGTATAGCTGACCTTTCTGTAGAAAGCATGAGCGGTTCAGAACAGATTGCACTAGGTAGTGACGAATTAGCTAAATTAGCTAGTGAACTTGAGATGGTGGTAGAGCACTTTAAAGTGTAAGTAGTGATTTAGAGGCTAGCTTGTCTCGTTGAAATAACGGTCTCTACTCGATAAAATAAGAAAAGGGGTATTACTATAGAGGTAATGCCCCTTTTTTATTGGAAGTTAGTAATATATTTAGAGATAAATTGAGCTTTAGAGTTGATGGAGTAAGGTATACTATCGCTATGTTAAAACTATTCAATTTGTGACATAAATTGAATATACATTCCCCATAGTGAATATGATTTTAGAAGTAAAAAATATAAGTTGTTCTCGCGGTCACCGCCAACTTTTTGCTGGGTTGAACTTTAGTGTCAGTTCAAAAGAGCTTTTATTAGTTGAAGGAAAGAATGGCTGTGGTAAAAGTACATTATTGAAAATCCTGTCAGGGCTTCGTCGTCCAGATACAGGTGAGGTAATGTGGAATGATCACGCACTTGACACAATCTCTTCAGAATATACTCAGCAAATGGTCTGGTTAAGCCATCGCAATGGTATTAATGATAGTTTAACAGCCAAAGAAAATATTCAAGTATCAATAAGCTTGTCTAAATCAGCAGACATAAACATAAATGATGTTTTGGAGCGTGTGGGCTTAAAAGGTTATGCCAATACACCAGTGAGACAGTTTTCTGCAGGCATGAAACGAAGGTTAGCACTGTCTAGATTGATTACACAGCATGCTTCTTTATGGATTTTAGATGAACCTCATGGTGCTTTAGATAAAGCTGGTATTGAGTTATTGGAAAGTCTCATCGAAAGTCATGTGTCTAATAAGGGCATGGTGATTATGTCGTCTCATCATGATGTTCAATTTGAGAATATCACCGTTAATACATTGCAGCTATAAACACATGACACCTATTCGTAGCTTTTATTTACTAATCAGCAGAGAGTTTTTGATTGCATTTCGTCATCGTCACGAGGCGCTAAACCCTTTACTATTTTTTATTTTAGTCTGCCTTTTATTTCCATTAGGTATAGGTCCTTCGCCACAATTACTGAATACCATCGCCCCAGGTATTATTTGGGCAGCCGCCTTATTAGCTATTTTAATGTCGTTGGGAAATGTATTT
>ENA-OSET01005647-OSET01005647.1-sediment-metagenome-genome-assembly--contig:-NODE-5647-length-10487-cov-3.379539_pt1 | contig 10487 bp, 9 predicted proteins | sample MGYA00237882_ERZ534229 | MGnify/ENA primary metagenome ERZ534229 (study PRJEB26408, sample SAMN06266212) | sediment metagenome | isolation source: Hudson Canyon methane seep mesocosm | place: USA:Hudson...
AACCAGAACCGGCGAGCGTGCCATCAGGTCAACCTCGACCCTTTGCCCCCAGACAACACGGTCATCCCGCCTGGCCACGTCCTCGATCATCCGTTCAAAATCCTGGAACGACAGCTGCGGATCGGCCAGCGCATGGGCCAGGTCCAAAATCGGATTGTCTGCGTCCTGACGGTGAATGCGATGCAATTCCAGCTTGCGCTCTTCGGGCAAGGCGTCAAACACCATCGCCCCGGATTGGTTCACAGGCGCCAACTGCGCCGGATCGCCAAACAGCACCAGACTTGGGAAAATCTCTTTCAGGTCATTGAACTGACGCTCGTCCAGCATCGATGATTCGTCTACAAACCCAATATCCAACGGCTCTTCCCGCCGTTTCCAACCGGTGATGAAGTCAGAGCCGCGCAAGCCCGCCGACGCCAAAGCACCGGGAATCGATTTGTTCTTTTCAAAAAACGCCGCGGCCCGGGCCAGCGCCTCATCGGTCAGGCCCTCGATCTCGGGCGGCTCCCCATTGCCCGTCAACCACTCGGCCAGTTTCTCGTATTCCGGGTCATACATCGGCGTGTACAGAATACGGTGAATGGTCGTCGCCGGCACGCCACGCAGCCGCAAGACGGATGCCGCTTTGTTGGTTGGGGCCAGTATAGCCAAGGTGCGCCGGTCGCCCTTTTTGCGACTTTCATAATCGCCTGACACCACCTCAACGCCGGATTGCTCCAGCGCCTTGTACAGCTCAGCCAGCAACAGCGTCTTGCCCGACCCGGCCTTGCCCATCAGAGCCATCACGCCGCTTTCGCCCTTTGGCTGTTGCAGCAGGCTGTCATCAAGATCGACACCGGCCTGGCGCAGCATTTCAGTTACGCTGTCAAAGGCAGCGGCTTGGTCGTCAGAGAACTGGATGGGGAGTGCGGTCATCCCCTGACCCTATAGATCCGGGGCTGGCTTCACCAGAGCCAGCCCTGCGTTTCCAGACGGTTTTCAAGCGCTCAATGCCATCGGCAGATCAGTTGGTCCACCAAATGACCGGTCGAACCACATGCGTGAAATTTCTGGTGCAATACCAGACCGCTGCGCCACAATGTCATAGGCACCCGGAGAGAATTCCCACAGTCCAACATTAATCTGATCGCGTCCCTGACCTTCGCTTCCCAGAACATCAGGCGACGACCCAATAGCGCGGTAAATACGGATCATCCGACGGTCAAAGACGCCCACAAAGTGGTCAATGGAAAAGTTACGCATGATTTCACCACCGCCCAGCATCAGGGCCCCGGCTACTTTGCTACTGGCATCGCGCGACAGGCAGAACCGGGTGCATTCCCAAATGAATGGGCTACAGATTGATACACCATCCGTCAGATGCCCAAAGATGTCATTCACCATGACCCGCCCAGTCGTCGGCAAAAATCGCATCGATCCGCCATGACTGCCATCGGGTTGCTCCCAGATGACATATAGCGGGTTCAGCGTGTCATACTCATCACGCTCTTCCCCGGATGAGTCGACGGCGACGTCCCAACCCAAGCGGGTTTTAAACTGGTCAGCCCGATCAACGAACATCGAATGTGCCAGATCCGAAAACTTGTGAAGGTCGTTTGCGTAAATGTAGCGAAGCATTGCTTTCTCCGTTTCGTAAAAAGAGAGCAAAACGTACGACTAAAATGGTTAATGCATTATAAGTTTTTTGTTAATAATTGGAAACAAATTGTTAAACAACAATTAGACCCCGACTCATTGCGCGCGCAATGGCATGTGTAGTATTAAGCGCGCCCAATTTAAATCGGGCACTTTCAATATATACCCTCAATGTATGTTCTGAAATCGACAGTGTTTCAGCGACTTGTGCGCGGCTATATCCCATAGCTAATAGGGTCATCACGTCCACCTCACGCGGCGACAAAGTCCGCGATTGCTCTGGCGCCCGGTCTGGTTCGAAATCCAGTGCTTTACGGTTGAAGTAATGTGCCAGTAATATCAGATCACGGCTGTGCTTTTCCGTAAATTTCTCCCAGACTAAATCGTCACAATTATGGCTGATAGAAAACAACGCAAATTGCCCATTTGGGCCACGAATCGGAATAGAATACCCCTGGTTGCCAACCCCGTGCTTCAGCGCATCGTCCAGGAATACGCGGGCTGGTTTACTGGACCAGTCCAGTCGCTTCCAATCTACCGGATGAAATCGTTGATAGCAGCCGGTGATAACCGGATCGGTCCGCAAATACTCTTGTTCCAGGTAGCGTTGAACCCATTCATCCGAATACGTTCCACACCCGTATTGATCCCCCGCACTGTCGACCCAGTGATACACAATGTGATCAATTTCGAAGAGATCCCGAACCTTTTCAATGACGTCTTGAATACCTTCAAGGCTACTGGTGGCCTCCAGTATTTTTAGGATTCTGTCCAGATTGATTCTGCTCGCCATTCTTTTGCGCACCAGCTTGTTCGTTCATCGAAGCCAATTCAGACTCAGCCAGTTCAAGCGTTTTGCTCAGCTGGTCAGCCAGTGCCCCCAAGCCATTTGCAGCAGCAAATGACCGGAGGTCAACGAGAACGTCTAACATCCAGTGAGATTGGGTCATTGCAGTGTCTCTTTTCGCAAAGTTAGCGTCAAAAAAGGTTAACATGCGACCAGAATTCCAGAAACTCGCTGTTTTCCCCTCCCCAAAAACAGTGAGGGCCGAATATGCAAGCCGCTGAATCCAAACCCGGAGATAGAAAAATTGGAAAACCCGCGAATCAAAGTCATTGATTCGCGGGATACCGCTAACAGGTCAGCATGTGGGCCACACAGGACCCCTCGTTGGGTCCGCTCAGTCGGCCTCAAGCACGTCTTCTAGCGTGCGCAGGCCTGTTGCGGGCGCCTGGACCAGCACCGACATATTGCCTGGTTTATGCTCATTCCGCAGCATTTTCATATGGGCCTGGGGAAGGTCATTCCAGGCGAACACTTCGGACATGCAGGGGTCCAGACGGCGCTCCAGCATCAGCTTGTTGGCCGAGGCCGCCTGCTTGAGATGGGCAAAGTGGCTGCCCTGCAGACGTTTCTGGTGCATCCACATATAGCGTACGTCCAGGGTCAGATTAAACCCGGTAGTGCCTGCACAGATCACCACCATGCCGCCCTTTTTGCAGACAAAGGTCGACACCGGGAATGTTGCCTCGCCGGGATGTTCGAACACCATGTCAACATTGACCCCCTTGCCGGTGATCGCCCAGATCGCGGCACCGAATTTTCGGGCTTCTTTGAACCATGCGGCATACTCTGGTGTGTTCACCGTTGGCATCTGACCCCAACAATTGAAGTCCTTGCGGTTCAAGACACCTTTGGCCCCAAGTCCCATCACAAAATCACGTTTACTCTCGTCCGAGATCACGCCAATTGCGTTGGCACCGGCAGTGTTGATCAACTGGATCGCGTAGGAGCCTAAACCGCCAGAAGCGCCCCATACCAATACATTTTGTCCCGGTTTCAGATCATGTGGCTCGTGGCCAAAAAGCATCCGATAGGCAGTCGCCAGCGTCAGTGTGTAACAGGCACTTTCTTCCCAGGTCAGGTGCTTGGGGCGTGGCATCAACTGCTGAGACTGAACATTGGTGAACTGTGCAAAAGATCCGTCGGGTGTTTCATAGCCCCAAATACGCTGACTGGGGGAATACATCGGATCACCGCCGTTACATTCCTCGTCTTCACCGTCATCCTGATTGCAGTGGATTACGACCTCGTCGCCGACCTTCCACTTCTTAACCTTGTCACCAACGGCCCAAACAATACCCGCCGCGTCTGAACCGGCAATGTGGTATGGCTGTTTATGCCCGTCAAAGGGGCTGATCGGCTTGCCCAGAGCGGCCCAGACACCATTGTAATTGACACCGGCAGCCATCACCAGAACCAACACATCGTGGCTGTCTATGGTTGGTACGTCTACCACTTCCTGCAACATCGCACTGTCGGGATTGCCATGACGTTCCTTGCGAATGGCCCATGCGTACATCTGTTTGGGGACGTAGCCCATCGGGGGCATCTCACCCATTTCGTACAGGTCTTTTTCAGGTGCCTCATACGACAACACGTCGGGATTGGTGTCCAAAGCCATAACAGCCTCCATTTTGCCTCTTTTCGCCGCAGTGCAGAATCGCGGCTCTCACTACGGAATAAAAACGGTTAAGCAATAAAGCAACCACAAATCTTTACATCTTGTAATTTTATAACCCCGCAACCGCAGAATTTATCTTTGCGACCGCAGAAAACTTGGCCCCCTCTTGGCGAGTCATCAAGCCCCCATCAGAGCTAGCGTCATAAATCGAAAGGTCACGGTCAGCTGACCGGTGCCAATACAGCATGACACCAATCGATGGGGCGACTGGTGGCAAATGTATTTAGGGCCGATGGCCAGTCAGACCGAATTTCAGATCCACAAAAAACAGCCCGGAGTGCATATCAAATGCACCAGGCATTGGCAGATATTGGGTGTATACACGCCCATAGAACCGGCCAGCATTCATTTCGGAGAACATGCATCCACTGCCACTTTGTAACAAGAGTTTGTTGCCACACACTAATTTTATACTATTCTGACTGTATGGGACCCGCTCACCGCACTCATCGGCGCTGCTGAGTTTAATGAAATTTTAAGTTTATAGGAAAAGAACAACATGTTTTCCAAACGAATCTTCGTTACTGCATTGGCTGCTATGGCAGTCACTGTAACCACCGCAATTCCAGCCTTTGCATTGGACCGGCGTGTGAGAATCGTAAATGACACCGGCTATGTGCTGGTCGAGTTCTACGGCTCGAATAAGGGATCGTCGTCCTGGGAAGAGGATATTTTGGGACGGGATGTGCTGCGCTCAGGGCAATCTGTAATGATCGATTTTGACGATGGCACCGGCTATTGTAAATTCGACTTCAAGGCAGTTTTCGACGACGGTGACGAACTGATCCGAAAAGGTGTCAATATCTGTGAGATCGGTACCTACACTTATAACTGATACTCGTGGTCGCCAGACCGTCAAAAAGCGCGCCGACCTTGGTCTGGCGCGCTTTTTGATGCGAATTTTTTACTTCGCCGCAACGCAGCGAATTGACAGCGCCACAATATTCCCCGTATCAAGCTGATGACGAAATAATATTACGCATCACTTACGAGGCTCCGATGACGCAGAAAGACCGCCCCTGGCTGATCCGCACCTATGCTGGCCACTCTACCGCCACGGCCTCTAACGCGCTGTACCGCAGCAATCTGTCCAAGGGTCAAACCGGGCTGTCAGTCGCCTTTGATCTGCCAACTCAGACCGGATACGACAGTGACCATACCCTGGCACGCGGCGAAGTCGGAAAAGTCGGCGTGCCGGTATGTCACCTGGGCGACATGCGCGCCCTGTTTGACCAGATTCCTTTGGATCAGATGAACACTTCGATGACCATCAACGCCACAGCCCCCTGGTTGCTGTCGCTTTATATCGCGGTCGCAGAAGAGCAAGGCGCAGACGTCCGCAGCCTGCAGGGCACCGTACAAAACGACCTGATCAAGGAATACCTAAGCCGGGGCACCTACATCTGCCCCCCGAAACCCAGCCTTAAAATGATCGCAGACGTGGCAGAGTATTGCTATACAAACGTGCCAAAATGGAACCCGATGAACGTCTGTTCCTACCACCTGCAAGAGGCCGGCGCGACACCCGAGCAAGAGCTGGCCTTTGCTTTAGCCACCGGCCAGGCAGTCCTGGACGAACTGCGGCCCAGAGTCCCCGCCGAGGATTTTCCGGCCCTGGTCGGACGGATCTCGTTCTTTGTCAACGCAGGCATCCGTTTTGTCACCGAGATGTGCAAGATGCGCGCCTTTGTCGACCTCTGGGATGAAATCTGCGAAACGCGTTATGGCGTCACCGATCCGAAATACCGCCGGTTTCGCTATGGCGTGCAGGTCAACTCACTGGGCCTGACCGAACAACAACCTGAAAACAACGTCTACCGCATCCTCATCGAAATGCTGGCCGTGACCCTGTCGAAAAAGGCCCGCGCCCGCGCCGTACAACTTCCGGCCTGGAACGAGGCCCTTGGCCTGCCCCGGCCCTGGGACCAACAATGGTCGATGCGGATGCAGCAAATCCTGGCCTATGAGACCGACCTGCTGGAATACGGTGATCTGTTCGACGGCAATGCAGTCGTGGATGCCAAAGTCGAAGAGCTAAAGGCCGGTGCGCGGGCTGAACTCAGCAATCTGGACGGAATGGGCGGGGCTGTGGCCTCGATCGAGTATATGAAGTCCCGCCTGGTGGATTCAAATGCCGAACGCCTGAATCGAATTGAACGCAACGAAACCATCGTTGTCGGCGTCAACCGCTGGACCGAAGGCGAGCCCTCGCCACTGCAGACCGAAGACGGTGGCATCATGGTGGTTGACCCTGCGGTCGAACAGGACCAGATCGGACGTCTGAATGACTGGCGCCGGGATCGCGACAGTGAACAGGTGCAGGCCGCGTTGGCCGCATTGCGTCTGGCCGCCCAGAACGGCGACAATATCATGCCGCCATCAATTGCGGCTGCCAAGGCCGGCGTAACCACCGGCGAATGGGCTGAAGAGATGCGTCTGGTCCATGGCACCTACCGTGGCCCCACTGGTGTGTCCCGCTCGGTGTCCAACAAAACCGAAGGTCTGGAAGACCTGCGCCAGCAGGTCGATACGGTTAGCGATCAATTGGGCCGTCGCCTAAAGTTCCTGGTCGGAAAACCCGGGCTGGATGGCCATTCAAACGGCGCCGAACAGATTGCTTTCCGCGCCCGAGACTGCGGCATGGACATCTCATATGATGGCATCCGCCTGACACCTGCCGAGCTGGTCACATCCGCGCTTGATGACGAGGCCCATGTGGTCGGCCTGTCGGTTCTGTCGGGTAGCCATCTGCCACTGGTCCAAGAAACGATGGACCGCATGCGCGAGGCCGGACTGGGCCACATTCCAGTGATTGTTGGAGGAATCATTCCAGATGACGACGCCAATTCCCTGAAACAAATGGGGGTATCGCGTGTTTATACTCCAAAGGATTTTGAACTCAATTCAATCATGAGGGAAATTACAGAGCTGGCGTCACCCCAAAAAGCTGATTGCTAATAACAAACAATACGTGAGCTCGCCAAAAATACAAAAAAACGAAAAATAACGTCTGACAATTGGGCCATAACCAGTTACGCGCTAATTAGATATGCACGTACTAAAAACTGGAGACCAAAATGACCCTCAATCTTGCGGAAATGTCGCGTAAAGATCTTCTGCAACTCAAGACGGACGTTAGTGAAGCACTGAAAACCGCTGAACAACGTGAACGCCTTGAGGCGCTTAAGGCAGCCGAACAAGCTGCCGCAGAATTCGGTTTTTCGCTTGAGGAAATTGCCAATGGCGGTCGCTCAATCGGCAAGCGTTCAAAAGCAGCTCCGAAATACAGAAACCCGGCAAACCCAGAAGAAACCTGGACTGGCCGCGGTCGCAAACCACATTGGATTCACACGGCCTTGACATCAGGTGCAGATATCTCTGATCTGGAAATCTGATCCAGATACGGAGAGCGCTTAAATGACCATTCATATTGGTGCCGCAAAAGAAGACATTGCGGAAACTGTCCTGTTGCCGGGCGATCCATATCGCGCCAAATGGGCTGCGGAAACGTTTCTTCAGGACGTGCGCCTGGTAAACGAGGTCCGTGGCATGCTCGGCTTTACTGGCACCTGGAAGGGACATCGCGTCACCATCCAGGGCAGTGGCATGGGAATGCCATCGCTGTCGATTTACGTCAACGAGTTGATCAAAGACTACGATGCCCAAACGTTGATCCGCATCGGATCCTGTGGCGGCATGCAGGATAAAGTCAATCTGCGCGATGTGATCGTGGCGATGACCGCGAGCAGCCTCAGCACCCCATCACGCGGTTTCTTTAGAGAGCTCAACTTTGCTCCCTGTGCCGACTGGGACCTGCTGCACGCAGCCGTCCAGGCCGCCGAGGCCAAGGGCACGCCAACCCATGTTGGCGGGATTTATTCATCGGATGTGTTCTACGACGAACGCCCTGATCTGAATGAGCAAATGGTGCGTCACGGCGTTCTGGCTGTCGAAATGGAAGCGGCCGAGCTGTATAATCTGGCTGCCCGGCACGGACGCCGGGCTTTGGCAGTGCTGACGGTCTCGGACCATCTGCTTACGGGAGAGGCCATGCCAGCTGACCAACGTGAACGTAGCTTTGGCGACATGGTAGAAATCGCTCTCGAGGCCGCCTTTGCTTAAGCTCTGACGACCTCTGCGCCCCAATTGGGCCAGCGCACAACACCACAAACCACCAACGCCGTGCCGGATCTCTTTCTGGCACGGCGTTTTTTGTCACCGGGTGAAATCAGCGACTTCGCCCTTGTCAACGCCAGCGGTTAGCGTCCGTGGCTGCCGTTATAACCGTTGACCTGCGGGCTGACCCAGCCCTCTAGGGTCCCCGCAGCCGGAGCAAACACTTCTACCAGCAGCGGGTGACAGGCTGCGGTATCACTGGAATGCTCGGCACTGCAATCGCCACCGGGGCAGGCACTGAGGGCCCCCAGCAGATCTATCTCGGCAAAACCCTCCAGGTAGTCACCAGGGCGCACCGGCGAAGCCTTCATGAAGTACTGCCCGGTGTCCCGGGTGAAACCGGTGCACATAAAGACATTCAGGACATCATGCACGTGTGGCTCAGCCTCGGCCAGCGACACTCCCAAGTGATCCGCCAGCGCGCGGGTCAGATTCGAATGACAACAGTGGTGATATTGGCTCCCCGCCAACAGGTTCCCAGTGTAGGGATCACAGCGCGTACCGATCACGTCATGAACCGAGCCACCGTATTCATCGATACCATACCAGCCCAGCGTATCATCGGTGAGTGTTGCCATCGGACGCAGGTAGGGAAAGCTGGTCCACATCCGTTCACCGGTCGTGATATGGGTCCCATGCAGGGCACGCGTCTTGCCAGAGTAGAACCGCTCGCTCAGGTCCTTGAGGTTCCAAAGGTTCAGGTCCCCCACCTGCGCGCCCTCGACCGAGCTGATGCGGAAGAATTGTCCGGCTGGCACTTCAAAGCACGCGGCATCACGCGCAGGGACCAAAACCTCATCCGTCTTGACCGCGCTGGCCCGCGCGCGACGATACAGAGAGAGATCCACAGGCGGCAGGCTGTCGTTCGGGTAACAGATTACCGGTGCCACACCCCGGCGCGCTGCTGCATCCTTGGGCAACTTCATTGCGGTCTCAGAAGGGATTTCAGGGATAGTGTCACACATATTTTCAGCTCCATCTTGATGAGCCTATCAACGCCTGACAGAGCCTGGTGCGCAAGCCTGAATATTTCCGGCCAGCCCCCCTTCTCTGTCTCTTGGTATCAGATCAATGTCTCCCGCGGCCGCTGTGCCCGTCGGCTAACGCCGACAGGCTTGCGGACTTGGGCGTGGCGCCGCGCTTTGCGCGGCGCCACGCCCAACCAGAGGCCGGTATCGAAGATACCAACGATGGACGGGAGATCCTGTGTTCGTCAGCGCTGCTGGGCAGCGTTGGAATTCGCCTACGCTGCCTGAGCTTCACTAACATGAACTTTTGGTTTCACCATTTGCGTGATGGAACCGCCTGACACCGGCGTAGCGACGGCTTAGTTTCCGGTGATACCAGCCTGCTTCACACACTCACTTAGGCTGACATTGGATGCGGTGTAAGCCGCAAGCGGAGCGTTTAGCACGCCCCAAAAACGAAGCTGCCATTAAAGGAAAACTTGCTTTATCTGAATGCTCATAGTTCTTGATCTAACTACATATTGTACAGCGGCGAGACAGGATCGCGCCGCTGTACAACAGATAGGGTTTCTCCAAGCCGGTTCTGTGGCTAGGGGAAGTGGGTGAACTACAGCGTCCGCTCGACCATCATCTTCTTGATGTTGGCAATCGCTTCGGCTGGGTTCAGACCCTTGGGACAGGTATTGGTGCAGTTCATGATGGTGTGACACCGGTACAGCTTGAACGGATCTTCCAACTCGTCCAGACGCTCCCCAGTTGCCTCATCACGGCTATCGATGATCCAGCGATAGGCATGCAGCAGCGCGGCCGGCCCAAGGTAACGATCACTGTTCCACCAGTAGCTAGGACACGAGGTCGAGCAGCTGGCACACATCACACATTCATACAGACCGTCCAGCTTCTTGCGGTCCTCGATTGTCTGTTTCCATTCTTTGGCCGGGCGGTTGGTCTTGGTCTCAAGCCACGGCATGATGCTGGCATGCTGCGCGTAGAAATGCGTCAGATCCGGGATCAGGTCACGCACCACCGACATGTGCGGCAGTGGGTAAATCTTCACGTCGCCCTTGATCTCATCCATGCCATAAATACAGGCCAGAGTGTTGATGCCGTCGATGTTCATCGAACAAGACCCGCAGATACCCTCGCGGCAGGACCGACGGAACGCCAGTGTGGGATCAATCTC
>ENA-OSET01005649-OSET01005649.1-sediment-metagenome-genome-assembly--contig:-NODE-5649-length-10483-cov-3.322602_pt1 | contig 10483 bp, 11 predicted proteins | sample MGYA00237882_ERZ534229 | MGnify/ENA primary metagenome ERZ534229 (study PRJEB26408, sample SAMN06266212) | sediment metagenome | isolation source: Hudson Canyon methane seep mesocosm | place...
CAGCCACGACTGTGTAATTCGGTATCGATCAGTCGGCGGCGGGTTTGTGCTTCGTTAAGTTCTAGGTTGTTTTTGGCGAAGGTGCTGGCTTGCCTGTACTTTTTGGTTTTCGCTTCATCTTGCTTTTGATCTAATTTTTGTTGAAGCTTAGCGGCTTCTTTTTGTGCTGCGAGTTCGGCTTTTTGGGATGTTTCTAGCTCATTTAGTGCTTGTTCAATTCTTGTTTCATGCTCAGCAAGCTTCTGTTGTAAGGCTTTGTTTTCTTGCTTGGTTTTGGCTGTTGTTTCCGGTTTAGTCGTGTCTGTTTTAGGCAGTTCTGTTTTAGGCGGTTCAATGAAGGGGCTTAAATCTTCTTTACTGCCGTAACGCATGGCAAGCAATAACCAAGAACCGAGTATGTGTGCTTCTTTCAATAACCAGAGCGGCGTGCCGCGTCCCCACTTGCCTTCGTGTGCTGCTTTATTGCCTTCTTTTCGCAATGCATGGAGTTTGTCGATAATGGCACGATCAACCATTGAAGAGAATGCGTGATTTTCTAAACGATCGATAAACTTTTCATTCGGCAGTGATGGCAAATCCCAATTACGATAAACCACACCCACTAACTTTTCAGCAAAACAGCGCAGTTTGATCAGCGCGCTTTGAGGGTCTTCGTAGGCGTATTTTTCAGCATGGGCAGCGAGATCTGCTAGATCAGGCCATCGCTTACGCAGATGTTCAAAGTTGAGTGATTTCATAGGCAATTTCCTTTATTTTTCTTTATCAAACAGATGGAAGTTGGACTTTACCGATCGAATTAGCCCTCTAAGTCCAATCTGTTGATTCAGTGGAGCGAGACGTTGTACGTTCTTTTTAAACGTATCAAGATCCTTTTGCATATCGCCGCTAACTTCTTTATCCGCTATCAGCTCTTTAAGACCAACCTCTAAAGCTCCGGAAATTTGTTTCGTGTAGGATACAGAATCTGATTCAATGAGATCTGTTGAAATAGGTTCTCTGCTGACGATGAGTTGAGCTTTCTTATCAGCAGAATCTTCTAGACGATAAGTAAAAGCTTCTTTACGAAAGTAAATATAGGTCTCTGGTAGCGCGAGGCGATAATAGCGCTCCTTATAGCCTTCTAATATCGGAGCTTCCGCTTCAGACAGTTTATTCGTCAGGCTACGCGCAGTCGCGTTAAGGTTTTCGTCGACTATCTCAACCCAACCGTTGGTTAACAGCTGAATACTCTCTGATTTGGACTGCGCTTCTGAGTCCTTTGCGAAAATACTCAAACTTAATAGGAGGTTATGCTCTTCATCCGTTAACTTACAAGTGAGCGCTTTTTCTTTACCCGTCTTACCGACTTTTACTGCTTTCGTATTGTCCAGAGATACCGTTGTAGAAAAAGAGTCTGGTAAATCTGCGGAAGATGTTTCATAGCTTGATGGAAAGTTACAAACGGCGGTTTCCCATTCGTTGCTTGAATCGAAATCCTCGACCAAGGCTGGAATATAAGCCATTTTACCATCTTGTGACTTGGCATTAACCAGCTCTTCTGCAGTAAACCAAACGAGATTTTCATCTGCGCGGATTCTCATGGAAAGAGCCAACAACCCATCCAGGGTTAGCGTTATGTGGTATACGTGGATATGGTATTCAGTTAATGCCCGAACCGCGCCCGCTCCACCTACATTTGTATAAGGCTTTAATGTTCGCCAATGTGAATAGTTATAGTGAGTTTCTTGCTCAAGCCCTGTTTCTTCGGACATTTCACGACCAAGTGCCACATCGATACCGTTTAAGCTGCTTGATGCTTCAGGGCTTTGTAACCGTTTAATCGCATCATTGGCGCTTAGGTCATTGTCCGCAACCATCAAGTCATTCTGAGAAACCTTGCCGCCGACTAAAACGTAATTACTTTCATTCGTCCTGTTTTTGTCTTCGCGATGATGGAGAAGAAACTTACCATCGACGCAGATTAATCCCCAAGCAACATGTACGTGACGGATTGGTTTCGCTGACGCTTGATGATGTTTTTGCCGATGACCTTCTAAAAAGTCAAGAACCTTACGTTGGTCTTCAGATGCTTCAGAACGATCACTTTGCCCCCCCCAGAAACCTTTGGAAAACAGACTCTGATCTTTATCAGTCAACGATGAGAGAACAGAACGTGCCATTAAAGAAGCGGGGAATGATTTGAATCTCCAAATGCCATGTTCTAATAAAGTCTCATCCAATAAGCCAAGACTTATGAAAAGCTGCTCTACTAGAGATAATGCAGTTGAGACTTCTGCATTATCGAAGCCTAGGTTCGAAATGCTGTCTCGTACGTTTACAGAAAATGCTTCACCGCCCTCTTCAGCATGTAAAGGAAGAAGGTCGTAAATTATTTTGAGGGTGTTTGATATCCCTGAGTCTTTCATTTGGCTCGTTCTTCTTATTTCAAAAGTTGTACTTATTCTTCCTGAATAAAGACGACTCTGGCTTTTAGTTTCTACCCTGAAACCTTTCGAGCTATTGTTTCTTTTTTGTTTTATCAACTATAGGGACAAGTAAAGGACAACCTTACTAGTTTTATCACCATATAAAACATAATGTTATAACAAATGAGCCTGTAAGAAGCTATAGAGAAAAAACCAAAAGAGGATGAAATTTGTTCTATTTTTTACATAAAAGTATAAATAGAAGCTGGTCACTTAGTGTTATGAAAAGGCAGTTAAACGAATAGACCACAGCTTTAACCGCTTACTACTTTTAGATTAGTTTTTTGATTTGTGAAAATTAATCAAACATGACACATCATTTCTATCTGCCATGCTTGTTTGAAGGAGTTAAATTACTTAAAAATCATACGCGCCTTGAGTAAAACAGACCACTTAAGCCTAAGAGCAGCAACGCGGCAGTACCTGGTTCAGGTACTTCTGTTACGTTGTAAGTTAGACGAGTTTGAGCCTCGATAGTATGTGACCCAGCAAACGTAGTCGATTCAAAATAGTAATGCCCTTCATTGCCAAACAACGAACTAGTCCAATTTTCAAGCTCTGAGAGTTCATCAAAATTATAATAAAGACCAAAGGACGTTCGACTACCGGTTAAATCATCTAATGTACGATCCAAGGAAAACTGATAATCAGCCGGACTCCACCCTGTAAAAAAAGAGGTTCTGAAATTAAGATCGTCGCCTTCAACATAATCACTCACCGTAAAGAAGATATCTAACTCAACTGAGGTGACATTGCTTGGCGCTAAAAAGTAGTCTTGATATTCCCATGCAATCGCATCATCACTTTGCCAATAGTCACCTAGATCAACTGTCCAAGAGTTTTCGAATTCTTGAACTATTTGTCCTGCAAAGGCTTTTGAGCCTAAGAAGGATAATAGAACCATTAAAACAACACTCACTTTCTTAAATATACCCATAACAATACGATCCCTAATTAAAATTATTATTTGCTTCATTGCATTCCAAGCTCTTTGTTGAAACGCTCGAGCTATTATTTTGTTTTTTGGTGATAATTTAACCGGACAGTTAGAGTACAAATACCTATTCTCTATATGCCTTCAACATCTTTTTTAACACGTAGTTAATTTTTAAGACATATAAGAATGGGCTGAAATACGAACTAAAATGATTACGCTGAAATAACACTTCATGCTGAGTTACACTTTAGCTCTGTTTAATCTATAGCAAAATATAAGTAGTCCACAGCCCGTTCTAGAGGGCTGTTTTGGTTCGCCACTACACAAGACCCATATTAAAAGAATCTATACATCACTAATAAACAGGGTTCTTGCCAGTTACGATATTGGGAATACTAATCATCAGTAAAAGGATCTAATCTTCTGGGTCTCGATTTTGAAATTTTTAATACATTGTTAATAAAGTGCATATGTGATTTATATGCATAAAAACACCCCGCAGCAGTAATCACAATAAACGCACACTGCATTAAAAATACATATTGATCCATGAAAAAAGCTAGAAGCGCCATAAATGCACAAAACGTTAAAAACATAAATTGATTTGTCATAAACCTATTACCTATCTAAGTGCGGATAAAGAAGATAGCTTTCTAAATTAGAATTCCATAATACGCTTTTTAGAAAGGAAAAATGGCCTTATTTAGACTCATTATTTTGTATCTTTAATTCTGGGTTATTCAATATTTCAGCATCACTAATCACGGTAAGCGACCCTGAATGATAAAGCGTATCTATCCAGATATGGTTTCCTGCTGTCGTTTTGTAATTTGATACATGCCCATGTATAACGGCATCAATACCTTTTACAAAATGCTGTTTCCCTATGATGGCATCTTCAAACTGTTTCCGGTTCCATAACCACTCCTCTTCATCTACGGTTTCTGGCTTTAAGACTTTTTGCCAGTCATCGGGTGCCGCGGCATGAATCACTCCAATTCTATGGTTATCAGTTTCAACAGTAATAGCGAAACTCATTGTGCTTTTAATCAGTTCAGCCAGGTCTTCTAGCTGCTGTTGACTATATTTCTCTATCCACTGACCACCTACGTTTGAACTCGTATGCACCTGCCTGCAGGCAGAATCATGTATTCCATGTAAAAAAAGTGATTCATGATTTCCAATCACGCTATGAACATAAGGTGTGCAACTAGCAAACTCGATTAACTCAGCGCTAAAGTCACCGCGATCAATCAGGTCACCTGTAAAAATAAGCATATCATCTCGCTCAACGAAGCCAACTTTGCTTAGTTGTTTTTCAAGTGCGACCTTATCGCCATGTACATCGCCGCAAAAAAATATACGCTGCCCAGTTTGTGGTCTAATAAGCTTATGAGGGTTTAATTTCATCATCGATCTTAGCTCGTCATTTCTTAAAAATTAATATTGAGATCGCAGGTATTTCGCGACTAAAGCCATATCCCCCACCTTCCCTTTTTTCATCAACTCAATAGCTGACTGACCACCAAAAAGTTCATTAGAATTTGATTCATTTACCCACTTATCTGCTTGCTCTGTCTCACTGAAAATAGTGTGCAATGAGTGATATATATTTAATATATAACTCATACGTTCAAGCTGTTCTTTTGTAATCCTATAGTCACTAGGGTTTGAAAGCATCAACTGAAATAACGCTTCGTTTTCAAACCCGAACAGTACACTCTTCACTTTTTCTGAACACTGCCACTTACTTAACACTTTAGAAACACCTGGTGCAGCCAAAGCAGCTTTTGAGTTATCAAAAGACATAAGAAAAGCCTTTATTTTGTTATTATTAAATGATTAATCATCACTAATAGGATACTGAAGACAAAATTTATAGAACGGCGCATCATAGTCATTAAAATGTTTTGCATAATGCCCGGTTTCACAGAAAATAATTGACCTTAAATTGTTGTAAGTCCCAGCATCCAAGTATGCGCGTATTGCATAGGTGTTAGCGTGTTGTACGGGTAAGTTTTCTAACCCTTTCACGAACAATAAATCGACTTTCTCATTCTGGTTTAACTTAATATCTTCAGTAGTGCACTGAAGTTCACAGGTACTTTTCCCTTCACTTTCGAGCTTTTGCTTTAACCCTGTTTGGAACTTCTCAAGATTCCGTTCTGATCCTGTAACAACGAGATGACTGAACAACCCTGCATTTAAATGTGTTATTAATTTATCAATATCAAACATCATCACCTCCATTTTTAATAGTTTCATCCGTACTCATGGAGCTAAAGTATTGATGTCTAAGAGCTATGTCATAGGGTATCACCCAATAAGCATTTTTCTTATTCGTCACTAATACTCGATTTAACGGATGCGATTTATTCGCTAGGTTTCGCATCACGCTATTTAAATTGCGCCGAAAACGGGCGGTATGCAGCACCTGACAGGACATATTTAGTATCAAACCGCCCCTACTCTTTTTATAAACCCTTAGTTTATCGCCCAATAAATAGACACCATCGTAAGCTAACTTATTTGCTAATGTTGCCAGCACTTCCTTGCTTTCAGGCGATACGACAATAAGCTCACTCCAGTCCGAGCTAGGAGCATTTACATCCTTTTGCCTATATTGCAAAACAGCAGCTTGGTATTTCATAAGGTTATTACCCTATTAGCTTGATATGAACCTTGACACTCTCTGCCATAGCCATGCTGATTACTAGTGACGCGTGTTGCCCCCATACAAATATCAAAATTGGAATGGGTGTGACCAAAGGCCCAAATAGCGGGTTGGTATTTCTCGATGAGGTCATCAAATGATGAGTAGAAATAAGCAGACATTTCATCAATTGGGTAATTCGGGTTTGCCACGCTTAATGATGGTGCAAAGTGGGTGATTACCACAGTTTTTTTACATGTCGTCGGCGCTGATAACGCCGTCTCCAACCACTCATATTGCTGCTTACCTAGCTGAATACAGTCGCCTGGCGTAAAGATGCTACCTTCGTAGCCTATCTGGTAGAAATCATTGATGGACTGACCGACGACCTCTTTTGCCTGTACCTGCTTTTCTCTACCTAAACTAAGCATCTGGCTCCAACCAGTACACCCCATAAAACGAATATTTAAAATTTCGACGGCGTGACACTGAAGAAAGTGAATTCGTTTATGAAGGCTTAAAGAGGCTTTTAAAGCATGCTCTGCTTGTAGCATTTCCGCGATGCCATAATACTCATGATTGCCCGTCACATAGATAATGTGCATACCGGGATATTCATCAGACAACTCAAGCAGTAAATCTTTCGCAGAATCAATTCGTACAATATCACCGGCTAAAATTAATATATCAGGGACATCAACTAACCAACCTTCTGGTTTTTTTTGTCTCTCTAAATGCAAGTCACTGTGCAATGCGATGGTTGTCATGCTTTACCTCTTTCACTTTATTGTTATTCATTTTCGTCACTTAAACGAGACAGGTCATCTAAAGCACCTGGTGACATGACGACTTTCATTTTCTTCTCTAGTTTTACAACCTTCGGATCAAAGTTTTCTAAAATATCTTGATGTGCGTCGAACAAGAATTTCTTCAATTTGGCGCCTTCGCGTTTTTTGAGATGGTCTAGCTTTTGATTTGATTGAAGATAGGTTTGGCAGTCATCTAAAAAGTGTATAAACGAAATGTTTTTGGCTGTCTCTGCGTTATTCACAATGACATTCCAAGAAGGGCCATTAACCTCGTCACCCTGTGTCTCGAAATATACTTCATGGGATGTTTCTGCATGAAACTCGTCATTTAGTCGATAATAGATTTCGCTTAAATATTTTCGTTTTCTCGACTTTAGCTCATCTAGCTCGGCCTCAAGACCGTTCGCCTCTGTTTTGAAATCCCAGAGCATTCCCCCATCGACATTTTTACCATGTTGATCACCTTCAACTAGCTCATAGGGAATGAGTGTTTCAATTATTTCATCCGCTATGCCTTCCAGAAAATCTGATAGAAAGTAGCTTAAGCTTGATATCGTTGAGTAATAGAAATCACCCTCACGATCTAACATTCTTACCCAGTTGTGATTGAGGTAAAGCTGATAGCCTCTTTCTACGAACGCCTTTGGGAAGTCTTTTTTCGTTGCCTCTTGTTGGTATTCATAATCCTGAAGATCATAGCCATAGAGTGAGTCAAACTTAGTTAGGTCAAACTCTGTTCCTTGCAATTCACACAGTCGAAAGGCGTTGTCACCAATACCCGTTAAGGCCGTGGTATAAGCATTGAGTAAATGAATCTGAGGCGACGTTAAGGTTTCATCGTCTGTTTGAGCATCGAATTCCAGATCAAACAACTCTCGGTAAAGAAATGCTTCGACCTTCTCTCTGTTTTCTTCGTAATAGTGTTGACGGTGTTTATTTTTATCTTGCTCTGAATAAGAGAAGAACATTGGGTCAACTAACATCAACAAGCGATTGATTAGTTTCTTGTCAGGCCTATACATTTTCATATTTTAATTACCTAGCCGTTTCGTTAAAGATATTAGTCGTAATCACAATCAGGTGAACCCCACTCTTTCCCAACTGGCCCACCTAAAGCACCTTGCAGCTTTCTGTGTTTACACCAAGCGATAGCGACTTCATCCATCGCGGTATCAGGAATACTTACAAATAATTGTTCAGAGCCTGCTGTTACTTTTTCGATTGCAAACTGCTCGGGGTTACGCATCGATATCAGCGCGTGGGTTTCACAATCACTAAAACGATTATGCTCTTCATAAAGGTATGTACCTGATTCGGCATGATAGGTAATGACCTTTGGGTCTTGCTCGAATTTGATTGCGGTTTTGGCTAGTTCTTTTTGACTTATAAAATGCTGTACGACACTGACTAGGCATTCACTATCAAACGATGCCACCACCACATCAGCAATTTTTCGTTCTTTGATACAAGATGCGTCGGAAATATCTGGCACCCACCTATCGTTAACCAAATCAAAGTAGGCGTTGCCGCAAACTTCAGTGAGCACATAATCACGACTCGTTATCACCCATCTGGCGGGGTTATTTTGTTTGGCTTGCATATCCTTTAAGAAATCCACTAAGTCATCGTCTTTCGGAGGCTCGTTTAAAACAAACTCTTCCGAATGATCACTATCACCTGAGTCCTTATTTTTTGAATTTTCAGAAGGCAAATCTTTAAGAGCAGCTCGCATGTTTTTTAATCTTTGAGATTTTTTATGACTCTCTACAGTAAGTGGCATGGCACTAATTGCTGCATTCAACCATGTATCGACTTCAACACAGATCCTGTCGTTCTCACTAGAGCCAACTACTTCAGTATCTGAATAAGCCAGCGCCTGCTTAATTTGATCTTCGATGGGTAAGTTTGGATCAGCTACCACAAGGCCAAATGCAGGCCAAGAAGCACCACTCTTAATATCATCGTCCCGAGTCACGATCCAATCCCTTGCCTCGTCTTCGTTATCAAACCTTGGCACCTCAATACGATAAAATGAATCTGGAATTTGTATTGATTTTTCATTGTTGAGGTAGCAAGTAATCCGCGCGCTTTCTTCAGGCAAGTAGGCTCTATCAGATTGAAGTAACTCTAAAGCCTGCCTAAATGTTTCAATAGGCTCGGGAAAATGATCTCTCATGTCATAGGCACGAAAGCATAAAATACTGGAGTGATGATGTTGGTTTGTTTTATTCATGACACTATTATTCAACAGGTCTTGGAAATGTGTTTTTATTTCCTCCCAGCCGCTAAATTCTTCTGATCCAAAATGAATAAGCTCCCCTTCAAAGGATTCTTGCCCCTTCCCTTTTGTATAATCATCAATAAGGTAATCACCTTTACTTAGATTTTTATGTGGTGAAATGATGAGCTGATTGACCACCTTAAAACCTAAATTCTCTTCAACCCAAAGCCGTTTTTCAACGTAACACAGCGGGTTCTTTATTGAAGGCGCTGTGAGAATATATACATCTATTGAAGGGTGATCATTTAACCAATGAAAAACATCTATAGCACCCGGAAGTGGCGCCAAGTTCTGAAAAAAACCCTTTATGCTCTGAGGAAATTTAATGTCAGGATTTGTTTTCCTGCTATGTTTATAAGAACTTTGAAAGTCGCAAAGGGTGTCGTCCATGTCGATATACACTATTTTTTGCATTTTATATCTCTATTTTGTTTACAGGGTACGTTCCTGTGTTCTCCAGCGGCCATTTTATGCAGCAGATTTATCGATAGCATAAGCAATGAAAGTGACCAAGCTTATCAACACGTAGAGGCCTGCAAAAACTTGAGGGAGTTTGCCGCTATATATGTTCCGAAGGTACTGCTACTATTAACATTATTTCGTTTCTTTAAGCCCCTATCTTCACGAGCGAATTTAACATTTGTAGCTTTATAACTATTATTATTCTCGCGAACTTACTCAAAGCGAATCACATCACCATTAATAGGTCTACGGGGTACATGTTTGAAATCTTTTATATGAGCAAAAACACGTTCACAGCAGCGTTAAAGCTATAGTCGAAGCCCATATCAATACAATTCAGAAAGCTTAGCGCTGAATTTGTTCTCAATTTCATCACTAAGTTCATCTTTATTGGTCGCTTCCGAGCTTATGATCTGTTCATAAACCCAGTTGGAAATTGCCTCATAATTATCAGAATGTGAAAGACCACCAAAGAACGTCACGAGATGACGCTCGTACTTTGGAATGCCGAAGCGGAAACACAAGCCCTCTCCCAGATTACTTACGGTTGAGTTAACCTCCAACTGAAGCCGTTCAAAGATACTTTTATTATTAACTGCGTATAGAATCGTCATATTATTGCTCGTCATCTTAGATGTTTGGATTAAATTGACCATTAAAACGACTCGACAATAAAGAATCCATTGCCGAACCGTCTTGTCTCGTAAGGTTGGGCACAAAACGAGAGTAAACACTAAACAACATTTTTGTGTTTGAGTGCCCCATCTGTCGCGCGATCCACTCTGGGTTTTCCCCTGAAGCCAGCCACAATGTTGCCGCAGTGTGGCGGGATTGGTACGGTCGTCTCTTTTTAATACCTAGCGTTTTTAATAGCGG
>ENA-OSET01005654-OSET01005654.1-sediment-metagenome-genome-assembly--contig:-NODE-5654-length-10478-cov-17.332949_pt1 | contig 10478 bp, 11 predicted proteins | sample MGYA00237882_ERZ534229 | MGnify/ENA primary metagenome ERZ534229 (study PRJEB26408, sample SAMN06266212) | sediment metagenome | isolation source: Hudson Canyon methane seep mesocosm | place...
TGCGTTATTATTTGTTGATGGTGTGAGTTCTATTGCCAGCCTTGAATTTAAAATGGATGAATGGGGTGTTGATGCGTCTATTAGTGGTTCACAAAAAGGCTTTATGTTGCCTGCTGGATTAGCGATTGTTGCTTTCAGCCAGAAAGCATTAGCCCTAACAGAAACCGCTACTTTTCCACGTTGTTTCTTAGATTTAAAAGACCAAATGGCACAAAATGCCTTAGGTTATACGCCTTACACCCCTTCTACACCGATGCTACATGGTTTACGTGCAGCATTAGATTTATTATTAGAAGAAGGCATGGAAAATGTTTATGCGCGTCATCATCGTTTAGCAGAAGGCACGCGTAAAGCGATTGCTGCATGGGGCTTAAAAACTTGTGCAGAAGCCGGTTTTGAATCTGATACCGTTTCAGCGATTGTTGTTCCTGAAGGCAAAGATGCTCGTGATGTGATTGCAACCGCCTTTAATAAATATGATATTTCATTAGGTGCGGGCTTAACTGAATTAATGGGTAAAGTCTTCCGTATCGGTCATATCGGTGATATGAATGATGTTTCAATGTTAGGTGCAATTGCCGGTGTTGAAATGGCATTACTCGATAATGGCTTTGATATTAAAGCAGGCAGCGGTGTTGCCGCTGCGATTGAATATTATCGTACAACTGCTGCATAAACTTTCTCAATTTTTATGCTAAAACAAGGCATCACTGCAAACCGTAGTGGTGCCTTTTTTATGCCCGCTAAATAAATAGGAATATTATGAGTTTAAATAGCTATCAAAATGTAGATCGTGAACAATTAGCCAAAGACCTTGATGAGATTCATAAGCAAACGCTTGCCCGCATCAGCGAAAAGGATTTTACGCATTTAAAGAAAATGCAACGCTGGGGAAAACTCTGTTCAATACTCGGCTATGGCACTGCATGGATTACCCCTAATCCTTTTTCAGCACTATTAATTAGCCAAGGTAGCTTTACACGTTGGACGCATTTTGCTCATCCTATTGTGCATAAAGGCTACGATAAAGTACCGAATATACCTAAACACTATACCAGCAAAAAATTTGCTCAAGGCTGGCGACGATTTTTAGATTGGCCGGATTGGATTACCCCCGCAGGCTGGCATCAAGAACATGATATTTTACATCACTATAATTTAGGTGAAAAATTAGACCCAGACCATTTACAACATAATATGGAATGGCTCAGACAATCTAATGCCCCTATGTGGGTGCGTGTGGGTATTATTGCGGGCTTTACGGCTTTATGGAAAATACTCTATTACACACCAAGAACGCATAAAGAACTTCGCATTAGTCAAGCACGTCAACAAGGTCAAGCCGCTCCCAAATTTACTCGTACCGGTGCTTGGAGTTTCTTTACGCCACATGGACGCGCTTTGTGGCTACAGAGTATTTTACCTTACATCAGTTTTCGTTTTGTCTTGTTGCCGGCTTTATTTTTACCGCTAGGCACAACCGCCGCGATGAGTGTTTTAATCACCTCAATTATTGCTGAAGCGTTTACCAATATGCACACCTTTTTAGTGATTGTGCCTAATCATGCCGGTGATGATGTGATGATGTTTGATGAAAAAGGTAAAGGACGTGGTGAATTCTTTTTACGCCAAATATTAGGCTCGGTAAATTATCCTACCGGCTCTGATTTTAATGATTTTTTCTATGGCTGGCTAAACTATCAAGTAGAACATCATATTTGGCCAGATATTCCTTTGAGCCAGTATCAATATGTACAACCTCAGGTCGTTGAAGTCTGTAAAAAACATGGTATACCCTACCGTCAAGACTCAGTATTTAAACGCTTATTAAAAGCGATCGATATTATGATTGGGCGTACTTCAATGTTAAAACCACTACCCGCCACTCAATAAAAAATCTGCACACATAAAAAAGCCGCTGTTATCTAATATAACAACGGCTTTAAATTCTGAATTTAAACTTATAAAGACTTACCAGCCTCGTTTAACAATCTTACACTGTACGGTTACTTCTTCCATGAAACAACGATATTTTTCTTTGCCTTCGTAATCACCTTCACAAGGCTCACAGACTAACTTGCCTTTTTCTAATACCTTATCTTTTCCCCAACCATAGCCCATGCTATTACACATTTCAGTGGTATATTTTTTAAAACGATACCCTGTTGAGGCGCTTTTCTCTGCTTTTGCTTTATCTTTACAACCTGCTGTCGGCTTCAAATCCCCGGTCACTGACTCATAAACCCACTCATCAGTACTAATGGCTGATGCTTGTTGTGAAAACATAAAGATTGATGCGACTAAAAATGCTATTTTAAATTTCATAGTGAACCTCGTTAAATTACCTATAATTTTTGGCATTTTAGCATTAATCAAAACAAGATTGAAATATATAGACCACCTTCATTGAGCGTTAATAGATTATTCAAGCCTTAAACTCAACACGCATCATGCTATAATCAAAAAGTAGTACTCTTTAATTCACTTATATTGGAGCCATAAAACAATGAAAAAAATGATAAAATTTCTACCGCTGGTGGCGTTATTAATAAGCCCACTAACACAGGCTAAAGATGTCATTATTCCACTAGAAGATAATGCTCAAATTTTAGGGAAATGGTCTATTTATGCTGAAACAGCCGCTTTACATAAAACTAAAAAATTAGTTAATAATAAATGGGATTTTAAAGAAAATGGCAGCTTAGTCTCAACCGCATTTGATCCACGACTCGATTCTGAAACCTCTGTTAAAGTAAAATATTTCATCGAAGATGGTTTTATTAAAAAACAAGTTCAACCCGGTAGAGAAAAATACGAAACCTGCAAAGTGGTTAAATTGGAAGGTAAAGATTTGATATTACATTGTAAATATTTATATTACCTACTAAGACGTTAATTACGTATTATCAGGCAGATAGCTAGCACTCTATCTGCCTAGCATCATTAGGATTAACTATTTTCAATCACAATATTAGGAAAGCGGCTGCTAAAATCTTTACTTTTCAACGCTAATTTTCCTGCCATTTTACGAGCAATATCTTTATACATGTCCGCCGCACGACTTTCTGGTGCTGCAACAACCGTTGGTCGCCCACAATCTGCAAATTCACGAATAGATTTATCTAACGGCAACGAACCTAATAACGCAAGTTCATTTTTTTCTGCCATTTCAGCCCCGCCGCCTGCACCAAAAATAGCCTCTTCATGACCGCATTCGCTACAAATATGCATACTCATATTTTCAACAATACCTAATACTGGCACATTGACCTTATTAAACATGCCTAAGCCACGCTGAGCATCAATTAATGCAATATCTTGAGGTGTGGTGACAATCACCGCTCCGCTCACTGGAATTTGCTGTGCTAAGGTTAATTGGATATCACCGGTACCGGGTGGTAAATCGACAATTAAATAATCTAAATTATCCCAATTGGTATCATTTAATAATTGTTGTAACGCATTAGTGACCATCGGTCCCCGCCAAATCATAGGTTGATCAGGGTCAATTAAATAACCAATCGAAATAGTTTGAATGCCATAAGATATTTTAGGCATCATAGTTTTATTATCTTGGCTTTCAGGAAAGCCCGATAAACCTAACATGGTTGGAATACTCGGCCCATAAATATCCGCATCTAAAATCCCGACTCTCGCTCCCTCAGCCGCCAAAGCTAAAGCTAAATTTACTGAGGTGGTCGATTTACCTACCCCACCTTTTCCAGATGCGACCGCTACAATATTTTTGATATTTTTAATCGGCTGTAAGCTTTTTTGCACCCCATGAGCAACAATATTAACCTTAATATTAACCTTAGCAGCAACAACGCCTTCTATAGACTCAAGTTGAGTCACTAGCTGCTCTTTAAAGCCCTCAATAAAGCTTTTTGCAGGATAACCCAATTCCAAATCAACAATGACTTTACCATTATCTACTGCAATGGCTTTAACCGAACCCGCTGTGACCAAATCAGTATTAACATTAGGGTCAATTATAGTTTTTAAGCTATTTTCTATCTCATTTTTTTCAATCATCATTATACAAATATAAGCTCTTAGCGAAGAAAGTTAGATTAATGCAACTGCATTTTTATTGATAGCATAACGCCTTATTTACTATAAAAAAATCATAAAATTAATAAGTGATTAGGCTAAATTTTAGGCAAAAAAAAAGACTCTACATTTTCATGTAAGTCTTTTGATTTTCAATTGGTCGGGACGATAGGATTTGAACCTACGACCCCCACACCCCCAGTATGGTGCGCTACCAAACTGCGCTACGCCCCGACATATTGAAACTACTCTTCAAGATAATACTAAATCTTAAGATAAGCTCGCATAGTATAAAGTAACTGTACGACTTATCAATAAAATCATTTAAGAATTTCTAAAATATCTTCTAATTCATCGATCATCTGATGAATAACTTGTTTAGTTCGTGCCGAATCATCTTTGGAGCCATCGCTCTCTAAATGTGCTCTTGCACCGCCAATGGTATATCCTTGTTCATAAAGCAATGCTCTAATTTGGCGAATTAGAATAACATCATTGCGTTGATAATAGCGTCTATTTCCTCGTCTTTTTACAGGATCTAACTGTTCAAATTCTTGTTCCCAATAGCGTAATACATGTGGTTTAACACCGCATAATTCACTTACTTCGCCGATTGCGAAATAACGTTTTGCGGGTATAATCGGTAACTCATTATTGTTACTTGGTTCCAGCATAAGCTTCTACTCGCGTCTTTAACTTCTGTCCTGTTCTAAAAGTGGTAACTCGTCTAGCAGAAATAGGAATTTCTATTCCTGTTTTAGGGTTTCGTCCTGGACGGCTACTTTTGTCTCTTAATTCAAATTTTCCAAAACCAGAGATTTTTACTTGCTCGCCTTGCTCTAATGAAGATTTTATTTCCTCAAAAAAAAACTCGACCATTTCTTTCGCTTCTCTTTTATTTAATCCTAAATCATCAAATAATTTTTCAGCAAAATCTGCTTTGGTAACTGCCATCTATTCTAATCTCTCAATTTTGCATTAATTCGGCTAGATAAAGTATCTAACACGCTGTTTACTATAGCATCAATTTCAGAATCTGTAAGAGTTTGTGTCTTATCTTGCAATACTAAAGCTAATGCGACACTTTTAAAACCTTCGTTAACTCCTTGACCTCGATAAATATCAAAAACTTTTACGTCTTTAATTAAAGTTTCTTTACATTGGTCGATACAGTCTTTTATGTCCTGAAATGACACCTCTTCTTTTACTAATAACGCTAAATCACGACGTACTGATGGAAATTTAGACAAGCTACTGAAACTTGGCACTTTTCTATCTAATAGTACATCTTGTGATAATTCAAACAAAAACACATTACAATCAAAATCTAATTGCTTTTCTAACGTAGGGTGTAACATTCCGATCCAGCCCAAAGAACGCCCGTCTAACGTCTTAATTTCGGCACTCTGTCCTGGATGTAATGCACTATGTTCCGCAGCTATAAACTGTATCTCGCACCCTGTTAAGGTACAAATGGCTTCCACATCTGCTTTGACATCGTAAAAATCAACTTTACGCGTCTTTTCTCCCCACTGTTCAGCATTCACTGAGCCTAATGCCAAACCTGCCAACATTTTTTCTTGTTGCTCAACATCTATACCTAAAAAACGCTGCCCTGCTTCAAACAAACGCACTCGGCTATGTTGACGCTTCGTATTATAAGCCGCAGCCTGTAATAATCCACACCATAAACTGGTACGCATGACTGCTAAATCCGATGAAATCGGATTCTGTAGTTTAATATAATTATCATTCGGCAATATCATTTTTTGCAAAGCTTCCCCTACAAAACTATAGGTAATTGCTTCTTGATAATCTCGAGCCACTAAGACATCTTTAATTTGATCAATTTCTAAAAGAGCTTCAGGGGCTTGTGTTAATGCAGAACGCATTAATAAACTACTCTGAGGTAGGTTATTATAACCGTACACACGCCCAATTTCCTCAATTAAATCGGCTTCAATCGCAATATCAAAACGAAAGCTCGGTGGCGTGACCAACCATCCATCAGTAGTCGTCTCAACCTGCATGCCTAATCGCTTCAAAATATCATCTACTTCACTATTAGGTAATGATACGCCTAATATACGCTGTATTCGTTGCTGACGTAATAATACACCAGACTGTTTCGGCAATGTAGTCGCATTTGTTATATCTGTGATAGAACCAACACTTCCTCCAGCAATCTCTACAATTAATGCCGTGGCACGTTCAATCGCTCGGTGTTGTAATTCAAAATCAACCCCGCGCTCAAAACGATGTGATGAATCAGTATGCAAGCCATATTGTCTAGCTTTACCCATCATAAAACGAGGGTTAAAAAAAGCACATTCTAAAAATATAGACTGAGTCTTATCTGAAACCGCGGTTTCGCTACCGCCCATAATACCGGCTAAGGCAACTACTTTTTCACTGTCTGCAATCACTAATGTATCAGGCTCTAATTTAAGTTCCTGGTGATTAAGTAATGTGACTACTTCATTTGCTTGCGACAAACGTACCTGAATATCACCCGACAAAGTATCCGCATCAAAGGCATGTAAAGGCTGACCTAACTCCAACATCACATAATTGGTGACATCAACCACTGCACCCAAGCTTGCAACACCTGAACGTCGTAAACGCTCCTGCATCCATAACGGCGTTGCTGCCGCTATATTAATATTTTTAATCAAACGCCCTAAATAACGCGGACACGCATTAGCATCACTCACCTCAACAGCAAGCTGTTCTTGATGCTCAACACTAACTGCCGCATAATTTGTCACACTAAAATCAATTTTATTCAGTAAAGCAACTTCTCGTGCTACCCCTTCAAGACTCAAACAATCCGCTCTATTAGGCGTTAAATCCACTTCAATTAACTGATCATTTAAGGATAAATAGTCACGAATATCAGTACCCACGGGTGCATCATTCGCCAGCTCCATTAATCCATCCGCATCCTTTGCTAAACCTAACTCTTTTTCAGAGCACAGCATCCCAAATGATAACTCACCGCGTAATTTTGATTTTTTAATCTTAAAATTTTCAGGTAATACCGCGCCAATTAAAGCCGCAGGTATTTTCAATCCTTCACGTACATTACTTGCTCCGCAAACAATCTGTAGCGACTCATCTTCACCGACATTAACTTGGCAAATTCTTAATTTATCGGCATCGGGATGTGCTGTAACCGACATCACTTCAGCAACCACAACCCCTTTAAAATCGGCAGCTGCAGGCTGAACGGAATCCACTTCCAAACCAGCCATAGTAATCTGTTCAACTAATTCGCCAGTCTCAATTTTATAATCGACTAATTCTTTTAACCACGCTTCACTAAATTGCATTTTCGTACTGTCCCTTAATTAAATTGCTCAAGAAATTTAAGATCATTTTCAAAAAATAGCCTTAAATCATTGATGCCATAACGCAACATAGCAAGCCTTTCTACGCCCATACCAAATGCAAAGCCTGTAAAGGCTTCTGTATCAATCTCAACAGATTTAAACACTTCAGGATGAATCATACCGCAGCCCATAACTTCCAACCAACCTGTTTGACTACACACTCGACAGCCCTTGCCTTCACACATCACACATTCAATATCAACTTCTGCTGACGGCTCAGTAAAGGGAAAATAAGAAGGTCTAAAACGAACTTGAATATCCTTTTCAAAAAAGGCTCTTAAAAATTCATATACCACGCCTTTTAAATCTGCAAAACTGACATTTTCATCGACTAAGAAACCTTCCACCTGATGAAACATAGGCGTATGCGTCACATCAGAATCACAACGATAAACTCGACCCGGTGCAATGACTTTTAACGGCGGCTGATATTTTTCCATCGAACGCACTTGTACCGGCGAGGTATGCGTTCTTAATAAGGTGTGTGCATCAAAATAAAAGGTATCATGCATCGCTCGTGCTGGATGATGAGATGGAATATTTAACGCTTCAAAATTATGATAATCATCTTCAATTTCAGGGCCTTCTTCTACCTTAAAGCCCACACTTGAAAAGATTTTAGTAATACGTCTTAACGTCAAGGTGACAGGATGAAGCCCTGCTACCGATGCCTGCCCTCTTCCTGGCAATGTCACATCAATCGTTTCACTTGCTAAACGTGCCGCTAATACTGCTGCTTGCAATGCTTGTTTACGAGATTCTAACGCCGTTTGAAAATCAGACTTAACTTGATTAATCGCTTGACCAGCAACACGCCGCTGCTCAGGCTCAAGTTTTCCTAAGGTTTTCATCTGTAAGGTAAAAGCACCTTTTTTACCTAAATATTGCACACGGATAGTATCTAACGCAGATAAATCGTTAGCTATTTCAATTTCTTGTAACGCTTGAGCAAGAATTTCTTCGAGAGTCGCTGACACAGTTAAGTTCGCTTATATTAAAAAATGAAAAGGAATGAAGATATTTAGCAAAAAAAAGGGCTTGTAAGCCCCTTTTTCCTAACTATTTTCCTAGCTTATAATTCAGCTAGTTTATGATACTGAACTTCTATTTGCTTTCGCAATTTCTGCAATCGCCGCAAAAGCATCCATATCACGTACCGCGATATCCGCTAATACTTTACGATCAATAATCACATTAGCTTTATTTAAACCATTAATTAAACGGCTATATGAAATATCACATAAACGTGCCGCTGCATTAATTCGCACAATCCATAATGCACGGAAAGTACGCTTTTTGTTTTTACGATCACGATAAGCGTATTGACCCGCTTTAATAACCGCTTGTTTAGCAACGCGATAAACCCGACTACGTGCGCCGTAATAACCTTTCGCTTGCTTTAAAATTTTCTTATGTCTTGCTCGCGCAGTGACACCTCTTTTTACTCTAGCCATCTTCTTCTCCTAAATTAACTGTAAGGTAATAAACGTGCTGCCATACGCACATCTGACGAATGAAGAGTGGCTGCTTTGCGCAAATGTCTTTTACGCTTTGTTGATTTTTTAGTTAAGATGTGACGACGATGTGACTGCCCACACTTAAAATTCCCTTTGCCGGTACGTTTAAAACGTTTCGCAGCACCACTATGGGTTTTAATTTTTGGCATTTATTTTCTCCAATATAATAAAAATAACACATCCTTGTTATAGAAACCCAATAAGGCAAAATGCAAAGGCCCGACTGAATTAAAAAAGCTACGATTCCTATCGTAGTAAATTCAACACTTATTTTTTCTTTTTCGGCCCTAAAACCATCACCATTTGGCGACCTTCCATCTTAGGAAATTGCTCAACGGCGGCTAATTCAATTAAATCCTTTTCAACACGCTTTAATAGCTCCATACCAATTTCTCTATGTGCCATTTCACGTCCACGAAAACGCACGGTAATTTTAGTTTTATTACCTTCTTCAAGAAATTTAGTTAAATTACGTAATTTAACATTGTAATCGCCGATATCCGTTCCAGGTCTAAATTTAATTTCTTTAACCTGAATTTGTTTTTGTTTTTTCTTGGCCATCTGTAATTTTTTATTTTGGTCAAATAAAAACTTACCATAGTCCATAATTTTACAAACAGGCGGATCCGCATTAGGTGATACCTCGACCAAATCCATAGTTGCTTCAGCTGCTAATTTCTTAGCATCGATCAGCGACATAATACCGCCCTGTCCTTCAGGCAAACCTGTCAATCTAACACGTCTCGCGATAATGTCATCGTTTAATCGTGTTGCATCTTTTTTAGAAGCGATACCCTATTCCTCCAGTTAATAAAATTATAATTTGTCTTTAATCTCTTGCTTCAGTCGTGTACTAAAATCATCAACTGAAAAACAGCCTAAATCATCGCCTTTTTGTGTCCTAACGGTCACAAGCCCTTCTTCTAATTCTTTATCTCCGATAATTAAAAGATACGGGATACGCTGCATAGAATGCTCACGAATTTTAAAGCCTATTTTCTCATTTCTCAAGTCAATTTTTGCTCTAAAACCTTGTTGCGTTAATTCACGACAAACTTCTTCGGCATATTCATTATGACGACTTGCGATATTTAATACCACCACTTGCTCAGGTGATAACCATAATGGCATCGTTCCCGCATGTTGCTCAATTAAAATACCAATAAAACGTTCCAATGAGCCTAATATAGCACGATGCAACATAACAGGCGTATGTTTAGTGCCATCTTCTGCAATATAAGCGGCATCTAAACGTCCTGGCATTGAAAAATCAACCTGAATCGTCCCACATTGCCACACACGCTCTAAACAATCCTTAAGAGAAAATTCAATTTTAGGTCCGTAAAAAGCCCCTTCGCCAGGCTGTAAATCCCAATCTAAGCCTTTATTATTCAAAGCTAACTCTAATGACTTTTCAGCTTTATCCCACACTTCATCTGAACCTACACGTTTTTCTGGACGCGTTGATAATTTAATAATGACCTCATTAAAACCAAAGTCTTTATAAACATCAAAT
>ENA-OSET01005656-OSET01005656.1-sediment-metagenome-genome-assembly--contig:-NODE-5656-length-10475-cov-3.176861_pt1 | contig 10475 bp, 9 predicted proteins | sample MGYA00237882_ERZ534229 | MGnify/ENA primary metagenome ERZ534229 (study PRJEB26408, sample SAMN06266212) | sediment metagenome | isolation source: Hudson Canyon methane seep mesocosm | place: USA:Hudson...
GGGCAGACTTGAACTGCCGACCCCAGCATTATGAATGCTGTGCTCTAACCAGCTGAGCTACGTAGCCACAAACTCGATGTTCTCGAGGGCGCGTATTTTCGCGATACTCGCCCCCAAAGTCAAGCCCGCGTGGGGGCTATTTTTGTTGTTTTACACATTAAAGCGGAAGTGGATAACATCCCCGTCTTTAACGATGTATTCTTTGCCCTCAAGGCGCCATTTTCCGGCATCTTTGGCGCCCTGTTCACCATTATATTCAATGAAATCGTCATAACTCATCACTTCGGCGCGAATAAAGCCCTTTTCAAAGTCTGTATGGATCTTGCCGGCCGCCTGGGGGGCGGTCGAGCTCACTGGGATGGTCCAGGCTCGCACTTCCTTAACGCCGGCGGTAAAGTAGGTGTGCAGGTTCAACAGGTTGTATCCGGCCCTGATAACGCGGTTGAGGCCAGGTTCTTCCATGCCCAAGCCTTCCAGGAACTCCATTTTCTCTTCGTCTTCCAGCTCGGCGATTTCAGCTTCAATCTGGTTGCAAACAACCACTACAACGGCTTCTTCTGCTGCTGCAATCTCGCGAACGGTATCGAGGTAGGGATTGTCCTCAAAACCTTCCTCATCGACGTTGGCGATGTACATAGTGGGCTTGAGCGTTAGGAACGTCATTTCCTTCAGCAACTCTTTGTCATCATCGCTCAGGGGGAAGGAGCGCAGAGGTTTGGCTTCGTCCAGGTGAGGAAGGATTTTTTCCAGCAGCGGCTTGAGCTTCAGGGCTTTTTTGTCCTGTCCCTTGGCGAGTTTGGTCACTCGTAGAATGGATTTTTCTACGGCTTCCAGGTCGGCGAGGGCGAGCTCGGTGTTGATGACCTCGATGTCTGCTGCAGGGTCAATTTTGTTGGCCACGTGAATCACGTTTTCATCTTCGAAGCAGCGCACAACGTGTGCAATGGCATCGGTTTCGCGAATGTTGGCCAGGAATTTATTGCCCAGGCCTTCGCCTTTCGATGCACCTGCAACCAAGCCGGCAATGTCGACAAACTCCATGGTCGTGGCAATGGTTTTTTCGGGTTTAACGATGGCGGCCAACTTGTCCTGTCGCAGATCGGGTACAGGCACAACACCGGCATTGGGTTCAATGGTGCAGAAAGGAAAATTCTCTGCGCCAATGCCCGCTTTGGTCAGGGCATTAAACAGGGTGGATTTACCGACGTTGGGCAGGCCAACAATGCCGCAATTAAAGCCCATGCTGTGTTCTCCTCACTTTTTACTGTGTAATTCGTTCATGGCGCCTTCCCAGTTACCCTGGGCGGCCAGTGGTAGCTGGCGGGTGGCGTCGTAGATGGCGTCGTCAATCAAGCCTTGTTCGGACAGGCTGGCTTTTTTCAGCACGTAGCCCACCACTTGTTTGGCGTTGCCGGGGTGGCCAATGCCCAGTCTCAGGCGGCCAAAATTTTTGTTGTTTCCCAGGGCGCTGATAATGTCACGCAGGCCGTTGTGACCGCCGTGGCCACCGCCTCGTTTCAGTTTGGCAACGCCGGGATCGAGGTCTAGCTCGTCGTGGGCTACCAGAATTTCTTCGGGCTCAATTTTGTAAAAATTGGCCATAGCAATTACGGCCTGACCGCTGCGATTCATAAAGGTGGTGGGCACCAGCAGGCGCACGTCTTGCCCTTTAAGGTTGATGCGTGCAGTGAGGCCAAAAAATTTGTTTTCCGGGCTCAAACTGGTGGAGTACTGACGCGCTATTTCTTCAACGAAGTCGGCACCGGCATTGTGTCGGGTGCGATCATATTCCGCACCGGGGTTGCCCAGTCCAACAATAAGTTTGATTGCAGTGCTCATTGCGCAGCTCGTTTCAGTTTACAGGCCGATTAAAATCATAGGCCAGATTGTAAAGAACCCGAAGACAGAAGTCTTCGGGTTCTCGAGTCTAGCGATGTGCAGAGCGTTAAGCTCTGCAGGGGCAGGATTACTCCTTGCCAGCTTCTTCGCCGTCTTCGGCAGCGGGTGCTGCTTCTTCTTCATCTTCGTCGTCGCTTGCCGAGCCCTTAGGCTTGGTAATCGCAGCGATCAACAGATCGTGATCCGCACCGTGGCTCAGAGAAACAGACTCAACGCCCTTAGGCAGGGTCAGGTCAGAAATGTGAATGTTTTCACCCAGCTTCAGGTCGGCCAGATCCACTTCGATAAACTCGGGCAGGTTGGCTGGCAAACAGGTTACGTCAAGCTGTGATGCTGCGTGAGAGATGTTGCCACCTTCCATTTTAGCGCCGTGACAGATGTCTTCGTTGATGAAGTGCAGTGGCACTTGCATGTGAAGTTTCTTGGTCTTGGATACGCGCAGGAAGTCAGCGTGCAGAATGATGTCTTTTGCAGGGTGACGCTGCAGATCCTTCAGGATCACATCTTCTTCTTTGCCGGCAATGCTCAGGCTGATGATGTGAGAATAAAATGCTTCATTCTCCAGGTGTTTCATCAGGTCTTTGTGTACCAGGGTAATGTTCGCAGGCTTTTTGTTAGAGCCGTAAACGATGGCTGGAATGTTGCCTTCCAGACGACGCAGGCGGCGGCTCGCACCTTTCCCCATATCATCACGGAGTGTTGCTTCAATTTTAAAATCATCAGACATTGTAAAGTCCTTACTGTTTTGCCACAAAGGTCCGCGACCAGAACACAATGTGGGTTGCTATAAACAAATTAAGCGCGATTGAAACAATCACGCTTAATTTGCACGTTAATGAGTGTTATGTAAGCCGTTTAATTAACGGAACATTGCACTCAAAGATTCTTCATTACTCAGTCGACGCATGGCTTCGGCCAACATCTTCGACAGCGTGAGCGGGCGCACTCGATCACAGTTAAGCGCTGCGCTTGAAAGTGGAATGGAATCGGCAACAACCAATTCATCAAGCACGGATCCGTTCAAATTCTCAATGGCTTTTCCGGACAGAACCGGGTGTGTGCAATAGGCTATAACCTTGATGGCGCCACGCTCTTTGAGGGCGCTGGCGGCATTACACAATGTGCCTGCGGTATCGACCATGTCGTCAACCAGCAAGCAGGTGCGGTTTTCAACCTCACCAATCAAATTCATCACTTCCGCCACGTTGGCGGTGGGGCGACGTTTATCGATGATCGCCAGATCAACTTCCAATTGTTTAGCCACTGCGCGGGCTCTGACCACGCCACCGATGTCCGGTGATACAACAATCAGATTTTCGTATTTCTGACGGTGAATGTCGTCCAGCAATACGGGTGACGCGTAGACATTGTCCACGGGTACATCAAAAAAGCCCTGAATCTGCTCTGCGTGTAAATCGACGGTTAGTACTCTGTCGATACCAACACCGACCATCATGTCGGCGACCACTTTTGCAGAGATTGGCACGCGAGAAGATCGCACGCGGCGGTCTTGTCTGGCGTAACCAAAGTAGGGAACCACCGCGGTCACTCGACCGGCTGACGCGCGTCTAAGGGCGTCGACCATTACGATCAGTTCCATTAAATTGTCGTTGGTGGGCGCGCAGGTGGATTGCACCACAAAGACATCGCGACCCCGAACGTTTTCGTTCAGTGAGACGGCAATTTCGCCATCAGAGAACTTGGTTACCGTTGCGTCTCCCATCGGGATGCCGAGGCGCTTAACGATTTTTTGAGCCAATGCCGGGTTTGCGTTGCCGGTGAAGACCATTAAGTCAGCCACATTCATTACCTTTTTTGCCGATGGGAATTTAATGCCGTCTATATATAGCTAGGAAAATGGCTGGGGTGGAAGGATTCGAACCTTCGCATGACGGGATCAAAACCCGCTGCCTTACCGCTTGGCTACACCCCAGTAGCAACTTATCACAGGACCAGATCGTGTAAGGGTGAGCGATTCACTCCCTTTGCCACAAATCCCCGCAAATTGACAGGCGCTTTGGCTAGTATAGCCGCTGCGTCGTCTGCAGATTTGAACGAGGCAAAGACACAAGCACCTGTTCCTGTCATTTGAGCCCGACCGTACTGGTCAAGCCATTGAAGTGCTTCATCCACTGCTGGATAGAGCGATCTTACTAATGGCTGGCAGTCATTCCGACCACCCTGCTCAAGAAAGGCCGCTACTGTAATGTCGGATGTGTCTCTTGTCAATTCTTTGTGGGAAAAAATGTTGGCGGTTGAGACATGGCAGTCCGGGGTCAGCACCAGATACCAAAGCTCAGGCATTTCAACGGCTTGCAGTCTGTCTCCCGTGCCTTCGGCCCAAGCGGTATTCCCCTGGATAAATACGGGCACATCTGCCCCGAGTTTAGCGCCTATTTGTGTGAGCGCATCCAGGCTCAGCCCCGTGCCCCACAGGTGGTTGAGCCCCACCAGAGTCGTGGCCGCGTCGCTGCTGCCACCACCGATACCGCCGCCCATAGGCAGGTTTTTGCGCAGAGTGATATCGGCCCCCAGCTGGCAATTGCTGGCGCCTTGTAGCATGCGGGCAGCCTTTACCACCAGGTTATCCTCGGGTGGCACACCCGGTAAGATAGGGTTCAAGGTAATTTGATTGTCTGAACGCGGGTCAAAAAGCAGTTCGTCACCAAAATCCAGCAGCTGAAACAGGGTTTGCAGGTTGTGGTAGCCGTCTGCTCTTTGTCCCGTAATGTGGAGAAACAGATTCAGCTTGGCCGGGGCGGGCAGGCGGAGTGGGCAGGGTATCTGAGGGGGCATCTTGTTCGGGTTCCGATGACTCTTAAATGTCGCTTAAAGGTAGAAAAAGGGTGCCTATATTAGTCGCACTCAGGGTAAACGCCACTTCTTTATGATCAGGGTGATGCGTGTGCTGCCTTTGCTTGCAATGATTTTGCGGGGCAATTGCCAATGCATTACGTCCTGAAAGGGGCTGTAGTCCAGCTGCCAGCCCAGTTGTTTCAATTGGCTGAGGTCGCCACTCACCGATCGCTGCTCCAATTCTGGCGGGGCCACGGGGCTAGGAATGCCCCTTGCCCAGTAGTACAGGGCATCCAGCGGCAGGGTGTACCCCAGAGTGTTCAGCAGCAGTTCATTGGCGCTGGCTGCGTGGATATCGGCCTGCCCAGCCTGTTTGAGCGTAACGCCACCGGAATCGCTCTTAATTTGAGTGCTGCCCTGACCCAGGGGGCCGCTCAGGTGAATGGAGTAGCCCTCTCGGTCCTGCTGCCAGTTGATATTGGCGCTCTGCCGGAGAGACTTTCCGCGGGGGTCTTGTGCTGCGATACCGAGTTTGCCGTTAAGCGCCCACTGCTCAATCGCCCCGGCGTCGCCCTGCGCGGGGGAATCGAGGGGGGAGCGGGCTTGGTGGCTACAGGCGCTCAGCAGCAGGCCGGCAAGGGTGAATACAAAAAAGCGATATAACACCGTTTATTCAGTGTCCACTTATTCGGCTTCCATGGTCGGTTCGGATTCCAGTCGCTCTATCACTGCGGGTATCACGTCGCTGCCGGGGTTCAGTTTGAGGCCTTCGGCCCAGGTTTTACGCGCTTCTTCAATCATGCCACTCTTCCACAACACCTCGCCGAGGTGGGCGGCTACTTCATGGTCCGGAAAGACTTTCATGGCTTGGCGAAGGCGTAACAGCGCTTCATCGAGATTGCCCAGGCGATATTGTACCCAGCCCATGCTGTCGATCACGGCAGGGTCGTCAGGCCTGAGGTTAAGGGCCTGGCTAATCAGCTGGTAGGCTTCTTGATAGCGGTCTGTTCGGTCTGCCAGTGTATATCCCAGTGCGTTCAGGGCGGTGGCATTGTTGGGGTCGTATTTAATAATTGAACGCAGATCCAGTTCAGACAGTTCGAGCAAGTTGCGACGCTCGTTCAGCATAGCGCGTGCATAGAGCAGGTTGCTGCTGCTAGGCCTTTGAGCAAGGGCTTCGGTCAATATCGCCTCGGCCTGTTCCAGATAGTTGTGTTTGCTCAGCAGTTCTGATTCCAGCAAATACAGGCGCTCGGCCTGACTGGGGTAGCGGGCTCGAATGGTGTCCAGTCTCAGGTTGGCTCGTTCGAGTTCGGCGCCGAGGATAAACAGGTCGGTGCTTCTCAGTACTGATGACATATAGTCGGTGCCCGGTGTGACGGCGAGGTAGTGCCCCAATGCAATGTCTCTCTGGGCCTCATTCTCGGCAATGCGACCGAGGTAGTAATGGGCGGAAGATGTGCGTTTGCCCATTTTTAGCAGCGCTTCGAAGTGCTCCTTGGCTTCGTCGATATTGCCCCTTTCATTGCTGACGAGTGCCAGCGAAAAGCGCAGGTCCGGGTCCCTCGGGGATTTCTCCACCAAAATTCGAAATTGTTCGTGGGCCAGGCCCAGGTCCTGACTTGCCAATAAGCGGGCGTATTGAAGCCTAACCCGGGTGTTGTCAGGGTGCAGGTCGACTAAAGCAATCAGACGTTGCAGTGCCTCGTCGGGTTGTTTCAGCAGGTTTAACAGATTTGCTTCAAGAATGGCGGCTGCGATGTTGTCAGGGTCGCTGCGCATGGCGGCCTGGGCACTCTCAAGTGCTTCCGGCAAGCGGATTTGCTGTTGTAACAAAAGTCCGCGTCCCACTAACAGCGAAACATTGTCTGGGTGCTCTACCAGTCGTTGTTCAAATTTCTCCAGCAGCAGCTCTCTTTCGATATCGGTGGATTTGGCCGCGCGGGCAGCAAGGGTCTGAAAAATGCTGCGGCTGCCATTGTCTTGCAGAACTTTAGCGTGTTCGAAGGCTTCCAGAAGCCGGTCCTGGCTCGCCAGTTCGGTTGCGGCAATCGAGCGTGCCTCGTTGTTGGCAGGTTTCAGTTCCAGCCAGAGTAGGGCACTTTCCAGTGCAATTGCGTGTTTATTCAGGAAGCTTGCAATGCGGGTGGCCCTGGCGGCAATCTGTGGATCCCGAGTTTTGTGGGCCTGCTGGACATAATTCCCCAGGGCAATGTCATAGCGCTCCCGGCTGCCGGCAAATTCCGCCACTAACAAGGCATAAAGGGTGTCCGCCTCAAAAGGAATGGCCTCGGGTTCCGGCTCGGGCTGGCTCTCTTGTTGGGGGGGAGTGATTTCTACGGTTGTCGTGATAACGGGGTTTTGGCCGCAGCCTTGTAGCAGGGAGCCTGAGATGATCAGTGCCAATAATACATGCGAGGTCTTCATACGTGGTGCAAACACCCTTGTTCAGTCAATTCTATAGCTAATATTAGCATCTGGGGGTTAAAAAGTCGGTGAATTCGACTCTGCCCCTTGTCAGCGACGCAGACTACACGGACAATTACGCCTTTTGAGCGTTGGCGACCCTATTTAGTTCCATGACACTACTGGCCTTTGGCATCAATCACAATACTGCAGCACTGGATATTCGGGAGCGTGTAGCCTTTGCACCCGAACAGATGGCGCAGGCGCTGCTGCACGCCAATCAGCAGGCGGGGCTGGAAGAGGTGGCCATTTTGTCCACCTGTAACCGCACTGAAATATACGTGATCACGGAGGGTGGTGAGGCGGCAATTCTGCAGTGGCTGGCCAACTATCACCAGTTGTCCTCAGCAGATTTGGATAACTGCCACTATCTACACCGTGAGGCAGAGGCTATCCGGCACATGATGTCGGTGGCCAGTGGTCTGGATTCGCTTGTGCTGGGCGAGCCCCAGATTCTGGGGCAGATCAAATCGGCCTATTCTGTGGCGCGGGAAGCGGGCGTTGTCGGCGGTTTTTTACATGGCGCCTTTCAGCATGTCTTCAGCATCGCCAAACGTGTGCGCACGGAAACAGCCATTGGCGAAAACCCGGTTTCCGTCGCCTATGCAGCAGTCACCCTGGCCCAGCAAATATTTTCAGACCTGAGGCAAGATACTGCCCTGTTAATTGGTGCGGGTGATACTATTGAGTTGGTAGCGCGACATTTAAAAGATCAGGGTTTGAAACGCCTGATCGTGGCCAATCGTACCCTGGGGCGTGCACGGGATCTGGCGGATCAGTTTGAGGCAGAAGCTATTTTGCTGTCTGACATTCCCGAACACTTGCACCGAGCAGACATTGTTATTTCATCCACCGCAAGCCAGCTGCCCCTCTTGGGTAAGGGCGCGGTGGAGTCGGCATTAAAACAACGTAAACACAAACCGATGTTCATGGTTGATATTGCAGTTCCTCGAGATATCGAGACGGAAGTGGGGGAGCTGGACGACGTTTACCTCTACACGGTTGACGACTTGCGTGAAGTCATTGATGAAAATAAGCGCTCCCGGGTCGATGCTGCGCGCAAAGCCGATACCATTATTGATGAGGGTGTGGCGCAATATTTACGCGACCAGCGAGCACGAGATTCCGTTGAAACCATAAGGGCTTACCGACGGCGGGCTGAGGCCTTGAGTGAACAGGAATTACAACGGGCACAAAAATTGTTAGCCAACGGAACCGCGCCCGAGCAGGTGCTTAATCAGCTGGCGCGAAGCCTGACCAATAAGTTGCTTCACGCACCCACTGCCGCAATGAAACAAGCGAGTGCAGATGGCCGTGGAGACGTGATTGTCAGTGCGCGGGAATTATTTCAATTAGACGACGCCCAGGATAAGACGCCGGGCGATTAATGTATTTCAGTAAAGTAATCACTCCATGAAAAAATCAATTCTAGATAAGTTGGAATCCCTGCAAGAGCGCTACGATGAAGTGGCCGCACTATTGTCTGACGGGGACATCATTGCCGATCAAAATAAATTCCGCGAGCTGTCTCAGGAATATGCGGAGCTTGAGCCGGTGGTGCAGTGTAATGCCCGTTACAGAGAGGTATTAACTAACATCGAAGAAGCCAAGGCTTTGTTGAAAGACAGCGACGAAGATATGCGCGAAATGGCGCAGGAAGAACTGAAAGACAATGAGGCTCAGTTGGAGCCGTTGGGGGGTGAACTGCAGACATTGTTGTTGCCGCGGGATCCCAACGACAAAAAAAATGTCTTTCTGGAAATTCGTGCCGGCACCGGTGGTGATGAAGCCGCTATCTTTTCGGGTGACCTGTTCCGCATGTACTCAAAATATGCAGAGTTGCAGGGCTGGAAGCTGGAGGTCATCAGTGAAAACCTCGGTGAGCACGGCGGTTACAAAGAAATTATTTCCCGAGTTGTGGGGCAGGGAGTTTATTCCAAGCTTAAATTCGAGTCGGGAGCCCACCGAGTTCAACGAGTGCCTGAAACTGAATCCCAGGGGCGTATCCACACCTCCGCTTGTACTGTGGCTGTTATGCCGGAAGCTGATGAGCAGGAAGAAATCGCAATTAATAAAGCGGATCTTAGGGTTGATACGTTTCGCGCCTCGGGTGCGGGCGGTCAGCACGTTAACAAAACCGATTCGGCTATTCGCCTGACCCACATACCGACGGGTATCGTTGTGGAGTGTCAGGATGAGCGCTCTCAACACAAAAACCGGGCTCGCGCGATGTCTCTATTGGCCGCTCGATTAAAGAGTGGCGTAGAAGAAAAGGCGGCGCAAGAAATGGCGGACGAGCGTCGTTCATTGGTGGGTGGAGGGGATCGCTCCGAGAAAATTCGCACCTATAATTACCCCCAAAGTCGCGTAACTGATCATCGCATCAAACTTACTCTCTATAAATTAAGTGAAATCATGGAGGGAGGGTTGGCCGATGTAATCCAGCCTCTGGTTAATGAATATCAGGCGGATCAGCTGGCTGCGCTGGCGGAATAAGTGGGCACCATCCAGGCAAGTTTACAAAGGGCTGAGTCGCAATTAAAAGACAGTGACTCGGCTCGCCGGGATGCAGAAGTTTTGTTGTGCCATGCCTTGGACAGGCCTCGGGTCTATTTATTTACCTGGCCCGATAAAGAACTGAGCGAAGCGGAACTTAAAAATTTTAATGCCAACCTTTTGCGCCGACAAAACGGTGAGCCAATTGCTTATATTTTGAGAGAAAAGGAATTTTGGTCCCTGTCTCTGGAGGTGAATGAGAGCACATTGATTCCCCGTCCCGATACGGAACTTCTCGTTGAAACTACTTTGAATTTGTTTCCTGTTTTGGGAATTAATGAAGGAATTTATGATGTCATTGTTGCTTATGGTGGTACAAATAATCCAATTACTTTTTCTGTTGGCCCTGAAATTATTTTAGATGATGTTCAATCTGACTCTGTATTGAATGTACAAACTGAAAAATCTGAATATTTTCCAGGTCAATCTATCTTCATTACTGGATTCACTTCTGATGTTGTCCCTTTTGAAACTGTGAAATTTAGTATCACTGATGCTAATGATCAATTGATTGATTCTGGAAATTTGTTTCCTGTCAATGGTGAATTTAATACTGATATCTTTTTGAGTACTGTCAATCCAAGTTATGGTGTATATCAAATACTTGTTGAATATTCTGAACAAAGCACAACTACAACATTTAATGTGATTGAATCTTTGGATGCCGATTCTTCTTCTGAACTTTTAAAATCTTCACTTGTTAAAGCGTCAAGTTCTACTCTAATTGGTAATCTTCCTTGTAACTCTGGCAACAAATC
>ENA-OSET01005657-OSET01005657.1-sediment-metagenome-genome-assembly--contig:-NODE-5657-length-10474-cov-6.314418_pt1 | contig 10474 bp, 14 predicted proteins | sample MGYA00237882_ERZ534229 | MGnify/ENA primary metagenome ERZ534229 (study PRJEB26408, sample SAMN06266212) | sediment metagenome | isolation source: Hudson Canyon methane seep mesocosm | place...
CCATCACCAATATCAACCAAGCCTGCATTTTCTTCTCCTGCCTCCACTAACATATGAGGACCTTCCTTTGGTAATTTCTTCAACCAAACAATTGAGTTTTTATAAGAACAATGCTCTGACCACATTATAGCAAATACACTTAACTCACAAAAGTTTGGTGTTCTTCCTAAAATCTCAATAATTCTATCAAATTCTTCTGGTCTCAATCCCATTTCTTGGGCTTGTTCCAATGTTGCTAAAGTAAGTGTTGCCTGTGATGACATATTTTATAATTTTTAAGGTGCAAAGATAGTTTTTAGAAATGAGTTTTAAGCCGCTAAAAGCAAATTTCATTTAGTGTTTTCAACATTTTTTTAAGAACCAAAATTAGAATATCTTAGGATTGTAATATTCAGGTATTTTCCCCTTTATATTTTGGTATTTTTCTTGAATTAAAAGCATGTCCTGTTCAAAGTTCCCAGAAGGGATAAACTCATGAATAATTCCAATTTTTTTATTTTCATAATCCATAGCCATAAGCAAAATAGGAATATTAGAATTATGTGCAATATGATAAAAACCTGTTTTCCATTTCTCAACTCTTTTTCGAGTACCCTCTGGAGCAATACCAAGTATTAATTCATCAGTATTATTAAATCTAGTAACAATTTGATCAACTATATTATGTTGTGATTTTCTATAAACTGGGATTCCACCATTCCATTTAAATAGAGTCCCTAAAACCGGAACAAAAAGCTCGCTCTTAATTAAGTATTTTGGCGTAATACCTACAATATAACCATAACACCTACCTATTAAAAAATCCCAATTGGAAGTATGAGGAGCAGCAATAACAATACATTTTTTAGGATAATTTAAAGAGCCTATAATCTCCCAACCCATAATCCAAAAAATAAACTTTGATAATATTTTTTTCATTAAATATATTTTTCACAAAGATATCAGTAAAAATTGTAAGTTTGCAACACAAAAAATAAATTATGAAAGCCAAACAAATTGCACTTATACTTATTCCTTTAAACATTATCTTAGCTTATTTTGTATTTAATAGTATTGATAGTGAAGTTGAGTTTAACAAAGAAGCGAAAGTTAGAATTTCAGAAAATGTACAAAAACTTAAAGATTTAAGACAAGTACAAACTAAATACAAACATGCTAAAGGAACATTTGCTGATAATTTTGAAGCACTTACACATTTTTTAGAAAATGATTCTATATCAATTGTAAAAGCAATAGGTGAAACTCCTGATACTTTAACTGATGTTCAAGCATTAGAGCTAGGAATTATTAGTAGAGATACTGCTTATGTATTAGCTAAAGAAACTGTTTTTGATGATGCATACCTTGATAGTAGAAACGAAAATTTCCCATTAGATATTGCTAATTTAACAACTGTACCCTATTCAAATGAAGTATATTCAATTGATGCAGGACAAGTTGAAAAAGGGAAAGTAATCGTACAAGTATTTGAAATTTCTACAAATTATGGTACTGTATTTACTGGGCTTGATGCAGAAAACAAAAGCTATGAGTTAGATGCTCTTTTAAAAGTAGGATCAATGGATGAAGCATCATTAAATGGAAACTGGAAAAGCGAATAACATACAAGCTAATAGCTTTAACATTGCTCTCTCAGATAGCTATCATTTATCCGTACAGATAGGGCTTACACATTTTTCTTACTGCATTATAAATACATCTACATTTAGTGTAGAATATTTTAAGAATTACCAACTTAACAATACTAATGATATCATTAATCTCATTAATGATGATGAAGTAATTAAATCTGATTTTTTTTCTAGCTCTGTTGCTTTTGTTAATTTTCCTAGCACTTTAATTCCGAATAAGGTTTTTACAAAACCCTCAGCCAAAGAAATGCTTGAACTTAATAGCAAAACACATGAAATCATCAATACTGATGTATTAAAAGAAATTGATGTTCATTTAGCATATTCTATCCCAAAAGAACTTGATAATATAGCAACTACCTATTTTCCGAAAGCAAAACAAAAAGCTCAACAATCCATACTTATTGATGAGTTTTCAAAAGAGTATAATACTGAGCCTACTGCCTATTTATATTTAAGTGAGTATACACTTAATATAACAGCTTTTAAAAATGAAAAACTTATTTTTAATAATAGTTTTAATTTTGAAACTAAGGAAGATATTCTCTACTTTGTTTTATTTGCTTTTGAGCAATTAAAACTAGATACTAACACTGTAAATACTTTGCTTTTTGGTGACATTACAAAAGATGATGATAATTTTAAACTTCTTTATGAATACATCAGAAATATTGAGCTAGGAGAAAGACCAAATCAATTAAAGTTTCCAGATGAATTTAACACACTAGAAAACCAAAAATATTTTGGTTTATTTTCACAAATACTATGCGCATAATTGCAGGAATCCACAGAAGTAGAAGATTAATTGCTCCCGATAAACTTCCTGTACGTCCAACTACAGACAGGGCAAAAGAAGCACTTTTCAGCATTATTGAAAGTGGTTACTATTTTGATGAAAAAACAGTTTTGGACTTATATTCTGGAACTGGGAATATCGCTTACGAATTTGCATCAAGAGGAGTAGAAAAAGTCACGGCTATTGACAATAATTTTCATTGCATAAAATACATAGAAAAAACTACTAAGGAGCTTGATTTGAATATAACAGCTGTAAAATCAGATTGCATAAAGTACTTAGAAAATTGCAAACAACAATTCAACTTTATTTTTGCTGACCCACCCTATGATTATGAGAATTACCAAGAAATGAAGGATTTGATCATAAACAAAAAACTTATAAAAGGAGAAGGACTCTTAATTATTGAACATAATAAGGATACACAATTTGAAGGAGAAAATGTAAAACTTAGAAAATACGGTACTGTTCATTTTAGTATTTTCTCATTTTAAATCGTAAGACGTTAACAAATTAAAACTAAAAAAAATTCACTATTTTTGAGCCATGACAAAAACAGCAATTTTCCCAGGATCATTTTCTCCCTTTACTGTTGGTCATCAATCAGTAGTTGATAGAGCTCTACCACTATTTGACAAAATCATAATCTCAATTGGAATAAATTCTGAGAAAAATCAATACTTCTCTATTGAAGAACGCCTACAATGGATAAAAGATGTTTATGCTAATAATGCAAAAATTGAAGTAAAATTTTATGAAGGACTTACGGTTGATTTCTGTAAAAAAGAAAATGCAAATTACATATTGAGAGGACTTAGAGATTCGCACGATTTTAAGTTTGAAAAAGGAATTGCTCAAATGAACAAAGACCTAAATAAGGAAGTTGAAACTATCTTTATTATCACTCCTCCTGAAATTTCTCACATTTCCTCCTCTATCATTCGTGATATCATAAAAAATGGTGGTGATGTAAGTAAATTTATACCCAAAGAAATAGACCTTTAAATTATATAAAATGAAATTAAGAAACCTACTTACAGTTGCCTTAGCAACTTTACTTTTTGCGTGTACAAACACCAATACTAAGCAAGTAATTATTAGCGGAACCATCACCAATCCAAAAGGTGATACGGTTAAAATTATGATGAAGGATACAAGCTACATCACTACCCTTAATGAAGATGCTCATTTTAATATTTCCTTTAATTTGGATAGTGCAACTTACCTTAGTTTTTTTCATGGAGAAGAAAGCACGGCTATGTTTTTGAAGGGAGGAGAAAGTGTTAACTTGACAATTGATACTGAGCTTTTTGATGAGACAATTATTTATGAAGGATCTTCTGAATCTTCCTATTTAGCTAAAAAATATTTACTTGGTGAAGAAGCAAATATCTATAGTCAATTATTTTCAACTGAAAAAGAGGAATTTATTACTAACTTAAACACACATATTGCTAAAGTAGAACAAGAACTTTCTACCGTAAACAATGAAGCATTCGTAACGGCCGAAAAAGAAAATAATGTAAAAATGATTGAGTATTATATTGAGAAAATTGAAGCTATTGCAAACTTACCTCAAATAGGAGAGCCAGCAATTGATTTTACTTATCCTGATAAAGAAGGAAATGAGTTTTCACTTTCTACTTTTAAAGGCAGCCTAGTATATGTGGATGTCTGGGCTACTTGGTGCGGACCATGTAAGGCTGAAATTCCTGCTTTAAAAACTTTGGAGCATGACTACCACAATAACAACATTACCTTCCTAAGCGTGTCGGTTGATACTGACAAAGAAGCTTGGATAAATATGCTAGCTGATAAACAATTGGGTGGCGTACAATTATGGGCGAATGGCTGGACAGAAATTACAAAATCATACGCTATTAATGGTATCCCAAGGTTTTTGCTTTTTGATGCAAATGGAAATGTAATTTCCTTAGATGCTCCAAGACCTTCTTCAGAGGAAATCAGAGGATTGATTGAGACTAATTTGTAAATAGCTTATTTTAATCTAGTGAAAAGGGCAGAGGTTTTAATCTTGCTACCCCGACTTTTTTCTCTTCAAAATTTCCCATAAATTTTTTATATTATTCTAGAATGAAAAAACTATTACTACTATTACTTTACTTACCTTTAATAACTCTTGCACAAGAAGTTGATAAACTTAAAGTATATTTAGACTGTTCTTGGCGTTGTGATGATGATTTTTTACAAAGAGAGATGCCTTACATTGATTTTTATAAAGATTCAAAAATATCTAATCTTCATATAATTGTTAATGGAGAAAGAAGTAGCAATGGTGGAGAAGTAGTTACTTTTCGATTTATTGGAATTAATGAGTTTGAAGGTGTGGATAATACTTTAACTGTTAATATTCTGCCAAATACATCTGATAATTTAGAAAGGGAGAAGTATCTAGAGACCTTAAATAAAGGAGTGTATGCATATATTATTAGAACGAATGCATATGATGTTGCTTCTTTATCTTATATAAACAAAGAAAGCGGTAAAGAAGATATTGATAAAGATAAGTGGAACCATTGGGTGTTTAGGACTTCAGTAAGTGGTTATATGAATGGAGAGGAAGGGTATTCATATCGTAGTTATAATGGAAGATTGACAGCCAACAGAATTACTTCTGAATCAAAATTTACGTCAAGTTTTTCAATGAATTCCAATATATCCCAGTTTGAATATGATGATTTTTCATTAGTTACTGAGAAAAAGAGTAAATATGCGAATATGACCTTTGTAAAAAGCAAAGGCGAACATTTTTCTATAGGAGCAAGAGCAAACTATACGCAATCAACATCACAAAATTATGATGGACAGTATAAGTTTTCTCCTTCTATTGAATATAATATTTTTCCATATTCAGAATCTTCAGAACATAGGTTTAGTTTGCTTTATGGAGTTTCAACTAATTATAATGATTATACGGACACTACAGTTTACTTAAAAACCTCAGAAAACTTTCTTTCTCACCTTTTAGATGTGTCATATCAAAATTCACAAACTTGGGGTAGTTTTTCTTTTTCCATTTATGGAGATCAAATATTAGACAAAGATGATTTAAAAAAATACAATATTGGGATATCTTCAAATATTGACTGGAATATTGCTAAAGGGCTAGCTTTAAATTTTTGGGGGTATGTAAATCTGGATAGAGCGCAAATACATCTCCCCTTAAATGGAGCTACTTATGAAGAAATAATTCTTAGACAAAAAGAATTAGAATCTAATTACTTTTATTTTCTAAATTTTGGTTTGAGTTATACTTTTGGGTCTATGAAAAATAATGTTGTAAACCCTAGATTTGATTAAATATCCCTAAAATGTTTATCTTTAGCATCAATAAAAACTTAAGATTATGAAAAAATTACTATTATTATTAATTATTGTACCAATGATTGGATTTGGACAAAGGCCTTCTGGTATAGAAATAGAAGACTTACTCAAGGGGTTTGGGAACGGTGTTGGTGGCTATTGGTCTGATGAAGGAAAATTATTGTTTGACGGAGGTGAATTTAACATAAAGTCTCCTGATGTTGCAAAAGTTAATACTTATGAAGCTGTTTATGGAGGAATTACTCCTGGAAATGCATCTGTAACTATGATTTTTAATGTTTTTAATGATGGAAGTAAGCAACTATCATCAATAAAATTCAGACCTTCTAGGGAAGGGACATTGCCTCAGATTTATTTTGATTTAAACAGATACTTGCTAAATCCTTATTAGTAGATTGATTAGCGGTACAAAAAGTGGTGCAAATTTTAGTTTTAACGCTTTCTGTAATCTAGTGAAATGAGTGTAGGTTGTGATCCTGCTACCCCGAATTTTTATATATTTTGGTGGACTTCCAGATCCTCATTTCTAACTTTTTTATAAAAATATATGTTTTAGATTTGTGGGTTAGGTTTCTTTAATATATATTTGAAAAATTATTAAACTTAATAAAAATGAATAAAAATAAAAAATTCTCTCTTATTGCTGGTTCTTTGCTTTTATTTTCTATGTTTCTCCCATATGTTAAAATGGGGATGATTCAAATGTCTTTATTTGATGTTATTTCAAATAAATTTGATAGTCTTGCTACAGTAATGCTTATACTTACTTTAGGTGCGTTATTATCGTCTTTTTTGGATAAAGCTAAAATTGCTAGAATTTGCTTTAGTGCTGTCATATTAATATTTATAATTAATATGTATAATGCGTCTAACCCTATGATTAGTTTATTTGAGATTCTAGGTATTGGTGCTTATCTGGTATTTATTTCTTCTTTAGCTGGAGCTATTTTTTCCAAAGAAGAAGAAAAATAACACACTCTCTTTATTCGAGAATAAATAGATTAATTATTTTTAAAAGTAATTTTTAATCAGAAAGTCCAATTAATTTTTTAAGCTTGTTTTAGTAGATTGGTTATTGCAAAAAGCCAACTAATTGCTTCACTGCTTTGCCTCTGTGGCTTATTGCTCCTTTTTCTTGTTTTGACATTTCAGCAAAAGTAATTCCATGTCCTTCAGGAATAAAAATTGGGTCGTAACCAAAACCTTCTACCCCACTTTTAGTTTTTGTAATCTTTCCTGAACATTCACCCTCAAAAAGGTTTTCTTCCCCTTTTATAATCAGTGCAATTACCGTTCGGAACTTTGCATTTCTGTTATCCTTATTTTCTAATTTGGTCAATACCTTTTTCATATTGTCCTCTGCCTTGCAATCCTCCCCTGCATAACGGGCAGAATACACTCCAGGAGCACCACCCAAAGCTTCAATTTCTAACCCTGTATCATCAGCAAAACAATTAAACCCATAATTTTGATACACATACTGTGCTTTTTGCAAAGCATTCCCTTCCAAAGTAGGATTTGTCTCAGGTAATTCCTCATTACAATTAATATCTTTTAAACTCAAAATTTCAATTCCTTCAGGAACTAAATCTTGTAATTCAGATAATTTATTGGGATTGTTGGTAGCAAAGACTAGTTTCATTTATTCGTGATGATAAGGTTCGTTATTCAAGATTGTGTATCCTCTATATATTTGTTCTATAAAAAACAGGCGTACCATTTGGTGCGAAAAAGTCATTTTTGACAAAGATAATTTTTCGTTTCCTCTAGCATATATATCTTCTGAAAAACCATAAGCTCCTCCAACAACAAATACCAAACGCTTTTTTCCGCTCAGCATCCAGCTTTGTAATTTCTGTGCAAATTTAGGAGAAGTAAAATCCTTTCCTTTATCGTCCAACAACACTAAATGATCAGAATTTTGTAATTGCTTCAATATCAACTCCCCCTCCTTTTTCATCAGTTCAGCATTCGAAAAATTTTGAGCTTTTTTAAGATTTGGAATTTCAAGCATCTCAAATTGCGTATAATGTTTCAAGCGTTTTTGATACTGAGCAATGCCCTCAATCAAATACTTTTCTGATGTCTTTCCGATAGTGAGTAATACAATCTTCATTTTTTGTATTTTTGGCAATATTAATAATTTTGATTGTATGACAGAGAAAGACCTTAAAAACTTTATACAAAATGCCCTAAAGGAAGATGTGGGTGATGGTGATCATACTTCATTAGCTAGTATTCCCGCTAGTGCAACTAGCAAAGCACATTTATTAATAAAGGATGATGGTATAATTGCAGGAATTGAATTAGCTAAAATGATTTTCAATGAAGTGGATTCATCCCTAGAAATAGAACAGTTTCTACAAGATGGGGATAGAGTAAAATTTGGTGATATTGCTTTTATTGTAAAAGGAAATTCTATCTCAATTTTAACTGGGGAACGCTTAACACTAAACTGCATGCAACACATGAGTGCAATTGCGACCAAAACATCTTACCTCAATACTTTAATTGCTGATACTAATTGCAAATTATTAGACACCCGAAAGACCACTCCTCTAAACCGAACGATTGAAAAATGGGCAGTAAAAATTGGAGGAGGAGAAAATCATCGTTTTGCTTTGTATGATATGGTAATGATTAAAGACAATCACATCGATTTTGCTGGCGGAATTACAGCAGCAATCACAAAAACGAAGAAATATTTAGTAGAAAAAAAGATTGATATTAAGATCATTGTAGAGGCTAGAAGTTTAAAAGAAATCAAAGAAATTTTATCAAATGAAGGTGTTTACAGAATTCTAATTGATAACTTTAATTACGAAGATACCAAAAAAGCGGTCGCTTTAATTGGTCGTTCTTGCTTGACGGAATCTTCTGGAGGAATCAATGAAAAAACAATAAGAAAATATGCAGACTGTGGAGTCGATTTTATTTCATCGGGAGCATTAACACATTCTGTTTATAACCTAGATTTAAGCTTGAAAGCAGTTGATGAATGATAGATAATTATTTCGATAACGAAACATTTTCAAAAATAGATTTTGCCAAAACAAAAATCAAGAAAGGAGAATATGACCATTGTATATTTTCGAATTGTAATTTCGAAAACGTTCACGCATCTGCTATCCAATTTATAGAATGTGAATTTGTTCATTGTAATTTTAGCAATGCAATTTTGAAAGAAACTGCCTTTAAAGATGTAAATTTTGTGAATTGTAAAATGATAGGAGTAAAGTTTAATGAGTTAAATCCCTTTTTATTGCAATTTACTTTTACAGGTTGTCAGTTAAGTTTTTCATCCTTTTATCAATTAAAAATTCTGAAAACAAAATTTAAGAACTGTAATTTACAAGAAGTAGATTTTACTGAAACCGTTTTAATTAATTCAGTTTTTGATGAGTGTAATCTTAAAAATACTGTTTTCGATCAAACTAATTTAGAAAAAACAGACTTTAGAACGTCGGTTAATTTCAATATCAATCCAGATACTAACCGATTACAAGGAGCAAAGTTTACCAAAGAAAATGTTCTTGGGCTTTTATCAAAATATAAAATTGATATAGAATGAGTTTTTTCTTTAAAGAAATTAATTATATTGAGGGAACTTTTAATAATCAATAATAGTAGATGCACATAATCTAATATATGATATGAGTAAAGAAATAGAAGACAAACTAGAAAAAATACCAATTGTAAATGTTTTAGTGAAGTTTGGAAAGAAAATTAAGATTCCAGGTTTAGAAGGCATGTCTATATATGACGTTTTAGAAATGTATTTTATTGGTATTGTTCATGGAGCTTTAACCACCAGAGCTGGTGGAATTGCATATAGTTTCTTCATGGCAATTTTTCCATTCTTATTATTTATTTTAACCTTAATACCCTACATTCCTGTTGAAGGCTTTCAAGAAGGGTTGTTTTCTTTTATAAGAGACATCTTACCACCACAAACATTTGAAGCGGTAAGTGTTGTTATTGGAGATATTATAAACAATCAATACGGTAGTTTACTTTCTTTTGGTTTTTTTTTATCCATTTTTTTGATGACAAACGGAATAAATTCAGTTTTTAGTGGATTCGAATATTCCTACCATGTAAAAGATGTTAGAAATGTTTTTAAATCCTATTTTATTTCACTGGGTGTTTCTTTGTTAACCTCGTTATTTTTAATTGTAACCATAGCTTTGGTTATTTTATATCAAGTAGCTTTACTTAAAATAGATGAGAAAGGTTGGTTAAATACAAGTGATTTACACTTGTTTTATTATGGAAGAGGTTTGTTATTTTTAGTGATGATTTTCACTATAGTTTCTTTACTTTTTAGGTACGGAACAAAACAAGGAAAAGAAACAAAATTCTTTTCTGCTGGAGCACTTTTGACTACTGTTGTTTCTCTATTTTCTTTTTATTTATTTGGAATTTATGTAGTTAAGTTCGCACAATACAATCAATTATATGGTTCTATTGGAACACTTCTTATTTTAATGTTGTTTTTCTGGCTAAACTCAATCATTCTTCTCTTAGGCTTTGAGTTAAACTCTTCTTTGCATACACTGAGAAATAGAAATAAAATCGATTCAACTTTATAACAATTGTAAGTTTTTAACGATATTTGCCAACGAAGTTCAATCAGGTATTTTACGCATGTGAAACACTTATTTTTTTTTATTTTATCACTTTTTAGCAGGCAAAAATCTAT
>ENA-OSET01005660-OSET01005660.1-sediment-metagenome-genome-assembly--contig:-NODE-5660-length-10472-cov-3.812314_pt1 | contig 10472 bp, 10 predicted proteins | sample MGYA00237882_ERZ534229 | MGnify/ENA primary metagenome ERZ534229 (study PRJEB26408, sample SAMN06266212) | sediment metagenome | isolation source: Hudson Canyon methane seep mesocosm | place...
GATATGGCTGGTTTCCTATCGGGTCAAATCGAAGACGCTGAAGAACTTGGCTACACCAACACCGAAGATGCTTGTGCCGCAGTTCCTCAAGGCTTAGCTTGTGAAGGCTATGTGTTTGCTGATGCTGTTCACCCAACTAGTGCAGTGCATACGCTAGCAGGTGAAGATGTACTAAATGTCCTTGGTGAATAATACCCATTAAGTATTAGTATAGAGACATCTATTAAGCCTTCCTCAAGATCGAGGAGGGCTTTTTTACAATACAGGGTGAGCAAGTACAACTTATCAACAACGAAATACAGAGCTTATTATTATGTTTGACCAGGCAAAGCTTCCAACGTGTATATACCCTAGGATGCTTCGAGGTGAAATTATTAGTAAATCTGCAATAAAGCTAACTTTCTTGAATCTGCTGAAATGACCCCTTTACCTCGTGATTGCTTTAGATTAATTCTTACACTGCCTTTCGTATTCATAGCTACAGCTTGCACTTGGACCGATAAGTCATTGAACGCGGAGATACTCGGAGCCAACGGTCTATTTTTTGATGTTAATGACCAACTCTATGTAGCGAGTGTTATTGGTGCTGGTATCTGGGTAATTGATCGTGAAAGCGGTGAGACGAAGAAAGTTCTCAGCGAGCAGCAGGGGGTATTTTCTCCTGATGATGTGACTATCGGACCAAACGGGGTGGTCTATTTTACCAACACTCTACAAGGTACCGTCGGCTCACTCTCTGCAGATGGTAGGGTAAACGAGATTGCTAACCTAGGGATTGGAGTCAACTCGCTGACGCTAGCGGATGATGGTCAGCTCTGGGTTGGACGTGATTTTCTGGGTGATGGACTTTATCAACTCGACCCTTCTGGTAAGGCTGAACCTAGAACCGTTATCACCAAACCAGGTTGGATCAATGGAATGGACTTTGGGCCGGATGGGATGCTCTATGGCCCAGTCTATAGTCAGTCTGTTGTGGTACGAATAAACCCTTTGTATGGTGTTATGACTACTATTGCTGATAATTTTTCGGCAAGGCTCCATGCGGTGAAATTTGACAAAGCTGGTCGCTTGTATGTGCTTGAGAGTCGTCCGGGTCGAATCATTCGAATTGATCTCGATAGTGGTGATCGAACCGTGCTTGGGAGCTACGCTCCAGGCCTTGACAATCTCGCGTTCGACTCAAGTGGTCGACTCTTCGTATCGAGCTATTTAGATGGCTCTATTCATGAAGTTATGAAGGACTTCTCACTACGTGTAGTTAAAGGGCCATCCAAGAAATCAGTTGGTTTTACGTTTGCATTTTTCATCGGTATACCGGTTTTCCTTGTACTCGTGCTTGTAGCAATTATGTTCTTATTGGCGCGAATGTGCTTGCGTCATCGAACAGCAAAATGATGTGACTGGTTATGTGTATTTAGGGCAGGTGTTTTGTATCATTGATTAATAGTATAGGTACTCTCTGATTGTAGAAATCATAAAATAACTTATTATTTTAAATAATAAGAGTTGTGTTATTGCTCTTTTCAGCCTTATTTAAAGTGCCTAATTTAGATTGATAGTCAAAATTTTTAGGGTTGCAAGTAAGTGCTGATTTTGTTCATTTTCATTAGTAATCACGAATTTCAAATAGGCTGAATTATCAATAATTTTGATGGTCCCTTGTGAGCCTGCCTCGAGCATCATGACCTTTAACAGTTTTATTATCCTCAAGATAAAGCCCTCTTCTATATTATTAAACACTTAAGCTATTTAATGGTAATTAATGCGAGCTTCATTAATTTAGAGTACTTTCAGCCTAGCTTACCTATAAATCTAAGCTATTCGTGAAAAACACAAAAAAAATCAATCACTTAAAATTGTCTTCGTTTTAATTCAAAATTTTACTGTTATTGGGTGCCGTGGCTTCAGGCTCTCAGAGCAACTTTGTCTTCGGTTTAATTACGTAAATACAATTGTATTGAAGTAATTAAAACGAAGACAATCTTTCCTGAAAAAACAGCTAAAGCTATATATTTCAATCAGATAGTTTGTCTTCGTTTAAGTTTCCGCTAAAACCTATTTTTCCTCATCTAAGCAAAACTAACACCCAAATTCACTAGTCGCTCCTTTTAAGGTACATCGAGGTTATTACCTCAAAAACTAGTGGCATCCATCGAAGCAGAGCATTTTATGTTCATTTAGAATGATTATTTCCCATACTTACATCGTAAATACGTTCAACTTATTTCCATCCAAATCACGGAAATAGCCCGCATAGAATGTACCCCCACGTAAACCAGGTTCCCCTTCATCAACACCACCAAGTTCAATAGCTTTTCTATAAATGGCATCTACTTGATCTTGAGAGTCGGCAGATAAAGCGACCATCACACCATTACCCACACTAGCTTCTGCTTTGTTAAATGGCTTCGCAATTGCCAAAGCGGCCTTTCCAGGAGCAACACCCCAGGCAATGAAAGCTTCCATATCCATGTACCGTTTCGCACCCAACCCGCTTAAAAGTTCATCATAGAAACGTGCCGCAGCATCAAAGTTATTGGTTCCAAGTGTTACGTATCCAATCATTGTGAGTTTCCTTTTGTTTAGTTTTAATTGATTGTTAATAATTTTGTTTATTTGAGCTTAATGAGTTGTTTGCCAATATTTTTACCTTTTAACATATTGGTGAGTGCGCTGGGCGCCTTTTCAAGACCCTCATCAATGGTTTCCCTCCAAATAATCCTACCATTAGCAATCATTTTTGCTATATCGCCCAACGCTTCAGGCCAGTCTCTTAGATAATCAGTTACAATAAAGCCCTGCATTAAAATTCTTGATGTCAGAAAGTGATTAGCGTTAGCAATTGGTAGCGGACTCGACTCATAACCTCCTGAAATTAGTCCACATACGGCGATTCTGGCATGAGGGTTCATTCTTTCCATATAGAGATCTAGCTGCTGTCCTCCTACATTCTCAAATACACCATCTATCCCACCTCCAGCTAAGGCATTGTCTAGCGCTACTTCAAAATCGCTGTGTTTATAATCAAGACAGGCATCGAACCCAAGGGTATTAACAACGTAGTCACATTTTTCTTCTCCACCAGCCACCCCAATCACGCGAGCCCCCAAAGTTTTGCATATTTGTCCTGCGACACTGCCGACAGCTCCACTGGCTGCGTTGACAACAATTTGCTCTCCCGCAAGCGGTTGAATGATTTTCGTTACGCCAACCCATGCTGTAATACCAGTCATACCTAGTGGGCCAAGGTACGCATTTAATGGAATATCCTGAGTGCTTACTTTACGAAACCCATCTGGTTTACCTTGATAGAAAGATTGCCAGTTGCCCTGGCCTACTACTTCATCACCAAGGTTAAATTCAGAATGCCTGCTATCTGTAATTATGCCCGCAGATGCACTTTCGATAACCGAGTTGAGAGCTTGTGGCTTCATATACGATTTAGCATTATTCAGCCTAAGCCGGATATATGGATCAATAGATATGAATTGGTTAGCGACGCGAATTTCGCCATTTTCTAAATCTGGAAGTGGTTTCGATTCAAGTTTAAAACATGATTCAATTTCGCCATCCTTTGGTCGTTTTTTCAATACTACTTGCTTGCATTCAAAGGGCATTTGATTCACTCCTAGAGGAATTTGGTGAAAGAGGTTCTTAGCTGACAGTATCACTAGTTTGTTTCCAAAGATCTGTTAGCCGAACCTCTCGATCCGGTTCATATCGATGCACCATCGTTTTAACCACCTCATTCATTTGACCATCAGACAGGGGGAAAAACTTTCCCTGAGCTAAGGCATAAACATTACCTAGCCCATCGATAATTTCTCCTCTTCCGGAAAAATACTTCGAAGACTCGCCAGCAGTCTCATCAGCAAAGCCTTTGATAAGAACCTTCTGACCCGGCGCAATAGGTTTCTTGAACTGCACATTGATACCGCCTGTCACACACATCTTCTTGTGGCGAATCGAAACTGCCCACCCAATACTTTCATCTAAAAGAGCAGTGATCATGCCCCCATGTATGACCCCTTGATAACTAACATGATGGTGTTGACCAAGAAATTCACCCTCCACATGATGATCGAATCGCTGCCAAGTGACGTTTGCCCCCAACTGGTTGGAATGTCCACATGTCATACACCCCGAATAACACGGTAACGCTCTCATAAGCAGTCTCCTCACCCTTAAATCAAGTGAGATGGAATAAGATCATCACGTTTATCGTCCAGTTTCCGTATCGCAACCCTACACGCGCCTTTTACATTAGGGTTAGCACGACTTTCAATAACTGTCAGTTCCCCACCTATTTTCCTCATCAACGCACGGTCGTACTCCATCATCTTGTAGCAAGCTGCAACGTCACCTGTACCAACAAGAGGGCAATTCGCGTGAACCAAACCATAGCCTGTCTCATTTTCAACTTTATCAATGGAACACGTTTCACGGGGAAACATCCTTAACCATTCTTTGGTAAGTTCCTGAGTAGACTCTCTTCTCTTTGCCTTTCTTGAAGCTATTGTCAGTTTTGCCAAACCCACCATTAGCGTCTTCGTGATAAATGCCAGGGCTGGTTTTCTAGCAATAGGCGCGACCAACTTCAAAACTCCATCAAATCGCTTAGCATCTTTAGACTGTTCTACCATTTTCAACTCCCAGACCAATACTTAAAAGTCCAATAATTAATAGGTGATTCAACCTGAATCATTGAAACCTATTGTAAGTACGACACACTTCGATAATAATGACCGTTATAGACAATCTACACACAATTCTAGCCAAAGGTGTCTTTGTGAAAATAGGTCTTGTTGTTTATTCCGGCTGTATGGCCTCTGGCTTATTCTCGTTTGCCGAGCTTTTAGAGGTCGCTAATCGAGTATCAGGAAAGCAGGTTTTTGAAACTTACTGGGTTGGCGAACAGGATATGGTGAGGACGCCTTCCAAGCCTTCGTCACCTCCCATTCAAGCATTGCAAATTACTCCCCAGTATCAAATAACCGACCTTGACCTAGACGCTCTTCTTTTGCCTGGCATGTGGATCAATTCTGTGAAAGGACTAAAAGAAACACTCGCTTCAAACCACGCACTTATCGAAACGCTTCGCGCCTTAGACAAGGGGATTGAAGTATATAGTTACTGCTCCTCTGTGAGTTTTCTCGCCCATACTAAAAGGCTCAACAAGCGTGAAGCAACATCCACATGGTGGTTGGCAAATTACTTACAGCAAGAGTTTTCAGATGTAGATTGGAAATTCAACAAAACACTTATCACGGATAAGAATTACGCTACAGCCTCTGGTGTAAATGGCTATTTGCCCATTGCAATGCATTTAATAGAAAGCCATTACGGTGAGAAAGTACTCAGAAATGTAACCAAGATCATGCTGCTCCCAAGACCAGAAACCGTGCAATACCCATTTCAGAAAGTGGATATATTGGCACTAGATGACCCTTTAATGAGGAAGATTCATTATTGGGTAGAAGAAGCTTCCGCCGCTGAACTGACACTTGCTTCACTTTCTTCCGCCATGCACATTACCGAACGAACGCTAAGCCGTAAAATCAAGTTAGCAACTAATGAAACAGGTATGAACTTTATACGCTTAGTTAAGCTTAACCAGGCCAGCGAACACCTAATTTTAAGTAATAAATCAATCAGTGAAATCAGCAATAATTTAGGCTATATAGACGACAGGGTATTTAGACGTTCTTTCAAACGGGTGACAGGTTATACCCCGATGGACTATAGAGAAACATTCAAAAGAAATCCGCTTAGCACCGGCAATAGCAGTAAGCCGCCGTAAGTAAAGATAATTTAATAATAGGATCAATCACAAGACTATTAATACACATACTTTTCACCAAAAGATAGACAGGGAAGACTCTAACCAGATAAACACCTGAAGGCTATACAATGAGCACTCTTTGAAATATTTAGGCTTAATCTCTAACTCACTTTGCCTGTTACTCGACAAAGAAGCTCCGAGCGCAAACATCTTGTTAAATCAACCTCTTATAATTGTCTTCGTTTTAATTTTGTCGATACATAATTGATTTGTTGGAATTAAAACACAGACGATTTAAATTCATCGTATACATAACGGGGTGTAGAAATAGTTGCTCATCCCTCATTCTTTCTATGAGAAACATATCAGTTGTTTAGCAACCAATTCATAAAGGCATCACTAGGCATTGGCCTAGCAAAATAATAGCCTTGCATAGCTTCAATATTTGACTCCGACATTTTTTTTAATTGACCTTCAACCTCTATTCCTTCTGCAATAACAGTAACGCCCAAATACCGGGAAAGTGCGATAATGGCATCAATAATGCCTAAACTCGCTTTATCTTTATGGACATTATCAATAAAACTTTTATCAATTTTTAATTCATCTATTGGAAACTTATGTAAATATGCAAGAGAGGAGTATCCTGTACCAAAATCATCTATTGAAAATCTAAATCCTTCTGCTTTCAATTCATTCATTTGTTTGACAGTGTGCTCGACATCATCGATTAGCATACTTTCAGTAATTTCAAGTTTGATACATCTCGGGTTAATATTAAACTCTTTACAAGTAGCGGTAAGCTCAGACTTTAAATAAGGATTCTTAAATTGAATGGCACTCATATTCACAGCGACAGAAAAACCATCATGAAGTAATTTCTTTTTATCAAGTGAAACGATCAATTCCAGAGATTGCTTTAACACTATTTTCTGCAGCTGATTTATTAGCCCAAGTTGTTCCGCAACAGAAATAAATTCTAGAGGGGGCACCATACCTTTTTCTGGATGATGCCAACGAATCAGTGCCTCAGCACCCACGACTTTTCGATCAAAGTTAACTTGAGGTTGAAAGTAGGTAAAGAATTGTCCTAGCTCTATCGCCTTTACAAGACTCTGCTCCAACTCCATACGTAAGTCCAAACTTCTCTGGAGTTCCGGATCAAAAAAACAAAATTGATTACCGCCTGATTTTTTGGATCGATACATTGCTGTATCAGCTCTTTTCAAGGACTCATCAGTAGTTGATTGCTCGCTGTCGATAATACTAATACCAATACTCACACCGATTTGGTATTCACTAGCATCAATACGATAGCTGTCAGCAAACTTCTCAATAACCTTCAATGCAACATTTGAGGCATCATCACAAATATCTTCAATACTGTCTTCTAAAGTTTCCAATATGATGACAAACTCATCCCCCCCTATGCGCGCCAAAATATCGCTTTTGCGCAAAATGGTTTTCAGGCGGTTAGCGACATCAATTAACAAGAGATCCCCAACTGAGTGTCCTAATGAGTCATTAATACGCTTAAAGTCGTCAAGGTCCAAATAAAGCAAAGCGCTCATTTGTTTATTTCTTTTGGCTCGCCCGACTAATAACTGTAACCGCTCCATCAAAAGCCTTCGGTTAGGTAATTCTGTCAACGGATCATAGAATGCTAATTTTTCTATTTGACGTTCTGCATTTTTCCTATCGGTAATATCCCTAGCCATCCATAAGACATGTTTTGTATCAGGCTCTTCAGGCAAATAATGATCTATAGCTGTTACTCTTCCCTCAAATGTACATATCCCTTTTTGGACAGGAAGCTCATACTCAAAAACTTGAACCTCTCCTGATTTAAAGGTGTTATTAATAACCCCCATTACTTCATTAGCACTCTTCGTAGGAAGGACGTCCCCTATATTTTTTCCGAGCAAACTCTTTGACGATGAATAAAGGATGGACTCATCAGCGCCATAAATATCGATATAAGTACCTTTATCATCAATAATCAACGCCAAATCAGGCATCACACTCGTAAACGCCGAGAATTTTTCATTGCTATAGCGCAATTTTGTTGTAAGCAGGGTTTCACGTGCAGAGGCTTTTGATTTTTCAATCGCAAGACTTGAAAGGCTTGTAAACCTATCAATTAACTCTAAGTGATGAGCTTCAGGCGCTTTGGGTTCGAGATAATAAATGGCAAAAGTGCCAAGCACCGTACCTTGAGGTGAATGTATTGGGTTTGACCAGCAAGCTTTCAACCCATGTTCAAGCGCAACATGTTTAAAATTTGCCCACAGTGGGTCATGCTCTATATCATCAACAAACACTTGTGAGTCACGAAATGCTGCCGTACCACACGAACCAACGCTGGGACCAATTACAACACCGTCAATGGCTTCACAATATGCTTTAGGTAATGAGGGGGCACCGCCATGCTTTAACTGATTTTCTTCAAGTAAAAGTATCGAACTTTTCGCATTAGAATCATCAAGCATTGATTCAATGAGTTGGCAGATTGCATTTAAACACTCAGACAATTCACGCCCTAGAGTGATCATGGATATCACATTCTGTTGCGCTTGAAGAATTGTTGAAAATTGCCGACTATCCACTTACTAAGCCTCCATTATTACCTTATGAACTCCAGTTTAGCTCAAATTATTGGGTTAACTTCTTTAGTCTATCTTTTATATTAATGCAGCCCTACACTTCAACATCTGAATACTGTATTAAATTAAAAGACTCACTTAGTCGATATATCCCATTTGAACCGGCCCATATATTTGTTAACGATCTTTTTAATTTCGCCATTTTTTTTAAGCTTTTCAACCGTGCCCTTCAAGCGGCTTATCGTCTTACCATTTGAATTTATTTTTGAAAAGTGCAACAGAAACTCTTTAGAACTCAAGTTCATGGGAGGACTAAACACCTCCGGTTTAATACCAAGTTTGCTAGCGTTATAGTACAAACCAATATTTGTGCCGATACCAGCATCAAGACGGCCTCTTATCAGCATCTTGATCATCTGAGAATAATCATTGGTATCATATTTATTGATAGCAGAATCGTTATCGAAGTTTCTATCAAATTCCCCTCCTCGAACTACCCCCACAGTTTTACCATGTAATTTTTTCAGCGCTTTAAAGGTTGATCCAGCACGGGATAATACGATGATTGGAAATGAAATGACCGAAGCAACCGGAACAGCGATAGCTCCTAGTTTGTCATTATCGAAACGTAAGACAAAGTCAGCATTGCCGCTTTGTAGTTCAATGACTGTACGAGCATAAGGTACAATTTTGTTGGTGTACTTAAGCCCTGCTTCCTCCGCAATCAGATTACTGATATCAAACATCATCCCAGCAGGCTTTCCGTCTGACCCAGTAAAACCGAAGGGCGCAACTTCTATAGTCACAATTTTGAGGCTTTCCCCTGCGACAGAGAAAATACTGGCCATTAAAACGATGAATAGAAACAGGTTACTTTTTATACATCGTTTCATCTACGGCTCTAGTCACAAGATAGGGTTAGCTGTTAATGGCTTACAACTACGTTATATTTGAATAAGTAGTATAAGCCACATAGTAGAAAAAGAAATCCATCTATTGATATCTCTCCATTCAGATGAATCAAATTCATCACTTTTCTTACTTCTAAAACCAATGCAGAATTCTGGCCTATAGTCAGCCCTATTTTATAGTTAAGTAATACCTAAAACTGCAATATATAAGATGGATAATACTAGAAATATATTATATCTCTAGTATTAAGCTGCGCTGTCTTTCCTGTATTGGCCGAGTCTTTATGGACAGATAGTGATATTGAACTGAGTGGGTTCGGCACTCTAGGCCTTATAAGTACTGATTCTAAGTTCTACGGTTACCGCAGAGACATATCCCAAGCCGATGGCGCTTTCGAACATGAGTTTGATTTCAACTCTGTGAGCGTCTTGGGTCTACAACTTAATGCCAATATCAATAATACCTTTGACACCGTATACCAGAGCGTTTATCGAGATCAAAACGACACATCTTTTGATTCAATCACTAGCATGGCTTTTTTTCGCTATTCTCCCAATGCCGCATGGTCGGTACGACTTGGCCGAACCCCCATAGACCTGTTTCTGCTAAGCGAATACCGCGACATAGGCTTTGCATATACATGGGCGCAAGCGCCTTCAGAAGTTTATGGCATGATACCTTATCGTCACCTTGATGGTTTAGATATTACTAACAGCACCCAATTTTCTGACCTTACATTACGAAGTAAAATTTATACAGGTAAGAGTAAGTCCGATATTTCAGCCGTTGACTTCACTGAAGAGATTAAGATTGATAATATTTATGGCGTATCTCTCGCGCTTGAAGCCATGGATTGGACCATAAATGCACGATATACAGACGTACAAGTCGCGCAGAACACTTCATTACAGCAATCATTGAGCCAAGGTATTTCACAAATACCCGATGCTGTTTGACCAAATTCAACGCCTCGACCTTAAAAATAGATATGTCATTTGTGACAGATATGGTTCAGGTCGAACAAAAGCAACATATCGTTAATGCTATCATTAAAATGAGTAAAGAAATGGGACTTGAAAATGTAGCCGAAGGTGTTGAAAATCTAGAAAGAGTTGAAAAACTCAAACAATTTAAATGCCAATATGGACAAGGATATTACTGGTCTAAACCTTTAC